>Ga0098035_1001188_pt1 | contig 12635 bp, 13 predicted proteins | sample 3_EtaG_FD_75046 | JGI IMG/M metagenome (GOLD analysis project Ga0098035, IMG submission 75046) | Marine viral communities from the Subarctic Pacific Ocean - 3_ETSP_OMZ_AT15126 metaG | ecosystem: Environmental > Aquatic > Marine > Oceanic | place: Pacific Ocean | collected 2015-01-07
GCGATAGCTGGGACCGGATGGAGGCGGTTGCCGGCCTGATCCGGGAGGCGGTCGCAAACAACGTGCCGGGCATTCTCGGCATTCATTTCGAGGGACCCTATCTCAACCCTGATCGCAAGGGCGTGCATGACGCGGACAAAATTCGGCCTGTTGACGAGAAGTTTATCGAGCTGGTCACAAAAGGGGATCTCGGTCATGTCCTCGTCACGCTGGCCCCAGAAAAGGTGGCGTTAGCGGTTATTCGCGAATTGGCGGCAAAAGGGGTGCAGGTTTCGGCCGGGCACAGCAACGCCAGCTATGAGGAAATGCGCGCCGCGATCGGCGCGGGTCTCAGCTGCGTCACCCATCTCTATAATGCCATGCCGCCCATGCAGTCGCGCGCGCCCGGCCTGATTGGCGCGGCGCTGACCAGCCCGGACTGTTTCTGCGGCTTTATCAATGACGGACATCATGTGCACCCGATGACGCTGAAGGCCGCGATCGCCGCTAATGGCGCGAAGAGAATGATGCTCGTGACCGATGCAATGTCCTGCGTGGGGACGGATATGACGAACTTCACCCTTGGCGATACCGCGATCAAGCTGGAGGGAGGACGCCTGACGACCGCGGACGGCACGCTCGCGGGATCCGCTCTCGATATGGCAACCGCCGTTCGCAATACGGTAAATCTTCTCAACCTGCCACTTGAAGAGGCGATCCAGCTTGCGACGGGCGTTCCGGCGGCGTTTCTCGATCTCGAGAAATCACATGGCCGGATTGCCGCCGGAATGCGGGCCGATCTGGTGTTGCTCGACGCGACCATGACGGTCAGGAAAAGCTGGATTGGCGGGCAATAGAGCCGCAGTTTATGAATTGACTCGCGGCGGCTTAACCTCGTAGATAGAGGCCAAATTTTCAAGACACCTATATCAGTCCTTTCGGGAGGAATAATTCAATGATGTCGCTATCAAGACGGTCGTTTAAAAAAGCGGTTCTGGGCAGCCTTGTTGCCCTCACTGCCTTCGGGGGTACCGCCCTCACCGCTGCTGCCGCAGACAAGATCACGGTCGGCGCGCTCCGCTTCACTTCGCATGCGCCGAGTTTCGTCGCGTTCGAGAAAGGCTATTTCACGGACGAAGGGCTGGAAGTCGAGTTCCAGTTCTTCCAGGCGGCACAGCCGATGGCCGTTGCCATTGCCTCGGGTGATGTGGATTTCGGCATCACCGCGATTTCCGGCGGATTGATCAACCTCGCGGAAAAGGGCGCAATCAAGGTGATCGGCGGCGCGTTGCAGGAAGAGCCCGGCATTGACGGCCAGATCATCCTCGTCTCCAAGGCGGCCTATGATGAGGGCATCACCAGCCCGGAAAAACTGAAAGGCCGGAGCTTCGGCATCACGCAGGCCGGTTCCTCCTTCCATTACATGGCCTCCAAGATCGCCGAGAAGGAAGGGTTCTCCACCGCGGACATGAAGCTTGTGCCCCTACAGAAGGTTGGCGCGGTTATCGGGGCGCTCAAATCCGGCCAGGTCGACAGCTGGACCATCGTGCCGCATATCGCCAAGGCCCTGTTGAAAGGCGGCGCCGTTATGCAGATCGGTATGGTTGCCGACTATATCCCCGACTATCAGGTAACGACGGTCTTTACCTCGACTGAAATTGCCGAGACCAAGCCCGACCTCGCCAAGCGCTTCCTCAAAGCCTTCTCCAGGGGCGCGGATGACTTCAATGCCGCCCTCGTCGACAAGAGTGAAGGCGAGGAAGGTGCCACCGCAATGGTGGCACTGATCCATAAATATGTGTATGCCGACCAGCCGATCGAAAAGGCCGGCCCGTCTATCCGCAATGGCGCGATGCGCGTCAACAAGGACGCTGCCCTTAACCTGACAAATATTCAGGACCAGCTTGACTGGTTCAAGGCGGAAGGCCTAGTCAAGGAAGACATCACGATCGAGACGCTGGTCAACAGCAACTTCGTCGAGACGTTCTGATCAGCCGATGGACCTCAATCTTCGCAATATCACGCATCGTTACGATGAGGTTGAGGTCCTTCGCGATATCAATCTTGATATCAAGCAGGGGCAGATTGTCTGCATCATCGGGCCGTCCGGCTGCGGGAAGTCAACCCTGCTCCGCATGATCGGCGGGCTGGAGCGCCCCGCGTCGGGCGAGGTGCTGCAACTCGGCGATCCGCCGGCAGACTGCCTCAATCCGCTCACCTATATCTTCCAGGATTTCGCGCTCCTTCCATGGCGCACGGTGGAGGGGAATATCAGCCTCGTGCTGGAGAACCACCCCCTCGATGCCGCCGCGCGCGACGTGATCATTGCCGATGTGCTTGCCCGCACGAAACTGAGCGATTTCAGGAAGGCCTATCCCCGGCAGCTGTCCGGCGGCATGAAACAGCGCGTCGCCATTGCCCGCGCCCTCTCCGTCCGGCCCGCCGTCCTGCTGATGGATGAGCCGTTGTCCGCCCTCGATTCCCAGACGCGGGAGCTTCTCATGGATGATCTCGTCGATCTCTGGGAGAAGGAAAACTATACCGCCGCCTACGTCACCCATAACCTTGCGGAAGCGGTCCGGCTCGGCCACAAGATTGTCGTGCTGTCCCGCCGTCCCGGAGAAATCCGCGATATCGTTGAAATTGCCATGCCGCTAAGTGACCGGACCAGTGAAAATCTGGAGCTGGAAGCCATTCAGAAACGTCTCTGGAACCTGATGCGCGATGAGGCCCGCGCCGCCGATATGGAGCTTGTGGATGAGCGATAAACCCGTCGAAGACACACCACTGGCCGGAAAACCGGTTCCCTTCCGGGGTGGCGGGTTTTTGCCGCGTCCCAAGAAAATTGTCGCGCCCATCGTCTTTATCGGCCTGATCGCCTTCTGGGAATGGGGCTGCCGCACCGGCTTTATCAGCCCGCTGATCCTGCCTGCCCCGTCAGAGGCGTTCGAGGCCTTTATGAACCTCGTGAACACGGGACTGCTCTGGCAGCATCTCGCAGCCTCGCTGCAGCGGCTGTTGATTGGGTGGTTCTCGGGCACCATGCTCGGCATCATTGTCGGCACCCTGATCGGGCTGTTCTCGATTGCCCGGTCGGGCCTGCAACCGCTTGTCTCGGCGATCTTCCCGATCCCGAAAATCGCGCTGCTGCCGCTGTTCATCATCTGGTTTGGCATTGGCGAGGGATCAAAGGTTGCCACCATCCTGTTCGGCACCTTCTTCCCGACGGTCATCGCGACCTATGGCGGCATCGACAATGTGGACCGCGGCCTGATCCGCATGGGCCAGTCCTTCGGCCTTACGCGAATGTCGATCATCCGCAAGATCATCCTGCCGGGCGCCCTGCCCGCCATTCTTTCCGGCACACGGATTTCCGCGGCCATCGCCATCATCCTGCTGGTTGCGGCGGAAATGATCGCAGCGGAATACGGGATCGGCGCCTATATCCTGATCGCCGGCAGCCTGATGGCGACGGACCAGCTGATTACCGGCGTTGCCATTCTTTCCTGTCTCGGGCTGATCTTCGCCTGGATCATTGGGCGGGCCGAGAAATACTTCCTGAAATGGCGCGCCTGACGCGTTTTTCAGATGGACCCGAAAATTTCGGATAATTTTTAGAAAAATCCGATTAAGACGGCGCATAATTAACTGTTTTTCAACCATCCCGGTGGCAGACTTGGCACATTATGACAACTGCCCTGCAATATAAAGTGCGCCCGTCCCTGGTGCCGCGAAAGCAATCGCTGACCGACATGGCCTATTCGGCCATCAAGGCGGAGATCAATGCGGGCAAAATCCCGCTCGACAGCTTTATCAATATACCCGAGATCGAGCGTCAACTGAATATGAGCCGGACCCCAATCCGGGAGGCGATGCTGCGTCTGCAGACCGAGAAGGTGGTGGAGATCGTGCCGAAGCGCGGAATCCGCATTCTCGCCCTCAGCGCGGACGAGTTGTCCGGATATCATCAGGTCGTCGCCGGGCTGGAGCTGCAGGCGATCGGCAATATCTGTGCGCGGCGGCTGTCGCGAACGGATATCATGCCGCTGCTGTATGCGCTGTCGGGAGAGGAAACCGCGCTCCGGAGTGCGGACGAGGACGCCTGGGCCGACGCGGACGAGAGATTTCACCGCAGCCTGTTTATCCTGAACGGGAACGCAAAGCTGCAGGAGATTGGCTTGTCCTTCCGTGATGTCATACAGCGCGCCAATTTTGAGGCCCTGCGCCATATCGGGCCGGAGCATCGGGACCGCTGTCTCCGGGATCATAACGAGATCAAGACGTTCCTGCTCGCGGCCAATGAGAAGGCTGCGCGCGACTGTTACCTCGAGCATAGCAAATGGCTCAACGCCCAGATCGCCGATACCCTCAGGGAGAAGGGTGTGACCCGCCTCTAGGAGGCGGATGCCGTGGTCACGAGGCTTAACGTTCCCGGCTGCTGGCTCATGGGGATTTTGACCACGAAATCAGAGCCAATCCCTGCATAGGACGTGCAAGTGATCTCCCCACCGAGATTGCGCAAGGTTTCCTGCACCGAATAGAGGCCGATACCGAGACCGCCGCACATCTGCGCGGCATTCTTCATCCGCACGCCACGTTCAAAGATGCGTGGAATATCCTCTTCCTCGATCCCGATGCCGGTATCCTCGATTTTCAGCATCAGCCGCTCTCCCTCCAGCGAGGTGGTGATCTTGATCGCCCCGCCCGTTTTCGTGTAGTTGATGGCATTGCTGACGAGGTTGTCCAGGATCCGGCGCAGTTGCGCAGGAAAATCTATCTCGCGCCCCTCCGGTACATGGTTGACCCAGTTGAACATCAGTTGCTTGTCCTGGATAACCGTGTTGAACTTCTCCAACGTGTCAGCGATTGTCTGGCTGATCTTCTGCGTCACCGGTCCGTCGAGATTGACGGCAAGGCGCCCTTCGGTCACCGGGTTGGCCCGCGACACGAAATCGGAAACATCAGTTTTGAGGGATTCCGCGATTTCAAGCGCCCTGCGGGCAAAGTCCTTCTTGTCCTCTCCAATATGCGCCGCAAACTCCGCCACCAATTCATTGAACTTCTGGATATCCCGGCGTATGGAAAGGCTGACATCGATGGTATCGTTGGTCAGCTTGTGCTCCGCCTCAAACAGGATCCGCTCGCGGATCTTGAGCTCGGAACTCTGGTCGAACAGGGCGACGATCCTCATGGTGCCGTCCCGGTTGGTGGAAAAATCGGCGCGCACCGGCAACTTGCGGCCGCTTTGCAGCTCGATCACCGTGCTGATCCGGCTGGCCCGCCCGTTCTCGAAAGACTGCACCTCGCTGCGTGGCAGGTCGGCATCGATAATCTGCGTGAGGGAGGCGCCGACGAGATTGCCGGGCTTGGTTTCCAGAAGGCGCGCCGCGGCCTTGTTGCAGTGGCGGATGATCTTGTCCGGTCCGGCAAGGAGGAACGGCACGGTCGAATAGTCGAGGAACCCTTCCAGAAGTGACTTGGTTTCAGATTTCTCCTGGAGCGCGCGGCGCTTCAGATACTCAAACCGCAATCCCATCACGACCGCAATGGTCAGCAGCAGGCCGATCGCCAGCAGAGTGGTGTAAAGAGACTGCAGGTTATTGCGGTCCTGATCCATCGCCCCGAGGACGAGCGTGCGGACTTCCGCTTTCTCTTTTTCATAGAGATCGAGGATTCTGCGAAAGGCGTCGAACGCAGGTTTATCATTGATAGAAATGGCGCTGTCGATCTCGGCAATGGACTTGCCCTCTTCGCGCAGTTGATCGACGCGGTTAATGGACACGAAATAATCGCGGAGCGTCGCGTCAATTGCCGCGATTTCCGTCTCGACAGCGTCCCCAAAATGCGCCCGGAGTATTTGCAACTCTTCGCGGGCATCATCGAAATGGGTGAAGAACTGGTTCTTGTCCTCAATATTTCCCCGAATTAAATAATCTTTATAGTTGTGGACCATATTGTGGAAGCCGACAAGGCTCATCACCTGTTCGCTGTTATTGGTGGTGGCGCTGAAATGCTGGTCCGCGTCCAGCCAACGGGCCGGTGCATTCACCGTATAAACCTGATAGGTCCAGAAAAAAAGCAAGGCAAAAAGTGCCGCCAAAAAGGCGAGAATAACCCCGAAATTCCTATGAAAATGCTCCGTCACGTGAAAAATTCCTTACATCGATACTCAATACAGAAACGATGGTCACAATGGTCCTATAGATAATTTCACAGGAAATTATTAATATATCGTTAATTTGCGATGAGCTCGGCAGAAGGAATTTTCAGACGGGTTTATTCTGTGGCATTTATGATGCTTTTTTATAAATTTTTACCCATTTTACAAGTATCCAATACAATCATGGCGAAACTATGATTGAATCGGTTCACTCGCATTTTTTCGATAAAAGAACGACCTGATCCCTGCACCGGATATCAGAAGCCACCCTCAAGTCGGCGCCAGGCACATGAGCCGTGCCCCACCATCACGCCATGACCGTGTTGATTTTTACTTCGGAATGCAGGGTCTGGTGCACCGGACAGCGATCGGCGATTTCCATCAGGCGGTCCTTCTGCTCGCCGGATAATTCGCCGGTAAGTTCTATTTCCCGGTCGATCACATCAATCTTGCCGGTCTTTTCCTCGCAATCGGCGCAGTCTTTTGCATGGATTTTCTTGTGGCTGAGCCGTACGGCAACATTCTCGAGCGGCCATTTCTTGCGATCCGCATACATCCTGATGGTCATGGAGGTGCAGGCCCCAAGGCCGGACAGCAGCAGGTCATAGGGCGACGGCCCGCGGTTTGTACCGCCATAGTCGAACGGTTCGTCGGAAAGCAGGGAGTGCCCGCTGCTGTCGACATATTGCAGGAATTTCTCAGGCGGCGACCCGATGACCAGGGTATCCCCCTTCCCGGCCCGCAGGCCCGTCTTGGGCAACGAGCGGGAAAGATCGGGAATATAGCGTTTCGCCCAGCTCGCGATCACTTCTGCAACATACCGGGAATCCTGCTTGCGGCTGAGCAGGTGATCGGCCTTGTCGAGCGAGATAAAGCTTTTCGGATGCTTGGCGGCGACGAAAATATTGGTGGCGTTATTGATCCCGACCACATTGTCGATGGGGCTATGAAAGACCAGCAGGGCCTTGCGTAGCTTGCTAAGCTTGTCCGCCTGCTTCTGGTCCTCGATATCCTCCAAAAACTGGCGGCTGACATTGAAGGGCCGACCGCCGATGTCAACCTTGACGACTCCCTCTTTCTTAATCTTCTCATGCTGGCCAACAAAATGCTGCCCGACATGGGCCGGATCGAAAGGCGCGCCGATGGTGGCCACGGCTTTTGCATCCGGTATCTCAGAGGCTGCCGCCAGCACCGCCGCCCCGCCCAGGCTGTGACCGATTAGCAGTTTCGGGGCCTCATATTTCTCCGCGAGAAATTCCGCCGCACAGAGGAGATCGGCGATATTGGAGGTGAAATTGGTATTCTCGAATTCCCCGTCACTCTCCCCGAGGCCGGTAAAATCAAACCGCAGCGTGGCGATGCCGAGATTGGCAAGGGCACCGGCGACGCGTGAGGCGGCGAACACATCCTTCGAGCAGGTGAAGCAATGGGCGAACAGCGCATACATCAACGGTGCGCCGACTGGCAGATCCAGCCGGGCCGCCAGTTGACCACTGGTCCCTTCGAACATCACTTTTTCCGAGCGCATCTGCCTCTCCTTCTCCGGTTGGGGATCACTTCCAGTAGGGATCCCTGAGTTCACGTTTGACCACCTTGCCAAGGGCATTGCGCGGGAATTCGTCGCGCAGTTCCGCGTCGATGATCCGCTGGCTCTTGGCAAGACGGTTATTGGCCCAGCTCACAATTTCCGCCGTATCCTCAAGACCTTTCCGCCCAATAATGAGCGCGAGCGGGGTCTCTCCCCATTTTTCATGGGGGATGCCGATCACGGTGACGTCGAGGACATCCGGATGCTCCCCGATGATCGTCTCGATATCCGTCGGGAAGATATTGAACCCGCCCGAGATGATCATGTCCTTCTTGCGGTCCATGATATAGAGATAACCATCCTCGTCGATACGGCCAATATCACCCGACCGCAGGAAGGACCGCCCATGCCTGTCCTTGACGATGATTTCCGCTGTCTGTTCCTCGCGCTTGTAATAGGCCTTCATCATGCCCGCGCCATAGCCGCAAATCTCACCGGACTCCCCGCGTGCCAGTTCCTTGCCGTCATCATCGAAGATCTTGAGATCAAAGCCCAGCACCGGCAGGCCAACGCTGCCCGGCTTGATGGCATGCATATGGGGCTTGCACATGGAGCCAAATCCCTCCGAACAACCATAAAGCTCAACCAGGTTGGGCGTCAAACGCTTGAGGACGTCCGCTTTCGTATCCGGACGGAGCGGTGATCCCGCGCAGAGAACCGTCTCAAGATGGCCAAGGTCGTAGTCATCGAATTCCGGGTGATCGAGGGTGACGATAAATTGTGTCGGGACCATAAAGGTATGGGTGATCTTATGGGCAACCGCCGTTTTCAGGAACGCCTCAGGGCTGAATTCCGGCAGGATCACCAGCGTGCCGCCAACGAACAGCACGGGCAGCATCATCAACCAGGTGCCGTTGGAATAAAGGGACGTTGTCGTCATCGCCCGGGCATCGCTGTGAAAGCGAAGTTCAAGCGCGTTGCTGTAGGACCAGTGCTGCCGCGCCCGGTGGGTCTGGACAATCCCCTTCGGCAGCCCCGTCGTGCCGGAGCTGTAGATGATGTTGAAGTCATCCGCAAGCCGGTAGTCAACCGTCGGCATTTGATCCGGAGCATTTTCAAGAAAACGCGCGAATTCCACCCAGCCCTCGGCCCGGAAGTCTGCCGCGATAAAATTCCCGGCGTCAATTTTGGTGAGCCTGTCCCGGATCGTCTCGATCCGTTCAAGATAGCTGTTGGTCGCAATCAGGAAGGAGGCGTCGCAGTCGTCAATCAGGACGGCGAGCTGTTCCGCCGTCAGTAACCCGCTGAGCGGCACCACGCAGGCACCGGCCCGCGTCACACCGTAGATAATCTCCACCGCCTCGATATTGTTGCTGACCAGCACCGCGACCTTGTCGCCCCGGCCGATCCCGTGGGCCATCAGCGCGTTGGCGATCCGGCTCATATTCTTGTCGAACTCTCCCCAGATACGACGGATATCGCCGCAGATCAGGGCATCTTTATCCGGGCTGAAGGTGGCGTGGGTATGCCAGAGGTCGGGCAGGAATACGTTGGTATCGTCGATTGCGGTCATTTTTCCCCCTTTTTTTATTCTAATTTAGGAGAATGATAACCGAACCGGAGGCGTCGTCAAAGTCAATGTGACGTGACTAGTTCAACAGCAAGACCCTCGCCGCTCAGCTTTCATCGCTGATAACCAGTGTCTTGAACATATCATCGATCCCGGCTTGGGGGCCGAGGCTGTCGAGCGCAGAGACAGGCAGGCTGGAACTATTGAACAGGGCCAGCTCCTCTAAGGCGTCATTTTCAACGGCGGACGGTATTACGGACAAAAGATCCGCGGTCTCTGTATAGGAAGCGGTGGTGCTAATCTGCATGACATCAAAAATCTGGTCGAGATTAATGCCATTCTCGATGAAATCCGGCATAACCGCCTCCATAGAGACCGGCGTTGTTGCGACGGCCTCTTCGGAGCTATTCGCGGCGATAATCTGATCGAGATCGAGAAGAGTCTCCTCACTATTAATGAGGCCCGCGACGTCGACGGTATCGTCGTTAAGGACAGCAGAATCCGTGTGGAACTCCTCCCCCTCGTCGCCGAGCATGTAAGAGAAATTCTTAATCGTTTCTGCGGCTTCATGATTATACTCAACCGAGGAAATGAACAGCGTGTCGCTTTCATCCCCCGCAAAAAGTATATCCTCGCCAATCTCGTTAAATGACATTTCAATATCCAAAAAATTGTCTGGCAGGGCCATTTTCATGACGCCTGATGGACTTTCAATGTGATAAGAGTATCGAAGGTGAAAGGCCATCGCATACCCCATACGGGGGATAAACTAAAAAAAATAAACAAAAAATTTTTAATAAAAATCAATGCATTAAAACATATTTCTCCATATCGGAATTAGCGCTGGAAAAATTTACCATCCGGTCTGGATTTCTCTTTGTCTAAACCGGTACTTAACAAAATTCACGTTGACTATGGTTAACTAAAAAGCCGGAAAAGACCGGCCGGATATGGGCGTCTGGTTAAAGATATCCGTGGAAAATTTCTGTGCCGACAATCACATTATCGTCCCGGCGGGCACATTTCATAAATTCTTAACCTTTCTTAACAACCGTTTTTTAATAACTTTTGTTGATCATCTGCAAGTGTCGATTTAGATTACTAGCCAGATGAGGTGTGACGTGAGCTATAGACAGGATGTATTTGTCGCAATGAAGGCGATTTCCACCATTAAAACTTCTCTCCGCATGGGCGTTATGGCAGCGGCCCTGAGTGTCCTGATAGCCCCCCTCGCCTCTACGGCGCAGGCGGATGTGGACCACCCCCAATTTTTCCGGGTCAAGATGAAACCGGGCGCAACGTTGAATGTCCGGAAAGACCCCTCCATCAAGGCCAAGAAAATTGGCGCCCTTCCCGCCGAGACGGACGGGATTGTCAATTTGGGCTGCCATGTGGGGATGCCCTATCTGGAATGGCGCAACTCCACGACGGCCGTTCGCAAGGTCGAGACCCGGCGGAAATGGTGCAATATCCAGTATAACGGCATGGTTGGCTGGACCGCCGGCCAGTATCTTGAGGCCGACCGCCCGGACTAACTAGCCCATCCAGATGAGCGCGGCCTGAAGAATAAACAGGTACCGCGCTGATTTGCCCAGGGTCACCAGCAGCAAAAAGAATCCGAAATGCACACGCATCACCCCGGCGATGATGGTGAGCGGGTCACCAATGATCGGCACCCAGGCAAGCAATAGGGTCCATTTCCCATAGCGGCTGAACCATCCCCGTGCCTTGTCATACTGGTTCTCCTTGATGGGGAACCACTTCCTGTCCCTGTAATTCGTGAAGAAACGGCCGAGAACCCAGTTCAGGACAGCGCCGAGCACGTTGCCGATAATTGCAACGATCAATAACATGACGGGGGCGCCCTCCCCCTGGTTCAGAAGCAGCGCCAACGCAGCTTCCGATGTTCCGGGGAGGACGGTAGCGGAAAGAAAGGCACTGAAAAACAGGCCCCCGTACGCCGCCGCCTCAGTCATCAACGGCCGGTCAGCCCCTGTTGGGTCGGCGTTGCGCCGTCAGGTGTTTGCGCGATTCCTCGCTCCATTTCCCGGTCGGCTTGCTCAACTCCCGCCCGACCTCATAGCCGCGCCGGAGTGCCGGACGGGTTTTCAGATTGTCATACCAGCGGCGGATATTGGGAAACTCGCCGAGGTCGATCTCCTGGCGTTTATAGGTGATGATCCACGGCCAGCAGGCCATATCGGCGATGGAATACTCCCCGCAGATATAGTCCCGCCCTTCGAGCCGGGAATTCAGCACGTCAAAGAGCCGGAGTACCTCGGTGGAGTAGCGTTCCTGCGCGTAAGGAATTTTTTCGGGCGCATAGAACTTGAAATGCCCGTTCTGGCCGAGCATCGGGCCAAGGCCGCCCATCTGCCACATCACCCATTCGATCACCTCTTTCCGGCCACGAAGGTCGCTCGGCAGGAATTTGCCGCACTTTTCGGCGAGATAGATGAGAATCGCCCCGGTCTCGAAAACGGAAATCGGCTCCCCGCCATCTGCCGGGTCCTGGTCGATGATGGCCGGCATACGGTTGTTGGGGCTGATTTTCAGGAAATCCGGCTCAAACTGTTCGCCCTTGCCGATATTCACCGGCACCACGCGATAATCCAGCCCCATCTCCTCAAGTGCGATGGAAATTTTCCAGCCGTTTGGTGTTGGCCAGTAATAAAGATCAATCATTTTAATACCTTATGAAAACTAGCTATTATTTTAGTTTCGCTTCGATGAGCTGGAAGCGGTCATTGCCGAAATACATGTCCGTGCCATCGAGGAACATCGTTGGCGTGCCGAACCCGCCCCGCTCGATCACTTCCGTGGTATTGTCCTTCAGCATATCCTTGTATTTTTGATCATTGATCTTGTCGTAGAAATCGAACTTGTCGAGCCCGACATGAGCAATAATGCCGTTCAGTTCCTCTTCCTGCGAGATATCCGCGCCCTCGCTCCAGTACCGCTCAAACACCCGGCGGGCATAAGGGACGAGGCATTCCTCCTCAATCGCGACAAAGGCGCCGCGCATGGCCTTGACGCTGTTGACGGGGAAGACGGACAGGTCGGACGCCGGAATGATCTTGATGCCGACATAGTCTGCCCAGTCCTGCAGGTCCTTCTTGCCATAGCGCTGCTTGGGGACCACCGGGTTCTCGCGGGAGGCATAAACCGAGGGATTGACGGTATTGAAAACCCCACCCACCAAAAACGGCCGATACTGGACTTCCAGGTCGGGATGACGGGTCAGCATCTGCTGCAGGCTTTCAAAAGCCAGAAAAGTCCAGGGGCTGGAACAATCAAAGAAAAACTCAAGTTTATGCATGGGGTCGGTCCCTTCTATTTATTTTTTTAACCGCTTGCGCCGTGATCCTAACATAGTAACATTATTGGATAAAAAACAA
>Ga0098035_1001191_pt1 | contig 12621 bp, 14 predicted proteins | sample 3_EtaG_FD_75046 | JGI IMG/M metagenome (GOLD analysis project Ga0098035, IMG submission 75046) | Marine viral communities from the Subarctic Pacific Ocean - 3_ETSP_OMZ_AT15126 metaG | ecosystem: Environmental > Aquatic > Marine > Oceanic | place: Pacific Ocean | collected 2015-01-07
AGGTTGGGGAAACAATAAAACACGCAGTCATGGTAATCCTTATCAATAAGAATGTCGAGGCCGCTAGCTACTGGGGCTATAAGCCTCCACAGACCCCGGGGGGGCCAGCCCCCTCCGACGTTGCTCGGGAAATGGTAGACACCCACCGAGACCAGGCCAAGGAGTTTGCAACGTACCTAAGGAGCCCCTACGGCGCGTACGATCCAAGCACTCCGTGGCAAATCTATGCCACTACGGCAATGGGTCGGGGTGTTAGTAAAACAATGACTTTTGTGGGGGAGAAATAACACTTGTCAATCTACACCAGCACAGATTACGACGCTTCCTGGATTGACCACGTGCTTAATCCCACAATAGGTCTGCCCTGGCAGGTTGTGATGAGAACTATACGGGCTGCCCAGGAAGAAAACGTGGACCTGCTCTCAAAACGGGGGCTCTTAGACCCTGCCCTGATCCCTTTCCTAGGAGGTTTCTATTCACAGAAAGAAACTGTGGGGTTGCAAGAGGTTGCCGAGCGTGTTGCCGAGCCTTTGGGCTTCGACCCAGATAGCTTCGCGGTCCAGATGGGGACCGCCATGCTCACGGATCCTCTGATGTGGGCAACCCTAGGTCTCAGCGGGGCAGGTAAGTTTGCCGCAGGAGTTCAGGCTACTCGACAAAGCATGGCCAAGGCAGGCGTAAAACATATTATCGGGGACACCACTGAGGAATTCCTCAAAGCTGCAAAGGGGAGCCTTCACGTAGTCAACCAGAGCGCATCGCGTACTGTACGCAATAAGATGGCTAAGCGGGTGGCTACTTTAGAGAAAATGGTGGCCAAGGATCCCAGCCTAGCCAAGCGAACCCTTGCTAGCCTTACTGATGACGCTTCTCGGGAGGTAGCTGCCCTGCGTATACCCTTCCCAGGGCTGCACCGCATGCAACTTAAAATACCCGGGCTCGGCAATACATGGCGTAATGCCCTTCTGCGCCCAGTACGCTTTAGTCTAGGGGCCCCACTCATCGGAGGCAGTAAAGCTTTTGAGGGTCTTGGCACTCTCGCGGGCGAGGCCGCGGGGGCTTTGGGGGCAGGGGTGAGTGGTCAGCGTGGCGTGAAAAGCTTGTTTACCTCTGTGGCAGATACTTTAATGATACCTGTCGATTTCGCACGGGGGCTAAAGATCCGCCCGGAGGACCGCATTAAGATGGTCTCAAGCATAGGGACCACCATTCGCGCCCTCCTTGATGATCCTAAGGCCGTTGAGAGGATGGCAGAGATGACTGACCCGGATGCCTTGCAACGGCTGATCCAAGTGAGTACGGGAGCCAGCCAAGCGTCTGCCAAGCAGACTGCCAGAATTATTGACGATAGCGTGGGGTCCAAGAAGCTGTATTATTTAGATGGCCTGGAGGGCATTGTAAAGGGGGACTTGGCCTTAACCGTAGATACCCCTCAGATTACGTTTGCGTCCGACTACATGACTGATATTTTGGGGGGTAGTATGTTGGAAAAGAACCGCTTAGGTGTTTCTACGGCAACGGCTCAATGGCGTGAAAGCACGTTTAAGCAGGCTAACAGATTCGGTCAGTTTTTTCGTAAGCTCTTCTTTGATCGTACAGGCAGCAAGGGCGTAGATGATGTCTTTCGTGAAATGCTCGCTACAACAGGTGAGCACTCTCGTTATGTTGCTGCGAAGGCCAACGATATCGGCGCACTCTACAAGGTCATGGCGAAATCTATTGGCCTTCCCCGACGCGGGGGGACTGAGCAGGTGGACAACGTGTTCCGAGCCATTTTTGAGATTCTGCCCCAGGAGGCGGATGATTTCATGGTGGATCAGGCCTTGGCCTTCCTTAACAATCCGAGCAACATCAAGCGCTATGGGCAGCACATTGACAATTACGTTACCCGGCTGATGTATGTAGCGAAGCACCTGGAGGGGGTAGAGGTAGATGATATGTCGCGGGGCCTTCAAACCGCATGGAAGCAGCTCTTCCCAGAAATCGCTGAGGAAGGGGTTGTCACAACCGCCCCCAAGTTTTTTGGGGAGGTAATTGGCCCCCTCAATCAGCTGAGCCGGGGGCTAAGTAAGCTAAAGCCTTTACAGAAGAATCTGGCGGAAGCGGACAAAGCTATTAGGCGGGGGGCAAAGGCCAGTCCGGAGGCACGTGCGGCGGCGACCCAGCAGAGAGTCACGCTAACAGAGCAACTCGACGACTTGCACGTGCAAGTAGAGGGGGCTGTTCTAGACCTCAGGGAATCCCTCCCAGCGTTACGTGAAGACCTGTATCAGCGGGGGTCCAGAGTGTTCTGGGCCGAAAATGGTAAATGGCACCTGCCTGGGGAAAAGGTGGGTAGCAAAGCTGCAATGCAGCGTCGAGCAGCACAGAAGGGGGGTAAGGCCGTCCCTGTTGGTGCCAAGGCTTTCAACGACGTTTATAACATGGTGTTGGAAACTTCTGCGGATAACCTTCGCATAAGTTCTAATATGGGCTTCATTGCACAGGGATCGCACCCAATGGCGTATGTCCCCCGAGTGCTCTCTGCTCGGGAGCGAACCGCCCTGGACAGCATCATTTCCAGCACTGACTGGGACGCCGAGGCGTACCAAATTTATCGCTCCCAAGGCTCACAGGAAAAGACGCTGGACTTTGTCACTACGGACGCCCTAGAACAGATTTTATGGACGCTCCATAAACAGGGTCACGGGAATAGCGGTTCTGACCTTGCCCAGCGCACCCTCGACCTGTTAAACGGAGGAGGTAACCGCTTTGCCGGTAGCCCAGTCTCTTCTTCCCTGACCCGAAATACTGAGTACAAATATTTCGAGAGCACCGGGGACATGTTAGACGAGATCCTGCTCAAAGGGGGGGAGAACTTCGGTGCCCTTATGAAGGACAAGATCCCTCCAGGTTTCTCAGGGATTATTGGTGGGGGTCAGATCACTGGGCTAAAGCTTGCAGGAGGTGTGCCACTTGTGCGAATGCAAGGGGGCCGAGAGACTGTCCAGAGAATGGATCGCTGGTTTGCCGAGATCACCACCTCCGGAGGGAAAAAGCTAGAACTCCCCATTGAGCAGCTTGACAAGTTCGGCATAAAAGTCAACTTTGTGGGCCGGGGGAGTTCTCCGGGTCAGGCAATGATGCGGGGTGCCTCACGGGGGGAGAGGCCGCGAGCCCTCGGAGACTTTGATCCCCAAGAACTCCTGGAGAGTATTCGGGAGGCTGGGGAGGAGGGGGCGCATGTTATCTTTGGGCAAGGTGCTACGATGACGGCTTTGCAGGAGGCTGCAAGCAAGGAAGTCCGGGCAGGGCTCCAGCTGCCAGCAGTTTTAGACGGGGTTCACCGCTTGGTAAAGATGGGGGTGACCACTGGTGAAGCCAGTTTCCACGTGATGAACATGGCTTCGGCCGCCCCTATGGCATTTGCTAACGGGATGAATATGCGAGCCTTTACGCGGGGCACTGCTGCAGCAGTCCAGGTGATTTGGAGGACCTCAGCAGGGCACACCACTAACCAGCGCCTAGCTGTAATGATGGGGGATCTGGGCACGGATGGGAAAGCCGTTACAGGCTTCGCAGACTTCACCGGTGGACTAGGTAAGGTCGGAGTTGGTGTAGGCGCTGGCGCAACCGTTGACTGGGCAAGGGACGCTGACGGCCCAAGTTCAGGGACGTCTTTAGGGGCGACCCTCGGTGTTGTGGCAGCCCTGTCTCGCGGTTCAGGCGCAGCCCTTACACGAGCGATTGAAACCCGAATGCTCAGAGAGACCGGGGAAATGGCCTTCCACACAACAGACGGCTCTTATACTTTCAAGCAAGTCTTGGAAGAGGGTTCAAAGCACGGGATCCTAAACACATTTATAGAATCTGGAACGCATGCCTTAACCGCAGAATCAAAGACGCTGCAGGACCTCATTCTAAAAAAGCGTGCCACGAGTGAGCAGCTCATGGCCGCCGTGAGTGATGCGGGACAACAGTCCGAGATATTCTCTCGACTCTCTGTGTACTTCGGCTTCATGCACATGGGACTCACCCCTAAGCAGGCTGCACGGAAGACTGCCGCAACGCTGTTCGATTACAACGACCTGACCCCCTTTAACCAGTATATAACGAAGCGGATCTCCTCGTTTGCTACTTTCGGACAGAAGATCCTTGAAAGTACGACAAGCAACTGGCTCAAGTCCCCTGACCGCGTCCAGGGAATGCTGCACACTGTGTGGGGACACGGGGGAGGCACGTATGGAGAGGACGACGACGTGTACTTAGACACCTCTTTAGGCCGTGCTCACTTACGAGTTGGGGAGCGCACAGTAAACATAGGGCGTGCCCTCCCTCAGATTGACTTGGTCAACGCCATTGGCTACACCATGGAAGCCATCTCTTACGGCAGTACAGTCGTGGGCGAGCTGCCTAGGAATTCTGTGGGTGCCGAGACGATGCGCGCCATTAAGTTAGGGAAAGAGGGCATCACTATGGGGCCCGAAACTCCTGGCCTGCTTAGTGGAAACGTAGCCCTTTCAGGCGAGCCTCCTCGGGGACAGGAAACCGGCAACTTCATGCTAGACACAATGAACGCTGCCATGCGGAACATGATCCTGGTGCGCTCTGTTGTAGGGCTGTTCGATGATCCAGAGCGCACGGGTCAAACGGTCTACGATCAGGTTGAAGACGGTTTCTTCAAATCCTTTGGGCTCGGTTCCGAAGAAACTACTCAAAGGCGGGTGAGCTTCCTCAACTCGCGGGCTGACCGGATCGAGATGGAGCTTTCTCACCTCCTCCGCCGCGGGGGCCTGACCCGTGAGACAAAACTAATCCTTGAAGACGTCCTCCTCCAAAACCGGCTGCGACGTAGAACCCTCAATGTCCTTCAATGAGTACCGCCGACCGTACCTGGGAGGAGCACCGCCTCCTCATCCTTAGCGAGCTAAAGCGCCTAGACCTGGCTGTCCGGGATTCTGAAGAGGCCGTCCTCAAGGCTCTCAAAGGGCTCCAGGAAGAGCAGGCACGGCAAGGCACTCAGCTCACAGCCCTCCAGGCCAAGGCTGGTATGCTAGGCTTCTTCGCAGGGCTCCTAGCATCCGTTGGGAGCACCTTCTTACTCAAGTGAAGTGTACCCTCGTTACCCTAGTTTTCTTGCTCGCAGGATGCCAGAGCCTCATTAAAGGGGGCGCTGCGGCTGCGGGCGGCGCAGGCGGAGCGGTCATTGGCGGCCCTGGAGGGGCTGCGGGTGGCGCTGCCATAGCCTACGTGGGTGCAGAGATGTACTTCCAGGAGCAGGAATTAAATGAGCGCGAGGAAATGTTAATCAACCTTGCGGTGGGGAAAGCCCAGGGCGCAACGGACGGTGCTCTAGACTCCCTGTTTTGGTGGGGCAAGCTGGCTATAGCAGCCTTCATTGCGTGGTACGGCATCGAAAAGCTCTTAGCTTCTAAACGTGGAAAGCAGCTAGAGACTAGAATCCGAGAGGAGATCCTCGAAAGGCTTGACACCTAACCTCCGATGACACCTACCGCAGCATTCCGAACCCCGATGGCTCCCGAGGATCGGGAAGCTAGGAGGGTCTTAGGAATTGACCCCGGGCTTTCTAACCTGGGGACGTCTGTTATAGAGGCCTCTCCGGGCCCCTATGCCCAGGTGGTTAAGACAGTATTATTCTCTGCGAACATCAAGCTGGGCCCCTCTCGCAACTACCGTGCGTTCCACCAAAAGCTGTTCAAGGAGCTGGATCAGTTGTGGGATTCTTATGGCCCGTTCGCCTGCATCTGTGCCGAAGAGCCCACAGTAATCATGGAGAACGCAGCTATTTCAGGCTACTTGTGGTACGTGTACGGAATGATCCGTGCCTGGGGCTTCGCCAGAGGGATCGAACTCAAATCCCTAACCGCAGGCCAGCTCAAAGATACGGCCCGGACTCTTATGCGAGAAGAGATGGGGGTCCGTCCCAAAGGCCAGAACCCAACCAAGAAGGAGATCGGCGCACTCCTTCGTCACCTAGGGGTGCCCCGTCTCCCCACAGACCACGAGGACGACTCGGTTTTAGCCGTGATCTCTAACATAGGGCAGCGATTACCATGAGCGGTATGCCTGCAGAGAGGGGCCCTAGACCATTTGTTGAGCCCGAGACCCTAGCGGTTGAGCGGTTCGGCAATGACGAGGGGCTGATCCTTGTACACGGAACCAAGCTGGCCTTGGCAGAACACTATGCGGAGCAGCTGGGGCTGGACTTCACCTGCCCGGACGTGGTGACCTCATGCACCTTGAAGGCATGGTCGAGGTTTCGGGAGTTCGCCTTGATTAAGTCCTCCGAGGAGAACCTATATCGCTACGCGGAGGATAACGGGCTGGACTATGGGCAAGCCCTTTACGAAGTAACCCTGCAAGGGTCTCAACAAGGGGTGCTCCGTGAGATCACCCGGCTGCACTCTCAGGCGAAGGCGTTAACCAAGGAGCTACGCCTACTCAAACGAGATCACCAGCTCTAGGCTATAGGCCTGGGCTAGCTTTTCCAGAGCCATCACAGAGGGCCACCGTGTTCGATGCTCCCTCTTGACGAGCCGGGTAACGACGCCGTTTGAGAGACCCGTCTTCCGACAGATTTCTCGCACGGTATCGTCTCCTACAAGGCTTTCGATGGCTTCATAGACCCGGTCTCGCAAGTCGTCCTCGTCGATTTCTATTTGGTAATCGGAGAGGTCTTCTTGCCGAGCCTTACGAGCCATCCCCGCGCTCAGTTAGTGGGGGTGCACCCTGTGTAATCGTGACTTGGATTTCCTCTTTGCCCACAAAGGATTCCCCTGGGCGATAAGTGAGGTATTTTATGCCGGGAGCCTGGGAAGCGAGTGCTCTAGCACGGGCTGTGGTTTCTCTCTTATTGCCCACGTTTGTTTCTGCTACAGCTAGATCCCCAGAGGGGGTAACGGCGGCAATGCTCCACAGAGCGACACTACGGGTGGCACGTACAAGTTTGCTTTTGGTCATTATTTTGAAGGGGGTTTTTCGTAAGAAGGGGATTCGCAACATTTACAGGCACACTTATGCACCACTTCCACCTCCACCAATGTTTTGTGGGAGGGCTCCGATATCTTGTTCAAGTACCCCTGCAAAGCGAGGTGTACCTCTTTGACGACCTCCATGCAATCGCACACGTCTCCTAACAGCCGTGCTGCATGGGCATCGAACGCCTCTTCGGTGGTGGCTCTTCTCATGCCTTTTCCTCCGGGGCGTTGATGTCCAGGATTTCAGGCTTCTCCTCGCGGGTAGCCATGCGATTCTTACGACAATCGTGAGCCGCAGGACAGTAGCCACCTTTTCCGAAGGCATCGCAGTAGTAGCCCACCTTGCCTTTGCCGTAGGTATCTAAGAGCCAGGGCCCCACGTCTTTGGTGTTGGCGTAGCAGAGCTTGGCATGTTCATGCCGCTTTAGTAGGTACTCATGGGGAACAAAGCGGGGAACGACACCCATATGTGGGCTCTCTTTATTAACCCCGATCAGCACCGTGCCAATGTGCCCAAACTCTTTCTCCAAGTCCATCACGGTCTTAGAAAAACGGTAGGTGGCAAGCTGCCCGGTGTGCCCTAAGGCATCATCGAAAGACTCGTCAAAAACCTTTTTGCTGTGGTCCCGCCACCCACGTCCGGTCATAGTTTTGAAGTCTCCCAAGATGTTGGGGACTTCTTCTAAGGTAGGGCCATGGATGTACTTAAAGGCTTCCTCATGGTCTGTGGTTATAATAACCAGGTCGATGGTGCCTGTCTGTGCGCCGGGTTCGGGGATGGTGTTGGACACGTCGGCTGTGGATTCGGCAATCAACTTAAAGCATTCGGGTAGCACGGATGCAATCGCACCGTAAGCCATCGCGTGGGCAAGGTGCCCCATCGCAAAGGTAGCCGCTATAGATGGGGGCATGGGTTTCATTTTGAACCCCGACTGATTAGCGTAGTAGTGCATCTGGGGGCATTGGGATCCCCGGCTTGGTCGGGCAAAGGCCCGGTCTTTCGAGTCCGGGGCCCAAAAGCAGTCCACGAAGTTCAGCTGGAAGTCGTGCATGAACGTGGCCATGACTTCTTCAGAGGCGTGGGCCATGCCGTGTTCCCACAAGGCAGGAATGAGGTCGCACCAATTTCGGTAAGGGTGCTCTGGGGGTGGCAGAATGTTTGACATTTTATTGTGTGTGGTAGGGGGAAAGGGGGTGCTTGTTCGTCCGCGCACCCCGGGCGGGTCTCTAACACACACGAGTAGGAGATGTAGGATCGGAGAATCCCTACACCCCCACGTTCTCGTGCTATTCGTCGGCCAACTTTTTCATGTTAGCGTCACCAATCTCGTAGTTCTCATCATGCGGCCCGTCTTCGTAGACGAAGTCACAGTATTTGGAACCATCCCCAGCCATCTTATTCAGAGTGTGCTTTAGGTAGAGGGGACACTTGCATCCTTCTAGGGCTTGAATTGTGTAGTTAGTCATCTTCTTGCCCCAGATGGCGTTAAGGAGTTCATACATCTTCTGCCCGGTCTTCAATGCCTGGTAGAAGTCGATGCGCTTAATCAGGATTTCCCCTGTCCCCTCAACTTCCCAAGTGAACTTGATGCGTCCGAGGCATCCTTCCTTAGGGTATTTTTCAGAGGGTGGAAACACATCCACTTTGGCAATTACCGCCATGGGCCGGAAGCCTGGGGCATCTAGGTCGCGGCTGCCTGTTGCTTGTGCCGCGGTTGGCGTAAAGTTCAGGACTGTGGAGGGGTCGAAATCTTGCGAGGGTTGCTGTTCGGTTACAGGATCTGTAGCGGGAGTAGTCATTATTCGCTTTCGTCTTCGTTTTCGGGGATGCCAAAGTCTGGCGTTAAGTCGGGGGCTCCTTCGCCCCCTTCGGTGAGCCGGGTCATCCAGTCAGCTTCTTTGTCTGCTCTGGCTAGCTCACGACATGCGTAGAGTTCTTTTACTGCTGAGGAAAGGGATTGCGCGTCACGTGCAGTGGACGTGTTAGCCCGATCCAAAAAGCTGTGGATCAGCTTGTCAATTTTAACTTCAATCGTCGCTTCGGGCATGTGTGTTAGTGGGCTTCGGCCCAGTGATCGCCGTCACCAGCGTCACAGGGAAAGCTTACCAGCTCTGCGAGATGTGGGAAAGCGTTTTCTGCACAATCTTGCATGACTTTGGCAACTTTCTTTTGGTTGCCTCGACCTTTGCAGACGGCTTCGTCATGCACTTGTAGTAAGGGGTTCAACTTCTCTTCTTCCAGCCCAACGAGGGCGGCCCGCATCATCTCGGCGGCAGTCCCCTGGACATCAACTGAAAGCCCTGGGTCTGTGTTTTGCCATTCTAGGTATCGGAGAGTGCGCCCGGACTGGGTAGAGACCTTCCCCTTATTGGCGTAAAGGTTCCGCTGATCTTGAATCCACTTGGTTAGAACAGGGAGGCCATCTTGGTGGCGGTGAAGGAAGACTAGAGCCTCATCCACCGAACACTTTAGCTCCCGAGCAAGCCCGAACTCGGTCATACCAAAGAGCAGCCCAAAATTCACGGCCTTGGCCCGAGTCCGCATCAGGGTGGACACCTCTCCCAAGGAGACCTTAAACATTTTACAGGCCGTGGCCGCGTGAACGTCCACCCCCCGACTAAAGGCATCGAGGAGGGCAGGCTCCAGGGATCTGGCCGCCACCACCCGCAGCTCAACTTGTGAGAAGTCCCCCACAGACACCCCATTTTCGTGGGTGATCGAGGCCCTGACGTACCACGCGAGGTTGGAGGTATCTCCGTGGGCGTTGGCAGCTTGCTGTAGGTTTGGATCGCTGCAGCTGAACCGCCCTGTTTTGGGGCCCATCGTGTTGAAGCTCGGGTGTACGAACCCTGTGGGTGAGGTCTTGTGCATCTCAAGCAAGGGGTTAAAGAAGGTGCTGTTCAACTTGGTGAACTTGCGCCACTTCAGCAGCCCCTCACAGAATGTGTTTCCCTGTCTGGCTAGCCGCCCAAGGACTTCAGAGTCTGTGGAAGGGTTGCCTGTCTTTGTGGTTCCCGTAGGCCACCCCTTCCGAAGGAAGAGGTCGGCCATTTGCTTGGGGGAGTTGTAGTTGATGTCCCCACTCGTGAGAACGAGCTGCTTTCGGAGCTTGTCGGCTTCGGTGGTGGCAACCGTTTGGGCTTTCCGAAGCCGGTCTGGGATAATGAGAACCCCCCGCTGCTCCATCCGCTGAACCACCCCCTCGAGGGGCAGGTCAACATCCCTAACCCAGTCTGCGGTACCCCAGCCGACTACTTGGTAGTAGATTGTAGAGGTGGCCTTCACATCATCCGCGAGGTATTCAAACGCCTCAAGGATGGGAACCTCGTCGATGCGCCCGTTTCTGATCAGCGCTGGGGTCTTAATCTTGTTGGGGTAGTTAAAGGAGGGCGACAAGTCGTCCAGACTTTTCCGGGCACTGGTGTCCTGGAAGTAGACCTGCATCTGTGTGTCAAAGAACTTATCTGTGGGGTCAGGCTTGGTAGGTAGGGGCAGTCCGGTAGCGTGGGCATCGAACCGCAAACCGTGAGCCACCACCCGGGAGACTAAGTCCACCAGGTCAAGGAAGAGGGCCTGCATCTGCTTATCCCATCGGGCGCAGAATACCTCGGAAGTCCGGGGCTTTTCGAGGTCTCCGAACTGGAGCCCGATCATCCGGCAATGGTGTTCCCCTGACCGTACCCGTAACCCTGTGGTTTCGGTGTCGAAGAACATGATGGAACCCGGGGCGAGCTTTCGCAGGATGGCATCCCGCTCTTCTGGGTTCTCAATGGTGAGAAAGGTAACTCCGTTAGGTCCTGTGTGTTTTTGTATGCTAGAGGTTCCGGCCATCGTTTTATGGGTCGTAGGGGCTTTCGTGAGAGGCAGTCATTGCAGTGACCACCCCCCTCAGCTGGTCATTCTCACTATGGATTTCCGTGCAGCGTTGCTGGAGATCCTGGAGGTCTGCGAGTAGAACGGTGTTGTTGAGGATCGCATTGATGGCCACATGTCTGAATTGGGCCCCACAGTGGGGGCACTTGTCCATGGTTTCTAGGATTTTCATGGCGATGGGGCGATCGCACATGGAGCAGGTTCCGCGGGGAGGTAGACGTTTCACAGACATGAGTCGAGGTAGGTTTTTAGGAGGGGGGAAACATGCACCGCATCAACCCCTCGGGTCAACCCAACATAGAGTATTTGGAGGGCCGCAGGATCTTTTGTGTGAATCTTATCTAGCCAATCGAGAGACCATTCGAGGAGGTAAACCTCAGGGGCCTCAAATCCCTTCGCTGAGTGAATAACGGAGAATACAGGCTCGACTTCCGGCCTCCCTGCCCCCGCCGTAAGGGCGAAGGTCGGGGACGCATTATTCTCTACTGCGTAAGTAGTTATGGCGGATCGAGACATCCCGAGCACCAGCCCCCTGGCGGGGCAAGTCCCATCCCACTCCTGGTAAGCGGTGGTGCCCTTATCTTTGCAGAAAACGGCAGCATCCCGGTCAAATACTGGGCGGAGAACGGAGGCGGCGATGGATGCTAGGGGGTCTCCTACGCGGAAGCCGCCCCGAATCTGGAACTGCTCTGAGGCCATCGTCCAGGCAGGGGGGAGCCCTGCATGGGCCCACTTAGAATTACCGAAGATGGCTTGCCCGGGGTCTAGAAAAGCTATAGCACGACCCTCTGGGGTGAGCAGCCCGAGGCAGGCTATGATTTCTAGAGGAGACATGTCCTGGGTCTCATCCATGATGATGAGGTCATAGGGGTCTTTAATCTTGCACCCCTCCCGAACCCACCGTGCAACAGGGAGGATGTACTTCAGCCCCTGTTTTGGCTGGATACGGTCGATGTTCACGAGGGGGTCACCGGTTCCATCCCAGGCGTGTAGCCGCTGGGCCTCTCTCTCGTAGGGAGAAAAGCGGCGGTTCCCGGGCGCGGACTGGGTGAAGGCTGGGATCATGGTGTCTTGGAAAGAGGTGGTCTTCCGCTCATTCCAGGGCCGAGCCCCTCGCCGCCCCTGCTTCATATTCCCTGCGTGGGGCCGAACCCCGGGCCACGTTAGCGAGTAAAGAGTGCCCACAGTAATGTCATCGAGCTGCCTCTCCACGATACGCTGCCCCACTACTTGGGAGGCAGCCACAGAGTAGGTCACTACGGCAACCCGCTTCCCCCGAGTGAGTTCGGAGCCCAGGGCATCCAGGAGGGTGGTGGTTTTCCCAGTTCCAGGGCCACCGTCAATGGCGTGGAGGTTAGGGATACCTTGGGGGTTGTGCGCCAGGTGTACGACACGATCCATCAGGCTTTCTCCTCTGTGAGGGAGGCCTTCAGCTTTTTAAGGACGTGAGTACGGGTACGGGCATCCAGAGTTTTAATGGCGATGCGGTAAGTGTCCACCTTCCGTTCCCGTTTTCGGTGGGCCAGTTCGGTGAAGATTTTTTGGGCCTTGGTTACTGGGTGGATGGTGGAGACAATCAGGCTGTGGGTCTCTGAGGGAATCACCAGGGTCAGATCGCTAGGCTTGCGGGGGTTGACCAGAATGAAGGGAGGGGTGTCCCGGCGCACGGCCGCGCCGTTAGCCATACCCCGACGGATCTGCCCTGAGTCGGCGGCCACAATCGCAACCTCGGAAAGCGTGTTACGGAGGTGGTCTTCAATAGGCATCCCG
>Ga0098035_1001192_pt1 | contig 12620 bp, 15 predicted proteins | sample 3_EtaG_FD_75046 | JGI IMG/M metagenome (GOLD analysis project Ga0098035, IMG submission 75046) | Marine viral communities from the Subarctic Pacific Ocean - 3_ETSP_OMZ_AT15126 metaG | ecosystem: Environmental > Aquatic > Marine > Oceanic | place: Pacific Ocean | collected 2015-01-07
ATATCAGATACCTTATACAAGTATAAGACATAGGATGACTGATACTGGTATATCAGATACATGTATAAGACATAGGATAACTTATACACGATGACGAAACCTATGAGTACCGGATACTGATAGATATAAACCATGTACGATTTTGCTTGTAATAGGTTGTACTATCTCTAGAATTATAGGCGTACACTTTATTAACTCAATCCCAAAGAGGAACTATGGCCGTACGTTATATGAAAAAGCTGAACAAGCATTTGAAATGGGTACGTTGCGAAGTTTGCGAAACTGAACAGCAGGTCCATGCCGGAACCATTGCATACCATCCTGAGTGTGAAGTATGTGGCGAGAGTAAATTCGAGAATATCGATCAACCTACGGAGGTAAAATGAGAGAGCGAAACCATGGACTAGGGAACCTTATTGATGTACTGGACAAAGCGATGAATGACCTCTCAATGGTCCGCCAGGAACTAGATAGGATATCTCAGCATGATTATGCTGGTGAGGTTGAAGAATTGACTGACGCGGAACTTGAGAACGAATTTGACCTGATGGACCTTCCTGAAATGACCATGGAAGAATTGATGGAAGAATCTGAGAATGCAGTGGAAATGCTGAAACTTAAAAATCAAATGTCGGAGGAAGTATGACCAGAAAAGAAGCAGCGGTGGTCCTGAGTGATACCAGAATCAACCTGGATAAGATTTATAAGTGTTCCTGGACACTCTGTATCGCTTGTGAAGGCCATGGAGTTATTCCCTGGCATACCAGTATAGGTGAAGACATTGACGAAACCTGCCCCTTCTGTAATGGTTCCGGCAGGATGAAAAATGCTAGGACCTATGTCATGCATTCATTTGATTGTCCACACTCATAAATTGCCATAGGGGTATGCACTGTATACCCCTATAATTTTTGCCCATAAAACTCCCCCCCCAACCCCCATAGCCGTACATTTTGAAAAGTCACCCCTCAAAAAATACAAGGCTAGTCTTTTTGAAAAGGCTTTTAGGAAGAGCAGGGCACAGCGAAGCTAGTCTTTTTGAAAAAGCTCTTGACGAAATGTGTCTATGCAGCTAGTTTGCATTGGAGCAACAGCATCTCAGAGAAGTTTAATGAAGTGGTATCACATATTTATAATCACATTCACATTATCAAGTGGATGCAGTTCAGCAGTCACGTCAACATACAGTGAGTGTTCATCCTGTCAGAATCCAGGCACGTATTATCAAATTCAGATATATAGGACAATGTGTCCTTGTGGAGGACGGGTATAATTGAAAGTCTCAGTTATTGATTATTACAATGAATTAGCGAACAAGTATGATTCGATATATTCAGACAAGGTTTCAATGTGTGAGAACGAGGTTTTATTTGATTGGTTGAGTAGACGGAGGTTAGAAGGGAGGGTATTAGATGTAGGTTGTGGAACAGGGATTGTATTAGATTATGTAGTCCCGACTATAGTACCAGGAGATTACATTGGATTTGATATATCGGCAAACATGTTAATGTGTGCAAGAGAGAAGCACCCTGATTATGCAACACGATTTATCAGACATGACATGATGCATAGCCGAATTGGATGGGAGGAAGGATTTGAGAATGTATGGTGTTTATTTGGAGTATTGACATGTTTACCAAGCAGTTACATACCAGATGCGATTGCGATTTTAATGAGTTATGTAAAGGATGGAGGAAGTTTAGTACTGGTTCCAAATGGAACACGAGATCCGAGGGAGCGTGAGAGCAGTTGTCATGGTAAGGAGAAGGAGGTTCAGAGTGATTTCACATTATTGCCTTTAGGCTCATGGAAGTTGATATTGAGTGCAATGGGATTTGATTTCAGTATAATGGCATTCAACACAGGAGCAGACGAATTAGTCACAGATGATGAAATTGGACACATCAGGATCTTAGAAAGTCTCACAAAGGATTTAGAAAGTGAATTAGAAAAGGATACAGAATGCAGTTTTTTTGTAATTGAAATAAGGAAGTAAAATGATTATTGATCTCTTTAAGTTACCGATTTCTCTTTGTAAAAAGAAAAAGTGTTGTGCACGTTTAAGTTGGAGTAAGGAGTATAAGGAGTACATCATTGAGGATGATCATGGAGGAGTAGTCCGGTTGACAAAGGATGAATTAAAGGGTCTCAAGACACTTCTTTCACCAGCATCAGATGATTGATCTAATCACCAGTGCAGGCTTAACACATTTTATATTCAACAGAGATTTAAGTTGGATGGGTTCATTTGGTCTAGCAACATGTCCTTTTTGTCAAGGATTTTGGACAGGAGTTTTGTATTTTACAGGAATGGGATTATATAACAGCAGTTTTTCATTATTAAATTCAGTAACATTTGCTTTTGCCAGTGCAATTGTATATCAGGCTTTCTATATGATGTATGAATCATGGCAAGAAGGAGTTTAGATGCCTAGACGGATGTTGGGGAAAACAGTCTTAGATGAGGCTGTTGACAGAATGGCAGTCTTATATGAGGCAGGGCACAGAATTGTAGTCAGTTTCAGCACCGGCAAGGATTCAACAGTTGCACTTGAGGTCTGTATAATGGCGGCTGCACAAACAGGTCGTCTTCCAGTAGAAGTAGTCATGAGGGATGAGGAGATCATGTTTCCTGGAACTTATGAATTTGCAGAAAGGACTGCTGCAAGACCAGAGGTTGATATGACATGGCTTGTTGCAAACCAACCGATTATCAACGTCTTCAACAGACAATCACCCTACTTCTGGGTCTTTGATCCAGATCTCCCTGAAGACAAATGGATGCGCAGACCACCTGATTGGGCTACTCACATTCCAGAGAAACACATTGAGGCAATGACCCATCCTGATCGGTTTCCTCCTGCAGAAGGTAAGAAGCTTTATGCAGTGATTGGGTTACGTGCTGATGAGTCTAGGCACAGACTCTATGGACTCTTCACAAGTGGAGGATACATAACGAAACCTAACAAATTCGGAGTTGCAAATTGTCGTCCCATTTATGACTGGACCCATAAGGATGTGTGGAAATTAGTGAGTGAACAGAAACTTGATTATAACAAATCGTATGATGTTATGTTGAGGAATGGACTTCCACCGAAAATAATGAGAATTGGCCCGCCAACTATGAACATCCATGCGTTGGAATCACTGCAAATGGCTGCCAGGGCGTGGCCTCAGTGGTTTGATGCAGTGTGTGAACGTCTACCTGGAACAAGAAATGGTGTAAAGTTTGGACATCATGCATTAATGCCTACACGAAAACTGCACGAAAGTTGGGAAGACTGTTATAAAAGAACCTGTATTGACGAATCACCTGATTGGATTGCAGAACGTGCACAAAGAACAATGGATGTGTACCTGAACCGACATAAAAACCATGCATCAACACCCTTTCCTGAAGTACATGCATGTATGTCCTGTACTGGAAACATTGCATCCTGGAAAAAACTGTCGTTGGCCTTGTACAATGGAGATCCCTTCTCCTTAAAGGCCTCATTCTTGAAGTTCATTGAACCTGAATTCTTCCGAGAAGGTGCAGGTTTCTGGGGTGGGAAGCCCGCGTTTTAAAATTATTATCATTTTATTACACTTGTAAATAAAAGGAACAAATGTCCGAAGAATCTGGAAATACAACGCCTGAAGAGACTCAAAAGAATGTGAGTGCAAAGATCAAAAGGAAAGGCAAGAAGGCCGTTGAGAAAAAGAACAAGGTTCTTGAATCTCTGAACATTGAATATGTCAATGTCAATAACATCCATCCTAATGAATGGAATCCAAACCGACAGAGTGAACATGACTTTGAACTGTTACTGAAGTCCATGAGAGAGGACGGCTTCACACAACCTGTGGTTGCCATTAGGACAGAGAATGATGTGATAAAGATTGTTGATGGTGAACACCGTTGGAGAGCCGCTCACACACTTGGCTTTGAAGAAATACCTGTTGTCATTGCACCCATGACTGAAGAACAGGCCAAGATTGCCACTTTAAGGCACAACCGCGCCCGGGGTACAGAGGACGTTGACTTAACAGCAGATTTGCTCAGAGACTTGGAAAAACTCGGTGCTTTAGACTGGGCTCAAGACTCCCTTATGATGGATGATTCTGAGATTCAGAAGATGCTTGACGATATTCCTGCTCCAGAAGCACTGGCCGGTGACGAATTCTCAGAGGCATGGGAGCCAGGAGAGATGTCAGGAGCGCAGGAGGATGCAGGCGATACTACACGGGAGATTGAAGGATCACAGGGTACTACAATTGCTGCATCATCAATTGCTGCAGTAGAACGGCAGCGTGCTCGTGAAAAACAGATAGCGGAAGCCAAGACTGCAGAGGAACGGCAGGCGTTAAAGAAGGATCATGATATTTTCCGCTTATATTTGACATTCACTGGAGATGAAGCCACTCTTGTGAAGCGTGTGCTTGGAGACCAAGCCGCAGAAAAATTAATTGGAATGTGTGAAAAGGAAGAACTAGAGAATCCACCTGAAGAGTAATGCCTAGAAAAAGGGAGACTCACCATATTCCTCCTGAGATAATTGGAAGATCCAAGGCTCGGTACGAGGCAGGAGATAGGGTTGAGGACATCGAGAAGGATCTCGGTATCAGTAAAAACTCCGTAGTCAACCATGCGAAAAAGAATGGATGGTCCCACGGCAGTAAGAAAAAAGAGATCATTGCGAAAGTTGCAAAAGAAGAAGAAGGCATAGTTATTGCCGAACAAGTTGAGCGTTCTGTTCAAGAAACTGAAAAGTTTATGCAGGATGCAGAACGACTCAGAGCACTGACTCTATCTCTTAATGCACGTATTTTTAAATCCCGAGATCCACTTACTAATGAACTCTTGCTTGATAAGGAAGAGGCTGATCTGATTTTCCAGTATTTGAAATGTTGTAAGATTTCAATGGAAGCAATTACAATGGGATATTATGGAAAACGTAAAGCATTGAGGATGGATGAACGTTATGCAGAGGATGCAACAATTTTACCTTGGGAGGATTAAGTGTTTGAAATATTAGCATTTTTTGGAGTAGTGTTATTTGTGGCTCTTATTTGGGCATGGTCTTGGGTAGTGATGTCATGACAATATATGTCGTATTATTGTTACTTAACTTATATGTTGGGTATTTGATGCTCCTAAACGTATGATATGAATTTTTTCCAAAAAGAGAGACTTCTGATAATATTTTTAGGTTTATTTTTTATTTTGTGTATTCCCTTTTTTATCAGAGGTTTACTTGCACATCCTGATTCTGCGACTCCCTACTGGTATCCATCATCCTATATCTATGGGTTTGTTAAAGGATGCGCAGATACAGTAGAGAATAGTCGTTCACCAATAACTACGGAGTTGTGGCCTGAAGAAATAAGAAGTGTCTGTGGTTGTGTATTTGACAGTTTAAGACATGCATTAACTTTCCAGGAAGCATCAGATAATGAATCACAAGCAGGAATGCAACTTATTGTTTCTGCAACAATGCCTATTTGTATTAATGAAGAATTGATGCGTAAGAAAAATGCCACTGACTAATTCACAACAAGAAATAATGAGTTCTAAGGCACGTTTCAAAGTCGTGGCTGCTGGTAGACGTTTTGGAAAATCATTTCTTTCAATGAGTTTGATGGGAAGACATGGGAGATTTCCTAATTCTAACGTATGGTATGTTACAACAACATATTCTGCGGCTAAGACGATTATGTGGAATCCTCTGAAAGAGAAGCTCAAGACGATAAAATGGTCTAAAGGATTTCATGAAGTCGCAATGCAGGCGCATCTCATAAACGGCTCGGTAATTTCACTCAAGGGCACGAACAATCCAGATTCATTACGTGGTATTGGTCTCGATTATTTGGTAGTTGATGAGGCAGCATACATTGATGAACGTGTTTGGACGGAGGTGCTTAGACCAACATTATCAGATAGGCAGGGTGGTGCCCTCTTTATCTCATCACCTACAGGAAGAAATTGGTTCTATGACTTGTATCAATATGCACAAACAGGTGAGGATGAGGATTGGGAATCATGGCAGTTTACAACACTAGAAGGAGGTAATGTACCTCCTGATGAAATAGAATCTGCAAAACGTGATCTTGATGAAAGAACATTTAGACAAGAGTATGAAGCAAAGTTTGTAACCTATTCAGGACTTGTGTATTATGGATTTGATTATCAGGAAAATGTAATAGATTGTCCTTATAATCCTGATGAGCCAGTTTTAATTGGGATGGATTTTAATATTGACCCAATGACTGCAACGATTTTTCAGTATGATGAAGAAGAAGAAGTTCTTTATGTTGTAGATGAAGTTGAAATTTTTGGAAGTAATACAGACGAAATGGCAGAGGAAATTCTTTGCCGTTACCCTGAACAGCAGATTGTCGTATATCCTGACCCTGCCTGTGTCCAGACTCGTACTTCGGCAGGTGGAAGGACTGACCTTAGTATTTTGCAAAGTTATGGATTTAAGTGTAAATTCAGGCGGAAGCATCCTTTTGTACGCGACAGAATAAATGCTGTTAATTCAAGGTTTTGCAGTGCAGATGGCGACCGTAGATTGTTTATCCACAAAAAATGTAAAAGAACAATCCAGGCACTAGAACGCCATAGTTACAAACACGGTACCAATGTTCCTGAAAAAGGTGGTGAAAAAGATTATTCTCATATTACTGATTCGATTGGGTACTTGGTTGAATACATCTTTCCAATAAATCGCCAAGAAATGTCTACTACAAAAGTTTATGGAGTTTAGTTATGTATGAATATTATAGTCATTTTGTGAATAAGAAGCCTCGTTTTGATCATGAACATCCTATTTATGCGGATTATTTTCATGTTTGGACTAAATGTAGGGATTGTTTCAAAGGTGAAGAGTCAGTTAAAAATGAAAATCAAGCATATTTACCTTATTTAAGTGGTCAGGAATCGTCTGAATATCTTTCTTATAAAGAAAGAGCATTATTTTTAAGTGTTCTTAAAAGAACAATTCAGGGATTGATTGGTGCTTCTATGAGGAAAACTCCTATTATTGAGGTTCCATCTGGTATGGAGCAGCATCTTGAAGATTGTGATTTATTGGGTACTTCTATTAAGGAAGTTATTCAAAATACACTTCAAGAATTACTTATAACAGGCAGACATATTTTAGTGGTTGATAGAATGGAGAATTCTAGGACTTATATTACGTCTTATAATTCTGAATCTTTAATTAATTGGCGTGTTTATCAAAATATTCCAATTATGGCTGTTTTTGCAGAGGAATTAGATGTAAGTACTGACGGTTATGATCATGAAATGAAAACTCAATATAGAGTTTATGATTTTATTGAAGGTGATGCTATAAGAGTTCGTATTGCATTAGAAGAATTACCAGAAGATGGTAGTGAAGATAACGAATCTGTGTTTAAAACAGTTTATGAGACAATTCCAACAATGCAGGGAGAAGCAATTAAACAGATGCCAGTATTTTGTATTAATTCAAATGGTGTAGGATTTGATTCTGCAGCTACTCCTCCATTGTTAGATTTAGCTAATTTAAGTTTGTCTCATTATAGATCTTCTGCTGATTTAGAGAATGGTCGTCATTTTACTGCATTACCACAACCATGGATTACAGGAGTTGATCCTGACGATTACAGAAATGGAATAAAAGTTGGTGGTGATACAGCATGGATTATTCCAAGTGAGGCAGCAAAACTAGGATATTTAGAATTTTCTGGACAAGGACTAGGTTCTTTAGAAAATGCTCTGGCAGAAAAGGAACAGATGATGGGGATTGCAGGTGCACGTTTACTAGAAACAAAAAAGGGAGTGGAATCTGCAGAAGTTTCCAGGATTCGTCAAAACATAGAAACAAGTGTTTTATCTAGTATAGTTGTTAATTTACAGAATGGTATTGAAAAAGCACTTAAATATATGGCATCATGGGAGGGTATGAATCCTGATGAAGTCCGTGTTGAACTTAATATGGATTTTGTAGATGTACGAATACCGCATCAGGAGATTATAGCGTTGGTACAATCCTACCAGATGGGTGGGATATCGATGGATACTTTGTTGCATAATTTAAAGCAGGGGGAAGTGATTCCCTCAGATGTTTCAATCGATGAAGAAAGGGAAAAAATAGAGCTGGACCATGGAACAGTTAATGAACCTAAGCAGAACAGATCAGAGGTCCTCGAAGAATCTGACGAAGATAAAGTCCGAAAGGAATTATCTGACTCAGGACGAGGTGACTAATCTTGTTATGGAACGTCATATTGACGTTCTTCGTGCAGCCAATGAGGTTGCCTTAAAAGCAGTTCCTATTATAGAAAAAACGAAAGCGGAGATTTCCGAGGAGGTATTGTCTTCTCAACTTTTTAATCCTTATCAAGGACAAACAGAGAGGATTGAATCATTTTTAGAAACATTTCATTTTAAAATTGTCAGGTTAGAAAGACTTATTTCTACAATAATACAGGATGCATTAAATGAAATAAGAACAAGAGAAGTAAAATTTCTTAATAATGAATTTAAAGGATTCACAAAAATTTCGCCTTCTCCAAACTCAGGTGCATTTATTAATGGCATTCATTATTCAGATTGGATAAACTCTATTTTTGTTCCTTTAAGAAGAGATGCTATAGGAATATATAGAGTAGGGATTACTAACGGGCAGGAACCCGTACATATAATAAAGAAATTTGCAGGAACTCACCAGATGGGATTCAAGGATTCTGTCTTTAATACTCCAATCAATCAAATAGTCTCTTTAGTCAAAACACTTGTAGTCCAAACAGCAAACGATGAACGACTCAGATTCTACAAATCAAACGCAGACACCTTCGGGTCCATTTCTTGGATTAATCCGTTTTCTGGTGGTACTGATAGTAGGAGTGGCCACAGCACTGGTGATCATTATGATCTTCCCAGTCTTAGTAGCAGTGGTGGATCTCCTCCTTGGTCTAATGCTCTTGTACATTTTAATAGTCGCGCTACCCAGATCCCTTTACTTGGGAATGATAGGGCAAACAAAAGCAAACTGGAGAGATGGTTTGGAACAAGAGATAAGTCGTACCAGGAAAACGTTCTCGGGTTTCAGAAGTTCAGACTCTGGTCAAGTGGTAAATTAACAAGAACACAAGCATTTGATTTTAAGAATAATGGTATACCTTTGACTGCATTATGATTGAACAAGCATTAAGTATGATCAGTCTTGCAGAGAAGCAGGGTCATGCATTACTCAAATGTGATACACCAGAGGATGCAGATCGGTTGGTACAGATTATTGATCCGATGGTTGGTTCAACGGAGGATAGTCTAGGTTATGGGGTCACGAAGATTCGTGAACGTGAAGTTAACATTTATGCAATACGCCAAATGCCCTCTGAAGAGGAGCGTGAAAGGATTCTATGGCAGAACAAGAAACGGTACTGGGCGAAACAAGCCAAGGAGCTGAAGATCAGCAGCAAGAAGTGGTGGAACTCTCAGAAACAGAATCATACTCGAAAGAGCAAGTGGAGCAAATCGTCAGATCCGCTTTAGATAAAGAAATTGCTGGTTTAAAATCAAACAACTCTTCTCTTAAAGAAGAGAAAAAGAAGGCACAAGCAAAAGCAAAAGACTTTACTGAACTTGTTGATTCTTTAGGTGGCGAAGAAGGTATTAAAGGATTAGTTGATCTGAAGGGTAAGATTGATCAGGATGAGGAGTTGAGACTTTTTACTTCTGGTGATAGAGAAAAGTACAATACTCGTATTCTGAATAGGGCAAAAGCAGATCATGAAGCACAGCTTAAGATCTTAAATGATGAAAAATCAAACTGGGAAATTCTAGCAACAGAGGCAACAGACCGTTATAGAGGTAAGGAAATTACAAATTCCATCAATGACGGATGTGCAGATTCAGGAGTAAATCCCAGACTTTATAAGGCAATGTCTTCTCAAATTAAGGACCAAGTGTTTTTTGATTCTGAAACTGAAAGTGTTATGGTTCGAGAAGGAGAAGGGATAAGATATGGTAAGGATGGTGCACCAATGAAAGTAACAGAATTAATCGACACAATGCGTGAAGATCAGCCTGAATTGTTTTTGCAATCAACAGGCGGTAGTGCACTTGGTGCAAGTGTTACCAGGAGAAACACAGGATTCACCAATGACGATATCAGGAATATGTCAGTGGAAGAATATAAGAAGTTAAGAGAAGAGAATAGGATTTCTTAATTTTACTGTTATTGACAAGTTTTTCTAGTTCAAGTATATTGAGGGTTAGGACTTAGGTCCAAACTTATCAATGGTTCCCCACTCCCCCGAGGGGTAGTGTCATTTATTAGCGCAGGAGCGCACTTTGTTTCATGCAGAGGCATCCTGCAACGTTGGGTGCTTCGTTAATTTTATTATCCAACTCTTAAAGGATACTACTCATGGCTAATACATTTGTAACCCCTTCTGTTATTGCGAAGGAAGCTCTAGTTATTTTAGAGAACCAATTAATCTCTCCGAATCTGATGTCCAAGGCTTATGCTTCCGAATGGACTGGAGCAAAAGTCGGGTCAACAGTTAAAGTACGGAGACCTGCTGCATTTGCAGTTGATACTTATACTGGTAGTGGCACAACAGATGTCACAATACAACAGGCAACAGAAACGACAACTGATCTTGAGATCGAGAAATTGTTTGATGTTTCTTTTGCTGTCACAAACCAAGATCTCACTCTGAGTCTTGATAATTTTAATGAGCGTCTACTGACTCCTGCAATGTCAGCACTTGCTCAACAAATTGACACTTATGCATTGGGGAAAATACCTCAATTAGGTTCACTCCAAAAGCCTGCATACAACAGCACGGCTGCTCCGTCCACTAAAGCTCATTGGGCTGCAATCATTGAAAAGATGAATAATCATCAGATGCCAATGAATGGACGTAAATGTGTTATTAGTCCTTCAATGATGACTTCATTATATGCACTGGACGACTTTGTCCGAGTTGATATTCGTGGTGGATCACAGTCACCGTTGATTGAGGCAACACTTGGACGTTGGTTTGGAATGGATATTGTGATGTCACAAAATCTTCCAACTCATACTCCTGGTGCATTAACAACTGGTGCCAATAAAGATGGTGCCTTTACTACTACAGGTACTCATATAGAAGTCGCAACAACTCTCAACTTGACTGCAGGTGAAGCTAGTATTACTAATGCATTTCTTGCTGGTGACCATATCAATATTACTTATGATAGTGGTGATGTCAGAACTCATGTTGTTAGAACTGCTGCTAATACTGCAGGTTCTGGAGTGGTTGCATTAGACATCCGTCCTGGTCTCTACAATCTTCCTGCTGCAGGTTATGATCCTGGAACCTCTGGAATTACAGTTTTAACTGCAGGTCAAGTGGTTAAAAATTATTCTGGTGAAGAAAGTAGCTTGGATGATGGTGCATCTCCTGGTTCGGGTATGACTGCTTCATATTTGACTGGAGCTTCATTCTTACCAGAAGCATTTGCCCTTTGTTTTGTGCCGATGTCTGAGCCTATGGGTCCAGGTACTGCTTCTGCTGTTGCTTCATACAATGGTATGAGTGTCCGTGTTATGCAAACATATGATCAGATGCAGAAGAGAGATATTATTTCTCTTGATTGTCTGGTTGGTGCTGATGCGGTTGATGCACGTTTGGGATTAGTAATTCCATCTGCTGCATAAATCTTTCTTACAGGGTATCAAGTTTACTTGCTCTGCCCTGTAACACTTTTTAAAGGATTAAAAATGCCAAGTTGTATTGAAGTGTGGACTCCTAAAGGTAAGAAGATGAGAATCAGTTCTACTCAATTACAGTCTCATATTGAGCAAGGGTGTACGACTGAGGAACCTTCTAAAGCCAAACAGTCTGTTCCAGATAAGAAATCTTTTCGTTCCTCTAAGAAGGAGTAGTTAAATGGCCCTTGACGCAACGGTTAAGGGTGCATCAGCGAATTCTTATGCTACTCGTGCAAATGCAGTGGCTTATGCAGGTGATCGGTTAGGTCAGTCTGCTTGGTCTGCTGCATCTGACTCGGATAAGGATAAATCGTTGATAATGGCTACCCGATATCTTGATCAATTGTTGTGGCGTGGTGAAAAAACTACGTCTACTCAAGCCTTATCTTTCCCTAGAAAGTATGTTCCAGATCCAGATTCGACTGCCAGTTATTGGGGTCAGAATATCCGATTAAGACAGGATCATTTTGATTCCGACACGATTCCTAATCGTGTTCTTTTTGGTGTATATGAGTTGTCGTTTAGAGTTTTTTCAGATAATGAGCTTCTGGGTGATCCTTCTTTGAAACAGTTTAGAAATGTGAACATTTCTGGAGTTCTTAGCATCGATGTAGATCGTGCAGGATTGACAAGGATTCTTGACCGCAACATTTTAAATTTCATATCTCCTTTGCTTACAAGTGGTGATGCATATTCTGTGAAATTGAGGAGGTAGATGGCAGCATTAAATAATCTTGTTGATGATCTTCTGACGAAGACATTTAACAATACTCTGGTGAGTGCTGCTGAACTTGCAATAAGTGCAACATATAAAAGTGTTGTTACTGGTGCATACACTCCTTCAACAGGAGCAATTGGAAGAACTGAAACAGATCATTCTGTTAAGAT
>Ga0098035_1001198_pt1 | contig 12597 bp, 14 predicted proteins | sample 3_EtaG_FD_75046 | JGI IMG/M metagenome (GOLD analysis project Ga0098035, IMG submission 75046) | Marine viral communities from the Subarctic Pacific Ocean - 3_ETSP_OMZ_AT15126 metaG | ecosystem: Environmental > Aquatic > Marine > Oceanic | place: Pacific Ocean | collected 2015-01-07
ACAGGATTTAAATAACTCAATATTAATCCGACAATTCCTACCAGTATTAAGGAGATTGTCAAAGCAATCGCCAATACGGTTGAAACTTTCATCTTTAACATATCCATGTCAATCCTTCTTTCCGATTACACTGCTCCCAGTCAAGATAGCACCAAAGGACAGGTGAAATAACCCACCACCTTTCAGAGTGAATGGCTCGTGTTGGCTGACCAATTTCTTGAGGTACTCAAGTTGCACGATAGGGTCTTCAATCTCCTGTAAATGACTCATGTAATCAGCTAAATCCAATCCCATTCTTGCCACTCCGTAGTACACAGGTACTACAACAAAGTCATATATGCAAATTACTAGGTAGCATATGAGGCAAGTCCAACGCCACTTCATCCTGCTTTGTTATCCTACCTTTTCTATAGCTTTAACCAGTTTCCAGAATTTACTCATGCAAATGCTTTTATCTGCTTTGTCTATTTTACCGTCCTTTACAGATGAATGTAGAGTTGTAAGCAAATCTACCGTCTCATCCATACAGGAACTGTACTTCCTAGCAAACTTGATTGCCTGTATTAAGTTCATGTTCTGCCTCCATGTCTTATTAGTTAACCTTTCGGATACTTATCTTTTACTGCTTTGATAGCATCTCTAAAAGTAGTTGTGCTGTTAACTTGGTCTTGATAAATCATGTCAAGTTGGTCAACAACAGGTGGATATTCCCCTGCTCTTTTTCTGGCATAATCTTTTGCATCAAAATCTGCCTGTAACTTAGCGAGTTCTGTATCAAGATAATCCTTGGTGGGCTTATCGTAAGTTACGCCCCCTACTGGGTGGATAACTAAATTCTCATATACATGAGGTAATGCTATTTTTTCTTGAACAGTTACGCCGTTATATGTTCTATCAACCATTGCAGTAAATGAATACCATCTACCCAAATGCATTATTGCTAAAACATCGTCATAGCGGTCAGGTCTAAGTGTTATATCATCCATTTTATGTACTTCCTAACTTGTTAAACATTGCAAATGTATACAAAATATCATCCGCACCGTTTATATTTACAGCGGCATCGGTATGGGCTATAAACTTTATCTTTACATTTGTAGTATTAGTTACATCAATTACTGCCCAACAATCTGTAACTTCAAATTTGTCCGCTGTTTCATAATTTGACCCGGTTGATACAACATCATAATCACTATTGTTTACTGTTGATGATATTCGGGCATAAACACCACCAGCATTAGAACCATAATATTGTGCTCTAAAATAGACAGAGTATTTTCCTGTCTCTGGAAAAGAAAATGTTCCGCTAGATTCAGTCATACCAGTACCTATATGTTCAAATATATCGGTATTATCATTGTCAGGGGCGAACCGTACCATCCCTGTTAAACCTGTTACTGTTCCATCTATTGCAGCAGTTGATTCTAATGCCCACACATCCACTTCTTCAAGTCCACCACCACCTGCATCTTCCCATCCTACTCCGCTACCAGTAGAAGTTAGCACTTGCCCATCACTGCCCTGTGCCCCAGCAATAGTTATATTGTCTAGTTCAGCAATACCGTCTACGTCTAGGTCTGTACCTACATATAGCTTCTTAGCTATGCTTGCTCCACCTTCTGTCCTTAATGCCCCTGTATCACCAGTTGCATCAGATGAATCGGTGGCATCAGTAATGTCTACAATGCCACTAAATGTTGTATTTTTAGCTACAGTAATAGCCTCAGAACTATTCGTAGTAACAAATGTTATATAAGCATTGTCAGCTTCTTCGATAATCAAAGCACTAGCTTGGTTATCTGGAATCTTGATAGAGTTTTCACCAGCATTGGTAAACTGTAATGCACCATCAGCACCACCAGATAGAACCAAATCTCCTGCTATATCAGCAGATGATGATAGGTCTAAAGTTGCTGCATCAAGTTCCCCTGAAAGAGTTATATCGGTAGCACCAGTAATTGCTCCATTAAGAGCAACAGCACCATTGATATCTACAGTCGTATCAGATTCTATTGTTAATACACCGTCTGAAGATTGATGTATAAATGTTCCTGTATCACCAAAGGCTAGTTTATTGGTTGAGTTTAAAGTCAGACCAGTTCCATCTGTATGGGTAAGAGTAGTGTCTAAGTCTGTACCGAATTCAAGAAGGGCACCATCAGACTTTAACTGAATATCATTTACAAAGATTGCGTTACCTTCATCACTACCATCGAATGTTACAGCCGTAACTGATGAACCATTATCGTCAACCTTGATGATTACATCTGCATCATTAGCCTGTGCATCAATGGTTATGTTACCAACTGTTGTATAAAGATTTGCTGCAGCATCACCTGCAGCTATATCGTCTAATGCTGTAGCAGATACAGAAGTCACTGCACCAATATCAGATGCTACCTGTGTACCTGTTCTGTAATCTACGTTACCACCACTATCCAGTACCAAGAACTTATCTGTATCTGTACCAGCTGCTGCAACTGTACTCAGTGTCAGGGTCTTAGCTATGCTTACAGCCTCTGAACTATCTGTAGTAACGAATGTCATATAGGCATTGTCAGCCTCTTCTATTACAAGGGATGTAGCAGAGTTATCAAGTATCTTAATTGAACTGGCTACGCTGAATCTCAAGGCTCCATCAGCACCAGCAGATAGCGTTAAGTCACCTGATATATCAGCAGTACCATCAATATCTAAGTTAGCTGCCAGTTGTAATCCAGTAGAATCCGTAACAACTCCATCGGTTATTACTGTATCGCCTATAGTAAAGTCTGTACTGGCATCTATGGTCGTACCACTTATAGGATTACCACTAAGCTGTACTGTTCCTGTAAGGTTAGGAAACGTAATTGTCCTGTCTGCTGTTGGGTCTGTGATAGCAAAGGTTGTTTCGTAACCGTCAGCTGTACCACCTTCAAAAGTTAAAGGGCTGGCTCCCTGTAGAGTTGCCCCAACTGTCAGTGTATCCGCAGCTGCGTCACCAAGGACTAGGTTTCCGTTTAATGTAGTAGTACCAGTAACAGTAAGTGCGTTACCTACTGTCAGGTTACCAGCTACAGCAAATGTAGAGTTAGCTACTGTTGCGTTAGGCGTAATAGTCACATGAGCAACGTAAGTACCTTGGCTATTAAGGTCGTTCCCCATAGTAAAGACACCACCAGCTGCAGCGTTGAATAGCCACCTGTCACCAGCATCGTCACCATCGTCTGCAAACCAGTACATGGGTGCAGCTGCACCCTCATTACCACGTATGTTTAATGTCTCGGTATCTACTTCAGATAAATGTATCTTGTCGTCAAACTTAATTCTTCTCTTAGAAGAACCACTTGTTATCTGTACATCAAACTCACCATTAGTAGTGTGGGCAATAGTCCAGTAACCACTTGAGTTAGTAGTAGTGTTTGCTCTTGATGTTGTTGAAGTGTTTTTATCATAAAGGTTAATGGTGGCACCAGATACGGCATCACCTGCATCATCGTATAAGAACCCGGCAAAATTAATAGCTGGATTTGCCATTTATCTTCCTCCTAATCTGGAACTATCCTGATAATTTAATGCTTCCCTTGTAGTTCCCAAAGGGTCCTGTTCTAAGTAATCCTCGTCTACAAATATTAATGTTATTCCCATACCTGCCAGAGACTGTCTGGCAAAGATATCCCGTGCCGTAGTCTGGGCACCCAGTTCGTAGTGATAGTATACACCTTGAACATTCACCGCTAAGTCTGGAGGATTATTAAACATAAAGTCAATAATTATCCCCCCTTTATCTAGCCTACCTCCCATCAAAGGAGACTGATAACTAAAATCATTTCCCGGTTCATACCCCAACTCTACCAACGATGCGTAGAATATCCATTCAGGTTTAGAACCTTCCCATCCTTCTGGTGGTTCAGCTAGTGATGGTCGTAGTGACATTAGCCATCCAGTATCACTGCCCAGCTAACCTTATCTCCACTGGAGGCAGCGTCAAGGTAGAAAGTACTAAACGCTACAGTACCTCCCTGCTCTCCAAAATTCAGTTCAAGGGTATTACCTGCAGATAACTCGTATCCATTTGTGGTCGTTACGTCACTCACTCCCACGTAAGCTATACCTGAGTTAGCAGCCAGTGCCTTCAGTTGTATCCAGCGTACCTTGTTGGTTACGTTAGATACCTGTACCTCTGTGCCAGACGTAGTAACTGTTGTAGTTCCTGCATCGAATATCATGGTTCCACCAACGTAATCCTAGATGAGCCTCGCTCATCATATCCCGTGTACTCAATACCAGTAGCTGAAGTAACGTCTACATAGTAGTTACGTGTCCCTCCACCATCATCTCTAAAGGTAAATTCTTGAAGAGTATTGGACTCAATAGAAGTTACCAAAGCATTTCTTAACTGTTGAGCATCTTTACCTTTATAAGTTTTGTTAAGGTCTACCTCTACAGTATGACCGTACTTGGCTTCCAGTTTCTTCCTGTACTCCAAGGTGAGAGATACAACGTCTGGTGATTTACTTGTATCACTACTACCACGGGCAAGTGTTAGTCTAAACTTAATAGCACGAAATGAAACACCAACAGGGCTGGCTGGGTTAGGAAGTAAAAAGGTTTGTGTTCCTGAAGTTGCCCCTAACGTAGTACTGGTAATAGTAGTTAATGCAGTTTCATAAGTTTCCGAATAATTCAGTGCATATTCTACAATTACAGTTTCATTTGCTGAAGCGTTCTGTACCTCTACCTTTAATTTTATAGCCAGCTTATCTACTTCTGTTTGCTGTGCATCAAACCAAGGAGTTTCGTGTGTACCTGATGCCTCGTAAGAATAATCTGTACCATCTGAAGCAGATAACTGGGATGGATTAGTTACATCAAAAGGAATTAATTGGGTATAAACTTTTCCTCTAAAAGCCCACCATAATCTGTACTCACCCTTACCAGCGTTTGAAATTACCATCTGCTCTATGGCATATCCAGCATCTGCAGTAGGTGCTGTCCATTTAGTTTCCCATCCTGTGTCATTCCAAGCCACTATAGAAGACTGTCCACTTCCTTGTTGTATTACAATGCCTCGTGCAGATGAACCTTGTGTAGCACCCCCCTGCCTTGGTATATCTGTAGTAGCCTGTGCCCCCGGTGCAGTAGTTGCATCAATAGCTGCCAGTAGTTCTGTGTGGGTACCAACTAGTTTCTTAATGGTTCCCCTGTATTCCTTGGGAACACCATCGTCCCTGTCTGGTCCCATAACTGTTATGACAGCATTATTACTACCATTAATATACTTATATATACCTAATCCACTGGGCATATAAATAGAGTCACGCCATCTAACGGAACCGGAACCATTGAACCTATGAAAGGGTAACTGGAACTGTGTTTCTACCCATCTTTGATTAGCGAAGTCGTGAGCATAAAGTCCAGTTTTAGTAGCTGCGTAGATAATCTGTTCCCCGGCTGCATCTCTTCCTATGAAAAGATTGGTAACATTATCGGATTCAACAGGTAGTTTTGCATCATCTACTTTTACTCCACCAAGAGTTAATGTATACCAAAGCTGACCATTAACATCTATTCCCCATAATCTTTCGTCCCAGAATGTAAAGAACTTTGTGTTTTCTGAAGTTAAAGAACTGTCAACACTATACTTAACATCAGATACCGCTGTTGCACCAGAAAAATAACTATAACCATCTGTGTGACCAACTATTATATAATCAGTTCCTCCCATTCTTACTGTAATAGAATGATTTGGGTCACCGGGAAATGAATAATCATCACCTCCGCTTGTCACCCTAGTCCACGAATCTTGAGAACCTATAGCAGACGCAGCTGGATTTTCTTCAACGTAATAATAGGGGTCACGGTTCCAACAAGCGTATAGGTCATTTCCTAAGTTTTGTATAAAGGTAACGCTTCCACCTATAGCAGCACCGTCTGCATCCTGATTTCTAGTTGCTTCAGAATCAGCAGCAAGTACAAGATGATGTCTATGTCTTAGGTTACACGTAGAATACCAAGCCCTGTCAGCATCAGAAGGACCCTGCATTCTTTCAACACCAATACCACCACGCCAGTCAGACCAAGAAATAATAGAAGAACGTAAGTTACTGTCTCTGGTAGTGTCACCGATGGTTACTTTAGCTGGGTATATAGAAGCTAGTACACTCTGTACCGGACGGTTTAACGGGTAATAAGTACCGCCAAGATATATCTCGTTATCTTCTATTACCTTGTTTGCCATTACTCAACGACTCTTCCTGTGATTAGTAAGGGAAACGCCCTCTTAGCCTGTTCAGCTAACCCTAACCAGAAAGCAGCCTGTTGTCTCTTTTGGTCTGGGTCTGTATTAGACCCACCAGAAGATGCTGCAAACGCTAACCCTGTTGCCCTTGCGATTATGTACGAATCATCTACCTCTGAAGAAGTAGTGTCTGCTGAAAGAAGTGCAGGTTTATCTCCACCTGATATCTTGAGCATAGTGTAGCCAGCTTCAAACTTACCTGAATCAGTAAGTATTAAGTCCCGTGAACTTCTATCTATTTTCCATAGATGCTTGGGGAATATCTCCCAGATAGCTGTATCGTTCTGAACTAACTTTAAGTCATCAAGTCTAACCTGACAGGCTCCAAGGTCAGAATCATATTCTAATCCTATAGATATAATTGCTGTATCAGTTTCTGGATTAGCAAGTGCTACTCTAAAGTAAGTCCAAGTATCGGCAGATAACGCAGGAACATTTAAGGTTTCAATAGGACTAGCACAACTAGCAGAATCATCTAGTAATATTTTTAGATTACCTGCTGATGTAGCTACTGTACTTTTTATCCAGCCTTCAAGATAATCATACTTACTTATATCTTTACTGCTTATTGAATCTGTAGCTATGTCACCTGCACTGGCACCAGCTGCGATAACAAATTTGTTACTACCAGTGCCTTGTTTCTTATCCTGAGTATCTACAGTAACAGTTATATCAGAATCTACAGTTTCATCAAATGCAGTATTACAGGAATGAAGCCTTGTAAATGAGATACTGCTTCTGTAATACAACCTGTTAATGATAGATATATTACTGGGGATATCGAATCGTAATGTCTTACCGTCTGCAAACAATGCAGTATGCGGTGAACTAGACATATCAGGATTCTCTATTGCGTCATATGCCTGACCAGTAACGTCTATGATTGCCTGATTGATAAAGTCGTGGATTACAGCAGGGTCGTATGGTTCATCCCATATCTCATAGGAATCACCACTAGCTACAGTAAAACTTAAAGCATGTTGAAAGGCTATAGTTGTACTACTTGCAGTGTAGTCGTCAATAAATGGAGTATCTTGCGTAGTACCATCACTGGCATCAGTGATAAGTATTAACTTACCATTGTAAGTATCGTTACCACCTCTTAGAGTTTTAGTATCAATAAGAGTTTCAGTGGTACCCCCTGTAGCAGTACCTGCTTTCAGTGCCCCTAGGTTGTAACCTATGGACTGTCTCAGTTCTTTACGGGTTCTTCCCTGTACAGGCATATCTAAGCCTCATGATTCTACTCGTCAACAGATTCGACTACCTCTTCAGGCTCTCTCATCATATCCTCAATCGTTCTCTTTAACGCTGACACCTGTAATTCCAGATTAGTTATCTGGGTTGTCTTAGCCTGTAGTACCGCTGCCACATCTGTTGAAGTAATTTCTATAGTTCCGTTCTGTTCGACCATCAGATACCTCTGTAATATATTCTATTGTTTGTACTTTCTCTACGCTTCTCAGCGTATTCTCTAAACTCTTTTAACTGCTTACCTATATCTCTTTTCTGTGCAGCTGTAGGCTTCTTCTTACCATCTGTAACACGACACTCAATTAAGAATGTCTCCAGAGCCTGTGCTGCCATATCTTCTATGTGTGCCTGAGATATATCCGGGTCTGCAGGTATCTTCACAACCTGTGACCTACCTGTCACGGGGTCGTGAAACTGGAAAGTGTGTACAACAATGGACACCCCTGTCTCGCCATTATAGCCAGTGTCCTCACCACCTACATACGTGGAGCCTTGAGGTGTCCAAAGTTCTACAGGATTCATTTATCTATGGAGATATCTGCAAGAACACTAAAGCATAATCTGCAGCTGCAGAAGCAATTAACATCTGGACACCAATAAGTTGTTCGTTTTCATTGGTTCCATCAAAGTCCATATCTTCTGTACCACCTGCAGTAGAGGCTCCACCCACTCTAACGTGTTGTCCAATAACACCAGCTGCATTAGCCAATACAGCTGCTGGACCCCAAGTTTGAATCCAGCCGTAATAATCGGCTGTTAACAATGTAGGAGCAACACCTACAGCTACGTTTGATACTGTGGTAGGTGAAATGATTACATCTTTATACGGATTAGTAGACAGTCCAACTTCACAGTTACCTGCTCCTGCGGTTAAAGCAGTCGCAAGCCCGTCTTCCTCGTCAAGCGTTAATACCATACCTGTTGCACTAGAAACAGCAGTATTAGATTTAATTCTATATATCTCACCTGCTCCTGTTCCAGAGTTAATGTGCATATAACCATCTTTGTACTGGTCCTTTGTGTAAGTGCCAGACGTGTTTATGGTTACTGTTGTAGAACCAGCAGATACTGCAACTACAACTAGGTCTTGGTCGTGTGCTGCAGTTCCTGCAGCAGCCTGAACAACTGCACCACCAGCAATATTACTTCCTGCAGTTTCTACATATCTATAAACTCGTCCGTCAGGGAGTACCATACGGCTACCAAGAACGTGTTTTTGGCTAGAAGTTTCTGTTTTCTCCCAACCATATTTACCGTAAATTACATTTGGAAACGACATATCTAACCTCCTTAAAGGTCACTTATTTACAGGGCTTACCCCTGCGACCAACCGTTATTTATTTAAAGAATCCTGAGAGCCACGGTCAATCGTTACAACTCTCAGAATTCTATTATACATCTGGGTGAGACTTTCGTTTATGGAACGTTAACTTAGACGATGCTCCAGCTAGGTTTGCAGCTTCCGCTGTAAATCCACACAGTTCACAGGTCTTAGTAGCCATCTCTGAAGTTACTTCAGGTTCTGGTACTGGTTCCACATACGAGTCTCTACACCACTGACAATCACAACTTACTCCGGGTTTCCACGGGAACAATCCGATTTTAGCTTTCCTAAGTACATAGTCAGGATTGCCGGGTACTCCTGTTACGGGTGTCCCGGTATCCATAACAACCTCACCTTCTACATTTAAGCTAGGCTTATGTCTGTATAAAGTGGTTTTTGGCTGCCACTCGTCTATATACCTCATGGAGAAACCATTATTGGCTAACTCCACTTTCTGCATATTTCTTTCGGTTATTCCTGCCATGAATTACCCCTAGTTAGCTGTTGATAAAGCTGAAACGTCAAACTTAACTCCTGCTCCCCGTGTGTCATCTAGTTCAAACACACCATAGTCTGAAGTCATAACAACTTCAGTAGCCCTGAGTGACGCATCTCTTTGTCTCTCAGTTCTAGTCTCAACGCTGGTTAGATATGCCATAGCACTCTTGTCAGCGATTACTCCAATACCATCACCACCACTATCCTCTGAAATATTTCCATCTTCAAATATTGGAACATTGTTCATGGGTTTCAACCCACTCCAGAAGTTAGCCAAAAGGTCTTGTGACCATCCTTCAGGTACAGAGTTAGACCCTGCGGAAGCTACTACTGCAGTTTCCTTAGAAAGATAAGCTACTGCGTTTGGATGATGCAGTATGTAAAGCTGACTACCAAACTTGTTAGCTTTAGCGTAGGCAATAATACCCTGCAAGTTAGAAGCCTTCATATATGTTGGTCCTGTACCACCTAGCAGAGTTCCCTCGTTAAGGTTTTGGTACAGAGCAATAACATCGGAATCTTTCTTTCGTGCCATACCGTCACCCAGCTGCCTACCTATGATAGACATAACATTAGGTGCTGATTGCCTGACGAGTTTATCAGTCAGGATAACCTTGGCTCCTACCTCAGATGCGGTAAGGTCAACAGTGGTCATTCCAATCTCTTCCTCGTCTATGATGTCCTGACCATCTACTAGGTCACTCATGGACATCTGTCCTACTTTAGGGACAGTTACCTGCTTTGCTCCGCTTGGAAGGTTAAACTTCTCAATCAGTGCCAAAGCTGGTGCGTTATGCTCCTCTGTATATCGAGCAGCATTAATAATAATCTTTTGGGCGTTTTCTAAATTGCCCGTTGTGGCTGTTTGTGCCATAACTAAACCTCTTAGTCTTTTGCTAGTTTATTAACTTAAACCAGCAGCCCTTCGTGCTGCTGCATTCGCCTGAGCAGACCTATCCCCTTGGGAATATCTCTCAAGCCACCTGTCCTCATCGGTAGAAGCAGCCGGTGTACTTTGACTGTCGTCAAAAGTCTGCGAAGGAACTAGCTGTGCCCTTAGCCTAGCTATTTCCGCTTTATCGTCCCTTTGGGACTTCATGCTTTTCGCAGCTGCTTCCATGCTCTGAGGGTCTGGATATTGTCTCAAATGTGCTAAGTCGGACATCTGAAGACTATATTTAGTGGCAAAGTGTTCTGCAGCATTAGCCTGACCCTGTACAAACTTAAGTTGTTGGTCATTCTGTTGCTGCACTTGTACGGTCCGACTCTGTTCAGCAGCCCATAGCTGTGACATCTGTGATGCTTGGTCAGGTAGATAACCAGCTTCTTCAAGCCGTTGTCTGTACTGGTCGGTTTGTCCTTGCAACTGCGTTTGCTGTTGCATCTGTCTGTATTCTAAGTTCTGTTGTTCTATCTCTCTCATACGTTGTTGCAAATTATCCATATCTGGATTAGCAACAGTAGGTGTGTCTACAGTAGGAACAGGAGTTTCAGAATCAGAAGGAGTATCATCAGATTCTGGTACAGTTGTGCTTTGAGTAGGTTCCTGTTCCGCTGTACCTTCCTCAGTAGTAGGTTCGTCAACAGCTGGTGTAGGAGTATCCTCAAAGGTATTAACCCCTGCAAAATCCTCGGTAATATCTGTAGTTGTACCTACACTATTATCTATAGGAGCATCCACTGCTGGTTGTGTATTTTCTGGTGTCTCTGCCTGATTAACCATCTTTTACCTCTACTTTAGAATTATTTTAGTATACCCTATGTTACCTTAGTCGCAAAGGTTGTTCTTCAGGGGTGAAAGGTAATCGACTACTTCCTGCCCCTCCATACATCTGACTATGTATCTCTTTACCCTGAGGTGTTATCGGCTTATAGAAGCTACCGTACCAAAACGCTAATAAACTATCCATGTAGCCGTATCCGTTTTGCTGATAATCATCCATCACTACCTGTTTTCGTATCTGTGACCTTCTCTGAACAAGGGTATCAAGTTGTCTGTTTCTATCTCTCATAGTTCTCTGGGTACCATAGTCAGCATTAAGATAGTCTTGCCATAGTTGTGCTAACTCAGGTGCAGTAGCAGTAGCATTGGGAAGTATATGGTTTATATCGCTTCCTATATCCCAGTAATTAGATAGGTACTTACTTGCCGTGTTATATACAGTTTCAGTATCTGTAAGATTTGCAGTGAGTGCCCTGCTAAACTCCTCAAATATTTCAGGGTTACCTGCTGCGTCAGCACGTTCCTGTATAGATGTCACATAAGTATCACGGTCATTGAAGTATTCACTCCATGTACGTGTGGGGTCATCTTCAGGAGATGTGATGTTATAGTATCCAGCTACGAGTAAGTCTCCCTGACTGCGTATGTCTGGCATTGTACCTGCAGCGTTGTATATAGCGTCATACCACTGTTGTTTAATGGCAGGGTCCTTGCCCTGTACTGCTTTGGGAAACGTATACTTTGTAAGTAGTTCCGCACCTTCTATGACTTTCCACTTAGCCTTACGTTCTTCTCTCCACTCCTCTGGACTTAAACCTGACATACCTCCAGCTTGCATCCATTGACCGAGATTCTTATCGTTTTCTTGTTGTGTAGTTAACACATCACGTTTTACTTGACGCAATTTAGCAGATGCCCTACGAGAATCTTCAGCACTAACACCCTCTACAGCACCTTCAGTTCTGATTGTGGAAAGTTCTCTTAATCCACCTGCTCTATCTGGAAGAAATCTCTGCTGTACACCAGTTGCCTGTAGTATCTGACCAAATATATCCTCAGATTTAAGTGAAGGTTTTCTAATTTCTTTATCAAACTGTTCATATTCTGACTCTGATAGCGTTGCAAGAAACTCTCTGCGAGCAGTACGGTTCATGTCTCTATACTCTTGAGCCTTTACAGACATGGGTCTTTGTTCATTAGTTCGCATATCTTCCAAGAAAAGTATTGTGTAATCTGTCATATCTTCAACACGCCTACCAACCCCACCAAATGCACTTTCATACATATGCTCTAATCTTTGGGGAGACTTAAATATGTCAGAAAGCCAGTCTTCATCTCCCAGTCTTTCTGCAATTAATCTTGCAGTTTCAGAGGTGTGCGGTCCGTATTGTTCAGTAGGTTCCAAATGTTCGTAATCTGGATTAACTATAGTCTCTCCTCTAAAGAAATCTATTCCCAAACTTTCTTCTAAGGCAATACTCGCTATCTCTGGTACAGGTAAATCGTTAACAGGAGAAG
>Ga0098035_1001199_pt1 | contig 12597 bp, 18 predicted proteins | sample 3_EtaG_FD_75046 | JGI IMG/M metagenome (GOLD analysis project Ga0098035, IMG submission 75046) | Marine viral communities from the Subarctic Pacific Ocean - 3_ETSP_OMZ_AT15126 metaG | ecosystem: Environmental > Aquatic > Marine > Oceanic | place: Pacific Ocean | collected 2015-01-07
GGCGCCGCCGATGCCGACGGGATCCCGTTTTAGAGGGGGCGACCATGGGCGGCGACCGCTTGACCATCAACGGAAACGTGTACGATCTGCCATACGTCGGGCCGATGCCGGATAGCGACTATCGCAACCTCGGCGAGGTTTGCGTCGGCGGCTCGGGCTTTTCGTCGATCTTGCGGTCGCTCGCTCACTGGTCGACGCGGTCTTATGGCGAACCGTCCGAAGCGATGAAGATGGGAACCGCGATCCATTGCGCGGTTTTAGAGCCCGACGACTTCGCCGATCGCTATCTCGTCGAACCCGCCGTCGAAAAGCTCGACGGGTTCGAGCCCGAGAAAAGCGACGCCGGCGGGTGGGTCTTGCCGGCGTCGCCGGCGCAACGATACGCGACGAAAGCGGCGGCGGCGCGGGCGGCGTTGCCGTGGTCGTTCGATGGCGGCGACGGGTACCGCACGCGCCAGGATGCCAAGGTGGCGATCGCGCGACACGCCGGCGAGCGCGACATTATAACCGCGGCGGCGCACGAACAGGTCAAGGCGGCGACGGCGGCGGTTATGGCGCACCCGATCGCCGGGCCTGTCATCTCGGGCGCGACGTGCGAGCTTGCCGTCTTGTGGCGTGAAAACGGGATCTTGTGTCGCGGCAAGGCGGACGCGCTATACGATGACATCCTGATCGATCTCAAGACGGTATACCGCGACGGCGCGACGCCGGCAAAAGCGCCGTCGTGGATCGCGCGGTCGCACTATCACACACAACTCGCGCACTACGCCGCCGGCGTCGAGGCGATCGGCGGCACGGTGTCGGAAGCGTGGATCGTTATGGTCGAAGCGTTCCCGCCGTTTGCGGTGGCGATCTATAGCCTGACCGATCGAGCGCTCGCAATGGGCCGCGCCTGGCGAACGATCGCGCTTGACGCCGTCGCCGCCGGCGTCGACGATCGAGGCAATTGGCCGGCGTATCCGGTCGATCCGATCGCGGTCGACGTGCCACAATGGGCGGCGCCGCCTGGATTCGTCGGCGACGGGTTCGACGACTGGATCGGCAAGGGGTCGAAATGATCGACACAATAGACGACGCGCTCGCAGCGTACACGCGCGACGGCGTCGCGTTCGATGACCTGTCATCCGATCGCCAAGTCGCCGCGGTGTTGCGGATGCTGCGCAACACACGCGACGAGTCGATCTTGACGCTCGCCTACCGCGTCGGCTATCACGAGAACACGATCCAGCGATGGGAAAGCGGAGGCGCGTACACGCTCGAAGGGTTCGCCGCGTGGTGCGCGGCGCTCGGCGTCAAGCCGTCGGCGGTGTTGCGCCGTTGCGGCTTGTGATCCCTACCGCACCGCCGACGATCTACTCGGTGCGTCTCCGCGACTACCAAGCGAGCGATATCAACCGGATCGATCAAGCGCTGGCACGTCTCGGTGCGGGTGGCGGCGTCGGTTACGCGTTGCCGACCGGCGGCGGCAAGACGATCATTTACGCGCAACTCGCGGCGCTGGCGCTCGAACGCGGGCGGCGCGTGTTGATCCTCGAACATCGGCGCGAACTTGTGCGCCAGACTGTCGCCAAGCTCGAGGCGATCGGGCTGTCGCCGGCGATCATCGCTGCCGGGATCGCCAACCCGAACGAAGGCGCCGCGCTGGCGGTCGGCATGATCCAAACGATACACCGGCGCGACCTGTCGCCGTGGGCGCCCGATCTGGTTATCGTCGACGAGGCGCACCGCGCGAAGGCGCGCACATGGTGCGAGACGATCCGACGATGGCCGATGGCGTCGCGCTTGCTTGTGTCGGCTACGTTCGAACGTCTCGACGGGCGCGGCTTCGATGACCTCGTCGCCGAGTTGATTCACGGGCCGTGCGTTAACGAGTTGATCGCGAAAGGGTGGCTTGTGGCGTCGGATACCTATTCGATCCCTGGCGTCGACTTGCGCGGCTTGCGAACACGGGCGGGCGAGTTCGAGGCGGGCGAGATGGCGGCGCGCTTCGACCGGGCCGAGCTTGTCGGCTCGGTCGTCGGCGAATATCGCCGCCTGGCGTGGGGGAAAACCGGGATCGTGTTCGCGTCGAGCGTGGCGCATAGCAAGCGGATCGCGGCGTCGTTCTGCGCCGACGGCGTCGCCGCCGAGCACCTTGACGGCACGACGCCGAGCGCCGAGCGCGCGGCGATACTTGACCGGCTCGCGCGCGGAACAACGCGGATCGTATCGTCGGTCGCGGTGTTGACCGAAGGCTTCGACTGTCCATCGATCGGCTATATCGCGCTCGCGCGTTGCACCGCGTCGCGCGTCTTGTGGCTGCAATGTTGCGGGCGCGGACTTCGATCGGCGCCCGGCAAGTCGTTGTGCATCATCGTCGACCACGGCGGCAACGCGTTACGCCACGGCCTCGCCGACACGTCGATCCGCTGGACGCTAGAAGGTCGGCCGCGCAACGCGTCGGCGCCGGCGCTGGCGTTGCGGACGTGCGCCGAGTGTTTCGCCGTGCTGGCGGCGGCGCTTGCCCGTTGTCCGCGGTGCGGCGCGGCGCGTCCACCCGTCGACCGCGCCGATCCGCGACTCGTCGCCGGTCGACTTGTGCGCGTTACAAAAGCCGACATCGAGCGCCGCCGCCGCGACGAGTCGCGCCAGGTCGCCGAGCGCCCGCCGCCATCATGGGCCGACCCGGCGACATGGCAACGCGTCGAGGCGAAGCGAAAGCGCGAAGGGTACAAGCTCGGGTATACCGCCGGCGTTGTGCGGGCGATCATGCGTCGCCGGCGTATCTGGTCGACCTGGAATTCGACCCGCTAACCGCAACACCGCAACACAATCGACCGCTATCTTGTCAAGAACACTTGACACTGTCGGCAGGGTCGCTACTATGCGGTCATGACAACAACGAACCCAGGAGAGACGATGACGACGACGACGACCATAGCCAAGATAACCAACCGACGACCACGCCCCAACATGACAGACATAGACCGCAAGACATACGGATCGCACATGTGTGAGGTTACTTGTGGGATCTGCGGCGATACCCGCACCGTCAGTTATGGTGGCTGGTCCGCATTGGCCTGCATTTGCGGTGCGACGATCGAGCGTTACTCGGGCGGGCTCGAAGATGAGCGCAAGATCAAAGACTTGATGCACTCCCATCCATACGCGACCGAAAACGCCGCCCGCCAGTTTGTCACCCTGTACCGCCTGCCGCTCATCGAGCAAACGGCGCGAGCCCGTGCGAGCGCAAACGCCGAGCTTGGACCCCACTGCCGGTTGGGGCGCGGCTACTAGACACCCACAACACCCGCCACAACGCCGCCCCGTCGACGCCAGGTCGGCGGGGCGGTTTCGTTTCGTCTACCCTTCACGGATCCGCAAGCCGCGCCAGATCCGCACGTTGCCGACGCGCGATTCGGTGATCCCGCGCCCGAGTAGCCGCGCCCGTACGGCGTGCGGCGACATCGGACGGTGCCCGTGATTCGAGCACCACGACTCGTAGCACAGGCGCAGCGTTTTCTTGGGCGGCTCGCCATACGCGGCGGGCTCGGTACACTCGTCGAGAAACAAACCTAGAACGTCTTCTTCTCGTCGATAGTCGTCGGTTGCGTCGCGCACCGCCGCCGGCATCGTCAAGCCTTGCTCGAACCATCGAACGGCGCCGTCGACCGCCCACGTCAAGATCCCCGGCAACTCGGCGCGCAACTTGAGCGGGAGATCGGGATCCATCTCGCCGGCCGTCAACGTCCGCACGAACGGAACAAGCCGCATGCGTCGCCAGATCCCGCGGTCGGTCCCGCGGACCCGTGGCTTGTGATTGCCGGCAAGCCATAGCTTGTGAGTCGGTTCGAACTCGAAAAAGTCGCGGCGCATGTATCGCGCCTTGATGCGGTCGCCGCCGGTCAGCCACTTCAACTTGACCTCGTCGAACCCGGCGCCCTCGGCGACCTCGGAGCCGACGACGCACCGTCGGCCGCATAGGTCGGCGACCTGTGTAGGGTGGACAGGGTAGCGCGTCGCGACCAGCAGATCCGGCGACGCCTGCCCGCCGTAGTCGCCGAGCAACGCCAACAACGCGTTTAGAAACGTCGACTTTCCGTTCGCGCCGGTGCCGTACAAGAACAAGAACACATGGTCGCGGGTCGACGCCGTCAACGAGTAGCCGGCGCAACGCTGCACGAAGTCGATCAACTCCGAGTCGCCAGCGAACGCCCACTCGACGAACGCGCGCCAGGTCGGCGCCGTCGCGAACGGATCGAAGTCGACCGGCGAGATCTTGGCGCATCGCCTCGCCGGGTCGTGCGGCGCCATCGATCCCGACGTCAGGTCGACGACGCCGTTGCGGCAATTGAGCGACCACGGATCGGCGTCGAAGTCGGCCGCGCGCGTCATCATGCCGGGTTCGCTCGTCGCAAGTTTGATCATAGCTTCGAGCTTGCCGAGCCCTTGCGACCGTCGCCCCCACTTCGACACCGCTTCGGCAACGTCGTCGTTGTCGATCGCCGCCGCCTCGTCTTCGATCGACAAGGCGCAACGCTTCGCCGCCGCCATCACCCGCCCGTCGATGTCGGGTCGCCAGTGCCCGCCGTCGAAGACGAACCACGCGCCGGCGTCGCCGTTGTAAACAAGCCGCCCGCGCTCGCGTTGCGCCAAGCGGATCCCGTTGCCCAGATCGGACAGTGGCACGAACAAGCCGCCCCGCGTCGCCGTTGTCATCGTCGCCCCTCCGTTGTTAGTCGTAACGCTTGCACAATGCCGCAAGGCGCCCGCGTCTACGTTCCAAGCGCCCGCGCGCCGCTGTCTTTGTGCAAGCCGCCTCGATCTGAGTTACGCCGAGCGCGCCGAGCACGTCAACGAATCGCCGCCCTTCGCACGATGCATGATGGCAACGAAAGCCCGGCGGGCGCGCGCCATCGGCGGACCATAGCGCGGTCGATGTCGTCGACGACCGGCGATCGTGATCGGGCTCGGTGTGCCCGGCTTCCCACGGGCAAACGACGGCGTGCTTGTTGCCGACAAGCGGTCGACGGTACAGCCCTGCGGCGCGGAACAACGCGACCGCATCGAGCGATCCGACATCGCCGCGGAACGTCGGCCGCGGCGGCGGCGCTGGCGGCGGCGGCAACGCGTCGAGCCCGGCGACGACATCGGCGAGCGCATAGCGCCGCGACGGGTCGGCCGAGCGCAAGCGCACCGCGAACGGCTCGGCCTTGCGATGGACGAAGCCGGGCACCCGCATCACCCGCGGCAAGTCGTGAACCGCTGGATCGCTGCCGTAGTGGTTCGCAAGTCGGCGTTGCGCTTGACGAAACGAGGCGATCGGGCAGTCGTCGACGCGCCAGTAGACGTGCGGCCCGGCCTTGCTGTCGACCACGATCGACGGCGGCAAGTGTAGCGTGTCGGGTTCGAACCCGTCGCAGTCAATGAACAGCGCACGGATCGCGGTCACGTTGCGCGCCTGGCGCCCGTTGCCGTCGGTTTCATTGACCACGGCAAAGATCCCGGCGCCGCTGTCGTTGATGCGCCCGAGCCGCCCAAGCGCGTCGTCGATCGGCATGACCCGGTGACCAGGGAACACCCGCGCCCGCCGGTCGTCGCCGAACCATTGCCAGTGAATCGACGACGCGCCGAGCGCGTCAAAGAATCGCACCACGTCGCCGCGCCGCGTCGCGTCGTCGGTCATAGCCCCCCCTTCCGCAAGAGATCGCTCGGGCGCACACCCACGGCGGCGCACCATGCCACGAGAGAGCGCAGCGTCGGCAACGCGTACTTTCCCGTTCGAACGTTCAACTGCCCCCAATTCCAAAAGTGCCGGTGACCCGGCCCGCCGCGCCGCGTGACGTCGGCCGACGTCAAGCCGCGCTCGTGCATCGCCGCGGACATGGCGTCAACGATACCCTCTTGCCAGTCGGCCGGTGGCTGCCAGGTCATCGCGTCGCCCCCAAGAGCATCGCTTGACGCGGACCCTGTACCGCCAGCGCCAAGGCTTGCAGCGCTTGCGCCGACACGACAGCGTTGCCCAGCGCCCGCAGTCTAGCCGTTCGATGCGCTTGCTTGCCGGTGACGGTGCGCAGTGGCTCGAAGTCATGCTGCGGAGAGTCACCCCATTGCCCTTTGACCATCGGCGCAGGGAAGGGCAGCGCGATCGGGTTGTCGCAGTCGAGGTCGGTCCAGCCCATCGGGAAGCCCATCAATAGCTCGACCCATGAAGGCGAGAGCCTAGCGGATGATCCGGTCGTCGCTTGACCGCCCGACCTGGATCGATTGCTGTCCGCACCGCTTGGCGCTGTAGCCTGCCTGGGCAGAGTGTCGATCGATAGGTTGGGAGAGTGTCCCGCGTCTTTCCAATCCCTCGCGATCGGACTGGTCCATCGTGCCGCCGGTTGCACGCCGCCACGTTGAGGCGCGGACCCCGTCGCACCGGGCAGCGTCCGGAAGTCCTTGCCATTGGCGCTCTGATAGCCTGCGTTTTTGTAATCGTTTCGGGTCGCTGTCGGCCATCGTGCCGCCGGTTGCACCTCGCAATGCAGACTTGGCGAGTTGCGATCGTACTCGGTCGGCCCCATCGTCTGCTTGGCGCGTGGCGTCTGCCAGTGTGCCGCCGGTTGCACTGCGCCACCGATCAAACGCTCACCCTTTCGATCGCCGCCTCGGCTCGTCTGACCGCCACCCATGCCGCTTACACTGGGCCAAAGCGCCGCCGGTTGCACTGCGATCGGAAGCTGCACCCCGATCGGTCTAGTACCCTGCTCAACCAGACGCGCAGACCTTTCCATGTGCTGCGCTGGCGTCTGGTAGTCTTGAAAGCCGCTCGCGTTGTGGGTCGGCCAACGATCGACCCTTGGCACCTTGCCAGCCTCGACAACGCCACGATGAGCCGCGCCACGCTCTGCAAGGACAAACACCCTGCGGCGCAGATGAGGCGCACCGACATGGGCCGCGCTTACCTTGACCCAGGTCAACCCATAGCCATCAAGGGAACGCTCCACAACGCCGCGCCATTTGAGCAGGGCGGGCACGTTCTCGAGCACCACATAGCGCGGTCGAAGCTCGGCCACGATACGCGCCATCTCGAAGAACAACGCCGACCGATCGCCATCGACCAGGCCCGACCGCGTGCCCGCTGCGCTGAGATCCTGACACGGGAAGCCACCGCAAAGCACGTCGGGCGGCTCGACATCACCCGCGCCGACCTCGCGCACGTCGTCGAGGATAGGCACACCGGGCCAACGCTTGGCGAGTACTTGCTTGCAGTACGGATCGCGCTCGACGAACCACGCCGGCGCCGCCTCGAAATGCGCCTCGACCGCCAGATCCAAGCCGCCGATCCCACTGAATAAAGATCCGATCTTCATAGTGTCGCCCCCTTGCGCCGGTCGCGTCGTCGCTTGCGCGCCGCAATGCGCGCACGCTTCGCCGCCGCCCGTCGTTGCTTCCTTGCGTATCCCATCACATCCCCCTATGAGCCCCGCCAGCGCCCGCCGCCAGCGTCGACGGGTAGACCCTAATCGACGCCGCTTGCGAGCGCTGGCGCGGGTTACATCGACACCCATCGCCCGAGAATAACGATCGAACCGTCGGCAGCCATGACGCCCCGCGTCCACCGTCGAAGCAACCGCGATCCGTCTTTGCTGAACGGTTGCACATGAAAAAGCGCGTGCCCGTCGGTTGTTTTCACGTTCATGGGTCGCGCAAGGTATCGTTTTCCGTTGATGGCCGTCGTCATGGTTTCCCCTGGGTTCGTCGTTGTCATGACCCGAATACTAACAACCCCACCGACAGTGTCAAGCGTTCTTGACAAGATAGCGGTCGATTGTGTTTCGGTGTCGCGTTTAGCGTCGGCGCTCGCACCAATAGACATCGACGCCCGCCCGCGTCAACGCCGCGCGGAACGACGCGAGCCGCGCCGCCAGCGCCATCGAACCGCCAGCGTCGACGGGTAACGCCGCGCACCATATAACGAGCGCGCTGTCGAACGTGCCAGCCGTCGGCGTCGGCTTGCCGTCGCGCCCTTCGAAGACGACGCGCCCGCGAATGAAGCCGACCGCCGCCTTGCCCCAGATCCAGCGGTGCCAGTACTGCGAGCCCGGCCGCGCCGGTACAAGCCCGACGACGGCGAGCGCGTGACCGTCGGCGATCTGTCGATACGCGTACTCGCACCACGTCGGCAACGAGCCGCGCGAGTACGGCGGGTTACAGAACACGACGCCACGCCACGGCGACGCCAAGCCGTCGACCCCTTCGGAGCCGACGCAATACGCCGCCGCGTTGATCGGGCGATGCGCCGGCGAGCACGGATCGAGGTCGACGCCGAGCGCGTCGAGCGCCGACCGTATCGCCGCGGGTGTATAGAATTCGTCCGACTCGCCAGGCGGCGCCGCCTCGGGTTCGCCAACGACCGGCGGCGCGATGCCGTCGAGTTGCAATTGTGCGATCATGGTCTAGCGTCGACGCTTGCGCCGGCGCCGCTTTCGCTTGCTGGCAGGCTCGACGAGCGCGACCGCCTTGTTGTGTCGGTGCCACTCGTAATGGCATCGCCGGCAAAGCCAGCGCACCGTCCGCGGCTTGTTGTAGTCGTCATGGTGCGCGACGATGTCGATCGCGCCGGTGTCGCCGCGGATCGGCTCGCGTCCGCAATTCTCGCAGGCGTCGGGCTTGACGATCTCGCCAGCGGCGATCGCCGTTTGTACGACGCGCGATGCGGTCTTGTCATGGCGTCCGCCGCCGCGAAAGAATCGATTCGATCGACCCGCCTGGCCGCGCGGTCGCATCGGCACAAGCCGCCGCAGGTGATAGTAGATCGCCGACTTCGACACCGACAGCACCTTCGCGATCGTCGCAAGCGACGTGCCGGCGAGGTACAGGCGCCGCGCGAGGTCGATGTCGTCGGGCGTGAGCTTGTTCGATGTCGGCACCGCATCCCCGATCCCCCCTCGTCAAATTGAGCGCGCGACCATCGCCGCGGCCCACACGACGATCGCCAGGATGGCGACCGCCGCGGCGCCTTCGTAGACTAGATGGCGCCACCACGCCGCGCGGCATTGCTGCGCGCGCAGCACGAACGACGACGCCGAGCGAAGGCGACCGGCTCGCATCGCCTCGCGCGCGCACATTTCGAGACGCGCCGCCTCGAATCGATACCTTGACGGATCATATTTGATCGCTACACCGTCCATCATTCCCCCCCTCGATCTCGTTGTCGTCGACCATCAACCCGGCAAGCTCGATCAACGACCGATCCGCGGCTTGCAGTAGTCGCACCGCGACCGCGGCCGACCGGATCCGGCCGAGCCGGATCGACGTGTAAAGCGTCGCGCGTGTCGTTCGCCCGATGCGCGCCGCCGTCGTCACGCCGCCGATCTCGTTGATGATCTCTCGGATCTTGTTCTTGTTACGCTTGCGCCGTTTCATGCTCTCCCCCCCTAATTGCGTCGACGACCGCCAGCGCTTGCGCCGGGTCGTCGATCACTACATAAACGCCACCCGCGCGTTCGCAGGCGGCTTTCCATTTGCGTTGTTGCGGCGCCATTCTGCCGCCTTGTCGTTTCACTTCGAGCCCGACGAACAAGCCGTCGACGATCGCCAGGATGTCAGGCGAGCCGACGGCGCCGAACCGCACAAGCCGCCCGTACCTATCGACGAGCGCGCCCGAGTTGTTGCGCCAGGCGAGCACGCCCGGCAACGAGCCGATGGCTTGCAGGGTACGCGCGACGATCATGGTTTCCGAGTCGGCCATGGTGACAGCATAACGCGCCGCCGCCCGTGTCGCATATACAACCAGCGCTGCGATCGACCGCCGGATCATGCCTGCACCTCGTCGCTGAACGCGTAGATCGTCCGCGGACCCCTGTAGCAAGGCGGGAACGGACGCGCCGCGTAGCAAGGCGGCAGCGTGCCAGGGTGGCGCCGCTGCCACTCGGCCGACAGCAAGGCGAACGCGAGTTCTTCGTCTGCATTGCATCGCCGCCCCAAAAGGCCAGCAATGACGCGGTCGATCTGTCGATCGCTCATGTCGCGCGGACCCCGTGGCGTCGTCATCGTACCCGCCACGAGCGCCAGCGCTTGCGCCTGTCAATCGGCCCGAGCGCGCCGCGCGCGACCTTGATCGCGTCTTCGTAGCGTCCCTCTGTCAAGCCGCAGCCGCGGAACCATAGCCGCGCGAACCGTCGCGCGTCGCGTTCGGACGCATGGTTATGCATGCGCATTATCTCGGCAGCGAACGCGCGCTCGATGTCGCTAGCGTGTCGTCTCATCGTCATCGTCTCCCCCTTCGAGTCGTTGTTGTTGCGGCGCGAAATGCGCTCTTAACCCCTAAAGCCCCGCCGACCTAGCGTCGACGGGGCGGCGTTGTGGCGGGCGTTGTGGCTAGATCTTGATTCCCATCTCGCGGATCAGACGAAGGGCGATCGTGTCGCGATCGATCCCCTTGACGTCGCGCAGGTCTGTATCGCGCAGGTCAGCGCCGCACAATCCAGCGCCGCTCAAGTCAGCGCCGCGCAGGTCAGCGCCGCGCAGGTTCGCGCCGTACAATCCCGCGCCGCTCAAGTTCGCGTCGCGCAGGTCCGCACAATACAAGTCCGCCTTGCACAAGTTCGCGCGGGTCAGTGTCGCGTTGCGCAGGTCCGCGCGGGACAAGTCCGCGCCGTTCAGGTCCGCGGCGCGCAGGTCCGCGCCGTTCAGGTCCGCGTCGCGCAGGTCCGCGCGGTCCTTGATCTCGTGTCCGTTGAACGTCGTTGTCGTCGTCATCGTTTCCCCCTTCGGGTTGTTGTTGTTGTTGCGCGTCATGCGCCCCTTAACCCCTCAAGCCCCGCCGACCTAACGTCGACGGGGCTGGCGCGCTTGCTGGCGCGGGTGCTAGCCGCCGTGGTGCCACTCTTCAAGGCGATCCATTCGGCCCGCTGCGGTGACCTCGTCGGCAAAGCGGAGGGAGTAGGTGCGCTTGCCCCAAGAGAACCCTTCGATCGCGTTGTCTTGCCACGCTCGCGTCATGGCTCGCGCTCGGTCGAACCCTTCGACGTTGCAGGTCCACATGCGGACTGGCTCTGTGTTGCAGTATGCAACGATCGCTTGGCCTGCGCACTGGCGGGCTTGCAACTTGCGGGCAAAGTCGCGGTGTGCCTGCGCGTCGTCTTGCGTGTTTGACGTGCTCGGGTAGTCGTGATCGTCGCGGGCGAATGTTGGAAGTGTCGTCGTCATCGTCTCTCCTGGGTTCGTCGTTGTCATGGCCGGATCGTACCATCCAGGCGCATGGTGTCAAGCGTTCTTGACACATTGACGCAACGGGGCGCGCGGTGTTGCGTTTGATGGCGTCGACGGGGGGCGTTGTCGAAACTTGTCCGCCTGGTCAACTTTCGCGGGGGCTCGACACCATATCTGGTAGATTCGCCACCTTCTCGCCACCCTCTCGCCACCCTCTCGCCACCCTAGTAACGGCGGTTACTGTTTAGAAATCATTGACTATTCGCTGATTTCTCGCCACCTTTGGCGCGATTTTTGCTTTTTCACCCTGGGTTTTTACGTTTCGCGCCTACTCTTGGCAGTGTACGTGGTGTCCGCTGTACGGTTGACGCTCTCGCGCGCGCACACAAGAGAATCGTCGACGCTCGGTGCGTAAGTGGGCGGGATTACACGGTAACGGGTGCGAGTGACGACAAAAAACCGAACTAGAAGATCGCAAAAACGCGGCGAGGGTGGCGAGAGATGGCGTCAACCCGAACGATCTCGCCCGGTTGCGTCCGTTCGCCAGGGTGGCGAGAGGGTGGCGAGAGGGTGGCGAGAGGGTGGCGAGCACGGGCGACGCGGTCGGTCGTTGTCGTTGACGCTTGGCGCTCGCGTCGGCTAATGTGACGTGGTCGCGACGTGTCGTCGCGCGCGCCGCGTTGCGGCAAGGGGATCGCGATGTCGAATCTAAATACGAATTTCAACCCGGCGTCGGGCGAATACGGATCGACGGTTGGGGTGCTGGGCGATGTCGCAGAAGACAACGGCGCGCCGTCGGCGATGGGCGACGGTGTAACCTGCGACGGATGGGCGCGCGCGATCTTGACGATCGAAGTCGTTGACGGGACGTCGATCTTGTTCGAGGTCTACAAGCTGCACAGGGCGGCCGGGACGTGGCACAAGGACACAACGGTCGGCGACGTTACGGTCGCCGCCGACGCGTCGACATACAAGGTCATTGACTGCGGCGGATGGGGCCGGATCTACATTCGAGCCAAGACCTTTACAGGCGAGGCCGAGGGGACGGCTTGGATCTCGCTGTCGAACGATCGCCCGTGACATGCAGGCCGACGGCTATCGACAGATCGAGCCGGGCACGCCTGGCGCACTCGGCGCCTGGTCGGCGCTCGATTGGATCGTTGCGTTCGTCGTGTTCTGGATCTGGCACGTCTGCAACCCGCGGCGACAGTGGCGCGACGATGACGCGGCGTGATCCGTTGGCGATACGATCGATCCGGGGTCTACGTGCCCCGATTCGGGGTCTACGTGCCCCGATTGACGATCGGGGCATAAAGTACCCAAATCGGGGCATAAAGTACCCGATCGGGGTCTGCATGCCACAAGTACACCCCCCTTTTTGTGGGGTCTGGAGGCCCCGGTGGGCTCCCCTTCCCC
>Ga0098035_1001200_pt1 | contig 12594 bp, 14 predicted proteins | sample 3_EtaG_FD_75046 | JGI IMG/M metagenome (GOLD analysis project Ga0098035, IMG submission 75046) | Marine viral communities from the Subarctic Pacific Ocean - 3_ETSP_OMZ_AT15126 metaG | ecosystem: Environmental > Aquatic > Marine > Oceanic | place: Pacific Ocean | collected 2015-01-07
AACTCTGCATCTTTACCTCGCTCTATAAATCACTCTTGGGCCGCTACCGTGAATGTAGCATACCACACCATCTACCGCTTTGTCATCAGCAACTTTCTTAGCTTCTGGGAAAGAGGAGAAAGTGCCTTCTATCCATACCTCTTGATTGTTATTAACACCAAGCCTAATAATAGATATAACTCGATACAGCCCTTCAGGGGCAGTTCGTCCAATCAAGTCATTAGTAAACAACCGCTTTCTTTTAGCTGGGGCAGCTTTAGAGAAGCCCCCTTTTCTACTAGCTTTTTTTGGCATTTGACCACTCCAATAACTTTGTTTCAATTTTCTTTTTCGTCTGTTCTGACGAAGCGGTAGGAAACCACTTAGAATTTAATGCTAAATATTTTCTCCAGTAAGCTTTAATTTTATCTGTACCATAAACCATAATCTTATAATACATTTCTGCATCTCGTTCTGGTAAATAGTAGCCAAATTCAAAACCTTTGAGAATATATTTTATAGATACTGTATCAGAATTTCTTTTAATACCGTTATAAAATCCTGATAAAACAGAAAATAAACCATATTTTTCTATGGCTTGCTTAATTAACTTTAAATCATACCCTATAAAATTATTATATGAATATTCTTTATGGTAGGCCTTTGAGTAAAGCCAAAGAAAGGCTTCTCGCACATCATGCGAATTGTAATTATTTAAAGATTTTCCGTCCCGTTTAACCATAATCTAAGTCTTTGTTCGTTACGTCCACCTAATTTTTGTTTAATTCTCGTTCTAATTTTATATGAAGATTCTTGTAGGGTATCGGAAATCTCATCCATTGTCAAATTATCCATACGTAACCTAAGAAAATCCCGTTCTTCATTAGAAAGCAATAACTGCTGTAATATAGAGTTTATCATCATAGGTGTATCCATGTCAATATTAACAGAAAGGGCTTTTTCAGTTTTGACACTAGCAACAAACCGTCCAGAATTATTAGCGTAGTATTCAGCGTACTCAAGATGAGCATCTAAACTTTGCGGTTGGGGACGACGTTGAGCCTTAGTAATTAAGGTTCGTATAGTATTAATCATCGTAGTGTGAAGATAAGTATGAAATGAAACTTTCCGTTCGGGATCAAATCCCCTAGCTGCTTTCATAATGGCAATTCGTAATTCTTGTGCTATATCATCTCTACCCATACCCCTAATAGAAGTGGTTTGAAGCATTCGATTTATTTTGGGTTCCCATTGTTGAATTAACGCATTATCAATTTCCATATATTCTCCTTCTTAGGGGTTTATATAAGTATATCACTCAACGTCGGGTGAGTCAATATCACGTTGCCTCAATTGGTAATTTAATTTTAAATCATATGTGCTGTCGTTCCGTTGCCCTTTACGCTTACATTCAACGCTACAATAAATATATTTATTCTTACGTGCCACAAAATTTCTAACTACTGAGCGTTTTCTTCTAAAGGTGACCTGACAGAATCTACAAGTAAGTAATAGTCTAAAATGCTCATACCTACACTCATCATGAATATGGTGGACTCTAGCGGAATGTGAAGATGATTTAGGTACATCTTCTCCACACGCCTGACAAACGATGCGCCTAGGGAGCAGTTTTTTATTTATTAGGACACTTTTCGTGGATAATTCAGCCTTTTTTAAAACTCTATGTACGTAAGCTTGATCAACTCCCACCTGTTCCGCAATCTTAATTAGGCGTAAAATAGGGTTTTCTTTACGTAATCGAATAATTTGATCCCGTTTAGACGGCATAAGGCATTTAGATATTATTTTTCACTAAAGTTAGCATCTCGTTTATAGCGGTTTTTTGCCCTGCTGTGAGTTTATCTATTACAGGGTCTTTTTTTGCATCGTAAAGAACTACAGCATCAGATATAGAATCCGATAATACAGTATTCGGGTCGGTAGAATCATCCTCTACATAAGTAGCGCACATCCCAATTACCCTAGAGATAGGTTCTTCTCCCGGCGTAGCTCCCGTTGTCTCGTTTAGTTTTATCGTAATTTCTCTAATGTGATTTAATTTTTTTGCTATAGCCATTATAACTCCTCTGTACATTCTTCTATGAAGTCCCCGCCGAATTCATCATTTAATTTACGCATCAATTTTTCCATTTGAATCTTCAATGTCTTACCCGTCTTTTCATTATGGGCATGGAAAATCCACTTCCCATTCTCGTCGTGTGGAGACAACTGAGTGATATTGCCAGAAGCATCTTTTGCCCAAACTTCTCCATGAGCATATATATTAGACCTTTTTGTAAAAATAGCCCCAAAACTTTGCGTCACCCCTGATGCAGGTAAGGTAGGAGAAGCGCCCCCTTCATGGGTGGTCATTATAAATGATGTCCCAACTATATTGTCGTAGACAAAATGCCCTGTCGTTCCAGCCGTATTCACGTACCCGATATCATATGTAGAAGGGTCTCCCCCTCCAGAAGGATACATACTTTTAGTATAAAATGCCGACGTATACTGATATATGGCACTAGCGGTAGTGTCTCCGAATGTCATGCTTATATCCCCATCGGAATGTAGAGATAAGTAAGTTTGCCCTCCAGAATCATATTTAAAAGCCGCCATGCCTGTGTCAGCCCCTAGCGTTGTACTTGCGGTAGAAAATATTGGGGAAGTAGGAGTCCCATACCACGAATACCCAGACCACCCACTTACGCCTGTATCCGCCGCTATATCCGAATAGTAATTAGAACCATTATAGCTCCCAGTAACCCCCGCCCCAGTCTTTACATATAATTTACCTCCATTTACATATATGGAACCTTGAACAGCATAATCAACGTCCTCGCCATCCATGGCATTGTCAGCCCAGTATATTTCGGGAGGATCATCTCCTTCCCCCGATTCATGTAATTCTATACTACCCCTAACCTGAAATTCAGCATCCTCAGATACTCCCATATCGACACCAAAACTTGCTACATGCGTTTTAGCGTAACTACCCCCCGGCCCATAAACCCCAAGTGTATTATGTGTTGAGCCTTGTTCATATGTAACGGTCTGAGCTTTAAGCATTCCGAAGAAATTGCTTGAAGTATCCGTAAGCATAAAATGACTTTCAGTAGTACTTCCGGGGGTATGAAGTATTTTCATACCGCTACTGGTCATCTCAACTCTTGCCCCGCTACTAGCCGTTCTAATCGTATTAGATATTGTAAGATTAGTTTCTAACTTGTCCGCCTCGATAGACCCCGCTTTTATTGCCCCTGCAACAATGGCATTAGCTGATATAATTCCAGCAGACACAGTACCTTGGTTACCGTTAAACGGGAAGATACTAGGAGAGTCTTCCGTACCATCCGCATCCGGTACTTTCACCGTAGCCATTAAAATTCTATCGTCTTGATAGACATCAGAGTAATCTAGTGTTTGTACTAACGTGGAGTTCGCATTATCTCCTACTCTCAAATAATAATAATACACCTTTCCTGCGGCTAATCCTGCTGCTGTACCATCTGCAACCGTTGCTTCAGTGTTATCGGCAAAACTAATGGTTCCGTCCGTAGTTTCATCCCCAACCAAATCTCCGTCAGCATCAAATTCTTTAAACCATTTAAGTGCGTTATAATCCGTTCCCTTAAATCTAATATTCGTAGACCAATTCTGGGTTCCCTTTTTGGCTAATGCCGCTGACATCGAGTTGTTAACTAGAGAGTCATCAGCACTTGTAAGGGATTGGTTATTAGTTGATATCCCCGATACGGGGGTTAGGTAGGAAAAAGACGCTTGATCGTGATTAGTAACAGCAGTAGTTGCTAATACTTTCACCCGCTCCTTTTTCTCCTGATAGGAAGCTTTAGCAGTTACAGAAAAGGTGGTAGTAGAGGCTGTGGGATCAAAGTAAACAACATAATCAGTACCCGCCGTCATATCCCCCGTATTCCCTGAGCTAATAGCATATACTTTACCGCCACTATCATCATAGAATTTACCTGCCGCCCACTCAATAGTATTTGAATCTGTGGCAGAAACAGCCCCCGTGTATGTCCATGACGTAACTTTAGCTAAATTAGTTAGTGCGCTCGGATTATCATCACCATATTTAGAGGCTCCTTCAATTAAAGGTTCAAATCCTGTTTGCCCCAACTTAACCGTACTATCATTTTTACCAATTGACGAAATACGTGTAAAACTTACTCCGTTATTCTCTTGGTAAGACAATTCTGTAACTAAATGAATTCCAGAAACATTAGCTAATAAATTTGTTACTTGAATAACATGTCCAGCACGTAATGGGATATAAATACGCATAGGTTTAGAAGCGTCTAGTGCAGTTCCGTCGCTTGTTTTAATAGCGGTATTTCCACTATATTGAACCGTAGAGCTACTAACAGTTGAAATATACGCATATCTTGTAATAGTTGACGCAGTTGCATCTAACTCCGCAATTATATCTCCGTCTTGAACTCCAAATAATTGAGGGTTATTTGTAGCAGACCCCCCATTTGTAGCAAAAGGTGTGCTTGAAAAAGTAATAGTTCCGTCCGAACGGGCTACATCAGCCGCTGCTGCGTCAATGTAATGATATGGATACTGGGTTACTTTATAGTCCCCACGTTTAATAACTGTTGTATTTCTAGATAAAAACGAGACAATTTGATCTCGAATTTTTTCTGGTTGAGAAGTATCTGTCATAGTGATATTTCTTGATTTTTTCACCCCGAAATTTTTAGCAGGACGACACGTAGCACCAGTTGTGGCTGTTACTCCGGATGTTAGCCCTGTAATTGTCCCCGCCACTTCTGGGAAATCGCTATTAAAATGACCGTCCGCTCCCGAAACTCCTGAATCTGATTCTAAAGGACTAACAATAATAAAACCGTCTCCGGTATCTACTGATTGATATTCAATTCTAGCAAATCCGTCTGCGTTATTTGGGGAACCCCCCGTAGCAATGAATTTCACTATTTCAGTTCTACCGAAAGGAACAGTTTTTGCGGCGGTACCACTCGCCGCTCCGGAGGAAAAAGCTCCTGAAATATTGGTGACATCAATTCGTTCAAAACGACGAGTCATAACCTTTTCTGTATCCCCCTCAGTATCCGGTACTTCCACCCCACCAGAAGTTTGAGACCCGGTATCGTGATAAGTTAAAACTACGTCTGAAAACAGTTCTCCTTTAGGTTCCGAAAAGTTAAAATCACTACTCATTCTAGAATTATAACCATTTTTCTCAAAATCAGCGGAGGGGAATTTAACTGTTAGACCATGTGTATTTGGGGCAGTTGTTGGTCTTGTACCTCTTTTAAAATAGTTCCACGCCGCTACCGCTCCCTCCGTATCGGCATCTCTAGTTTCTACATTTGGGTCTACAAAATAATCATATCCGAAATCGTCTGTGTTTCCACTCACATGGGGGTCTAGGGCGGCTAATTTAGCAACTGTTTTTAAAGCAGTATTGTTATTACCTTTAAATTCCCACTTCCCTGCCTTCGCATGTGTTACTGCGGAAGCTTCAAGCTTATCTGTATCACTGAAAGATATACCTGAAGTATTTACATACCTATCATTATCTATAATATAATCAATATCAGCAGAAATTCTTCCAGACGTTGCGTAACTTAATGGTTTATCCGACCAGTTACCAGTAACGAAGTTTTTTAACTCCTCCATATTATCTCGTATGGTTAAAACTAATAAGTTACCTAAAGATAGATCATATTTTTCCTCTAGATCATAAATTTTACCCGCCAATAAAACAGTCCCAGTTTCCCCATCTCGAATTCTAACATTTTGAAAATCGGAAAAAGCGCCCGTGAATCTACCTCGACCTTCATGAGCGGTTGTGGAAGTAAAATCTTTAGGTCTGTTAGAAAGGGTAATCGTCCCACCACGGGGGTTCCCTAAAGCTTCCTCAATTTGAACCCCCATAACGGGGTTACTTTCATCGTTGGGGGATAGGTAACTAACGTTAGTCCATGCCCCACCCGAATATGTACGATAGGTAGCACTAGCCCATAAAGAGCCTGTCCAATATAGTAATTCCGATCTTGCTGCCATTAGTCTAGGTCGCCTTTATCTACCCAATCTTGTCGTGCTTCTGCAACAAATTGCATAGTAAAGTCCCATCTATCCTCTTGACCCGGATTTTGTCCAAATCGGCATTGCTGTAAACCAACTCTATAAACCCCACCACCAGTCCAACTAGCCAAAGCTGTAGTATCGGTATTAATTACGTTACTCCCATAGGGTTCGGGGGATGAGGCAGCATCTGAAGTCTGTGGGTAAGTAGTATCCCCTATTTCAAGCTCAAGGGGATTAGAGTCACTAGCCAATAAATCATAGACTTGATTCTCCAACCAATTTTTAAAGGGTAAATAGTAAACTTGCCCATTTACCGTTATGCTGGCAGGGGTCGGTTGAACTGTATCGACTGTTCCACCTATACTAATAGATGGTCTAAACGACCCCAAATCAATAATTTCTGGAGATCGCTGAGGGATAGGAATTTGAATAGGGGTTTTAGAATAATTAATGGAAAACGAATCACATTTTAATGCGAAACGAATATCAGCACTTGCGTGGACACCTTTACGGAAAAGTACTGATAATTCTTGTGATGAGTTTTTTGCTGATGTATAAGCCATATTATTACCTTAAATGTTACTCATTTGCATCCCAAGGTCAGTTACTGCAACCCTTTTATCAGCTACTTCCACTTCCACTTTCTGTTGAGGCTCCATTCCAGAAAGATGGAGTGTTACATTAGCGGGTGGAAGGTGGTTGGGATATCCCGGCGGGAGCGGAACATCATAAGCCCCCGGCGGTAGTTTTGGTGGTGTAGTATCAGATTCACCCATCCTCATACCAGACAGATTGGGAGCGGTTAGTGATCCTGTAATTTGTTGCCCCATTATTTTTATATTGGACATTGCGTCAGCCGCCCAATTCAAGATGTCTTGTAAAAAATCTACCATGGGATTCCATAAACTCGCAATCCATGGTTTAAAAGTATTTGACCACAGATCATTCCACCATTCAGCTAATCCCCCAACAAGATCGAAGTTTGTAAGCCAATCCCAAGCATCTACCAAATACTGAATAGAACTATTATACCACCCCGATATCGAGTCCATGAATGAATCCCAACCCTCTTTAACGGAATCAAAGAAGGGGCTTATTGTGTTATCGTACCAAGTATTAAACGCTGTCGTCATATCCTGAATAAGTTGAAATCCTGAAAGCCACTCCCAGACATCTTCCACCGTCCCGATGAAAGTATCCCAAGCGATTGTCAACGGAGCAGACCACATGTCCCATAACGCACCCAACATCTCCTTAGTGGCCTCCCAGATTTCACCATTTTTAAGATACTCCCATGCGGTTTTAAATCTGTCTACAACATTAGCAACCTTTTCTATTATATTATCGAAATATTTATTAAGTACATGCATAACACCGTCTAGAATCCACAGAGATAATTTTTGAAAAAGCCCGATAACAAAGACTATTGGCCCCAGTACAATTTGAGCAAGTTTCGCTATAACTGGAATCATTCTACCTAAGAATACAAGTAAGGGCATTAAAATTGGGATCAACGGGGCTAACAAAACATCAATAAAAGCACCAAGAATCTGGAACAAAGAACCAAGGAAACCAGTAAATATCTGGGATTGTTTCAACATAGACGCTAAACTAAAAGAAACTCCTGCTTTCTTTAGCCCCGCCTGTACCATCTTCGTCCCGGCTTTTCCCATTTTCCCTATTCGACCAGCCATATTTTTTCGCCCGCCGCCGCCGCCGCCTTCATCAGCACCCGTGACAGATTTCACCTCATCAACCAACGCTTGCATCGCTGGCGACGGTTCTACTTCTATGGAAACTGATGCGGTATCTGGCATTACCTAGACCTCCCTAAACTACCACTTTTTGCGGACATGGCGCGGGAGGCAGAGTCTTGGTCTTCTTGTTGCTTTTGTTTTAGCGCTCCGTCAACACCCAAGATGGTATGAACCTCTTCTACGGAGAAGTTAGAAATTACATCCCATGGTATTCCTTTATCTAATAACACAAACATCACCATCCAATAATCATATATCAATTTATCATGCGAAGAAGTCTTACTCTTTCTAAGATACGCTAGACACCTTTTTTTATTTCGTCGGGGTTCCCTCCAGCCCCTGTTAGAAGCGGAACAAGTGTTTCTAATGTTGCCCCTAATCTTGAGTCTATTGATAACAGAAAAGCTTCTGTAGTCCTACCCCATGGCGCTTCAACAATTAACTCTCGTAACGATGCTCTCATAAAAGCATCTGCATCAAAAGCGGTGTCAGCATCATTAAATTTTACACAATCCGTCATCAATTTCGTTTTTCGACTCCACGACATTGGACGAGTTTTAACTGTAAAAGTTTCTCCTGTAGCCTCAATTGTTAATTTATGCTCTTCAAGTTCTGCTGTTATTTGATAATTACTAACATCAAACGGCTTTGCTTCACTAGTTTCTTTTGGCATTATATCCTCCTATGGATAATATGGTTCTGTATCTCTAATTCTTATATCCATGTTTCTAAACATGATATCTACATCTACTTGGAATGGGTTATCCCCCGTTATCGTATGGGGAGCAGAACGAATGAACGCTCCCTGCTTCCCACCACCTGCGGCAGAGGAACCAGAGGAACCACCACCGCTACTACCGGGGACTGTAAAGGTTATAGTATCATTCGTACCTCTAGTAAAGGTAAGAACTACATCAAACCCCGTCATACTAGAAGAAGTTGTACCATAATCCCCCTCAAGTATTAATTCAGTAAATAACCTTTTAGAAGAATCGACTGTTCCGGTAGGAACTCCGTCCCCTATATGAGAATCGGGCAGAGCAATTGTTGCAGACATTGAATACTCTCTCTGCATTTCCCTAATTTCCGATGGCCCTCGGTGTCTCCGGGTGCCTTTACCTTGCCCTCCAATATAATATCGAGCCTCTTCCCCATTATTAATAGATATATTAAAACTTCTAACCCTAGCAAATTCAACACCAAACAGAGATAATGAACCTTGGGAGAAGTAATAGGGGTCTGTAGAGGGGAATCCGCCCGCAGATAAGGTATCTATGTTAGTGTCAGCGTAAGTACCAGATTTAAGGGGTACCCCCACATCTTGGGCCGCAATTGATTGCATAATAGTATATCCGGGCAAATCGGTATTTCCGCTATTATAACCAGAATGCTCTTTCTGATTATGTACCATATCTCGGAACGTTACAGAATCCCAACTAGCCGTAAGTAAACCACCTTCATCAGCAGATATCGTTGTGGAACCTACGTGACCACCAAAGTAACGTCTATTGAAATCTTTATTCAAGGTTTCGGCACTATCTCGCAGATGAACATGCCAAGATACGGTATCTAGCTCAACAGATTCATAAATATCGTGTTGGTAATATGTGGCAGTTCCAGTAAGTACATATATTGGGGGCGCTCTAAATATTTCGTCGTTATCTTCAAATACTTCAGTTGGACTTGTACCCGCTTGATCTCGTATTATTGTTAAAGTTGATGTTGCATCTATCACGGCTTCTACTCGGACGACTTCAGCATCAATTTTCAAAAAATCCCCCACCGCAAAAACTTCAGATAGTTTACTTGCACCGAAATTATCTACTGCCATAGCCGTAGCATCAGCGGCTATATTACTAGCATTATTAACTAGCCCTACTTGCGCCTCGGAGCCAGATGTGGTACCAGCAAAATGGTCATGACTAAGTGGGTAATTTAATCGCAGATCGCTGCTGCTTACTTCAACAACACGCCTAATTTCTCCTCTATTCAACGGGCTAGTAACAACGTCGCCAGCAGCGTTACCAGAAGCATCAAATTGATAACCATCAATTGAGATTACGTCACCCGCGGCTACACTAGTCGCATCGGTTGTTTTAACCCAATAATCTCCCTTCCTAGCACTTTCTGCTAGATAACTTCTTGAGGTGTGGGTACCGCCCACTTGAACTGACGAAACTTTACCAATGGAATATCGTAAAGGCCAACCGTTCAATAGCACGAATCCGCCAATAGACCCTGAGAGGGTTTGCTGTCCTTTATAGGCAACAAAGAAGTTTCTCTTTTGGTTCGTACCTAATAGGTATCTTCCTTCAATTGCCATTTCAGGGTCTGGAACGTCAACGGTTTCATATACCCCCGGAACCCATGTAATAAATTTATCTTCATCGTTAGCATCAACTGCTGTTACAATTGTTACCGCTTCATTGTCTGCATGAAAAAATCCAAGTGGAGAATCCAAAGTAATAGTACAATGGCCTGAAGCGGGGTCATCTTGAGAAATATAGTCACAACGTCTTACTTCTGTTTCGGTAGGGGTACCGACAGTTCCTATCTGAATATAGTCTCCAGCTTGAAATTCGTCAGTAGGTGTTCCACTTACGCCATCTACGATAATTTGTGTAGACCCAGCCGCAAATCCCGCCGCTAAATCTAATGCACCAGCGCCCGCATCACCGCTGGTAGCTATGGTTACACCGGTAGCCGCTTCAGTGTATCCACCGTGTCCAGCCTCTGAGCCGAATGTAACTTGTGCTTGATCAGAACGATATACTGCCATTATTTAATCTCCTTAAGATTTCATACCTGTATTATTATACTCATTAGACACCATATTCTCTAAGTTTCCTTCAAAACAGCATCATTAACTAAAGCTATCTGAATTGTCCCCATCCAAACATTTACTTGATCTGTAGTAGCTTCCGAAAAGGATAAGAATTGTAACCTTTGAAAATTAGTTAAAGAATGTATCCTATCATGACAAATACGCCGAACCTCCTGCATTATATTAAATAATCTTTGCCTTTCCCTTAGCGTCCAAAGTTCTAATGAGATGCTATATTCTCTATTTACATAAGTCCAAGGGCCAATAGGAAATTCAGAAAAACTAGTATTGCGGGCTACTAAAGCATCCCCCGCATTTAGATCAAACCTAAGGGGTTCCCCGTTACCTGTAACAACAACAAGGTTTGGTTTAGCGACATTATCAGTATTCCATTGGCTATTAAATTCTGTTAGCAGCTCATCTGCTGGCATTGGTTCATTTGCCATTAGAATGTCTCGAAAGCCCGCATACTATCTAAGCGTTCTTCTACTTCTTGTGACCAAGTGCTAATTTTTTCAGAAATTGTCATTCTATCCATCCCACTCACCACTAAATTACCAAAATCTGCATCTCTCAATACGTCAATTGATGCAAGTTTCCTCGCCATATCAAACACCATTCCGCCCCTTCGTGTGTCCGTGGCTATATCTTTTCCGTGCATGTAAGAGATTTTCACAGGCATTGTGAACTCTCCACCACCCCATCGCCATACAGGGGCGTTGTAAGACGTAAATCGGGCAGGAAGTAAGAAATATCTAGAGAATTGAATCATATTCGTGTCCGGAATAAAGAAAAAATCATTCTTTCTTCCCTGTGTTTTAGAATCCCAACTAGCTCCATTCCAAATCTTTAGATCGAAAATTTTAAATCCATCCGGTTTATCTAACTTAAACCCATTCAGGTTGAATTGATGATATTCTTCATGTATGAAATTAGATCGCCATGATTGTCTTGATGTAAAATCTATGTAGGATTGTGCAGCTTCAACGTATTGCTCTACCGTCGCTTTAGTTGGTACGGTCGAGGTGGTAAAATCTGTTCCACTTCCGTCCGTAGTTGTAACATTCTTTAGTTGTAAGAGATTGAAAACATCTTGAGTGGAACAATATGAAGCTAAGGGACGTTTACGGATACCCCTTATCGTGGGGGCAGTGGAGACGGAAGCCGCTGTGCATCTAATCCAATATTTCGTAGCACTATTTATGGCTACGGTGGCCCAATCAGATAATCTACCTACAGGAAACTGCTCTGCCCCATCTTTAGCAAAAGCATATGCGGTATCCGGACTATCATCAGGGTCGGTATAATATGTGCCAGATAAAGGGGTAAAGGTTGTCCACGCAGACCCATTATAATATTGCCAAGTCAAAGCCCCTAAACTACCAGCAGTAGCTACATCAAATATCGCCATATCAAAACGATCAGCATCGCCTATATATATGTAATGTGCCGACGAATTTAAAAGGGTAAACGCTGTCCCCGCTGGAGATTGAGCTTCTAACGTTACATCAGTATAGTCGCCGCTAGAGGTTCCCACCCCATCCCAATTAAATACGTTATCAAAATATTGATCCGTTGCACTAGTAGGCATTATTCCTCCTGTGTTGGAGTTGTATCAGGTTCGGTCTGCGCTTCTACTGCTTCTGGTTGCTTACTTCTTAAGTACATAGCTACGCCATTTAACTGTTGAATCTGCTGCGTTAGCTGCGCTCTAGTATTATCTAAAGTTTGCGATTCAGATACAAGTTTGTTTAGCTCTGCCATTACCGATTCCAAATCCTGCTCTACGTTTACATTTGCCATTTGCTACTCTTTTCCCCATTCTGGGTCTGTTTCTCGTGCCTTTTTATAAAAATCCGCATTTTCAAGAAATTCTTTTAGATAATATCTACGCATATTTGTAACTTCTTTTACGACCGGATTCCATCTACTTAGTTTTTCTACTTTAGTTCTGTC
>Ga0098035_1001206_pt1 | contig 12572 bp, 7 predicted proteins | sample 3_EtaG_FD_75046 | JGI IMG/M metagenome (GOLD analysis project Ga0098035, IMG submission 75046) | Marine viral communities from the Subarctic Pacific Ocean - 3_ETSP_OMZ_AT15126 metaG | ecosystem: Environmental > Aquatic > Marine > Oceanic | place: Pacific Ocean | collected 2015-01-07
AAACCAAATTACAGTCGCAAAGAAAGAAGGAAATCTTCAAGCCTTAAGGTCATTAGCAGGTGATAAGGTTAATATTGGTAGAGTTTTAGATGAAATTATTCATGCTTATCCCAACACTGTTAAAGAATCGTACCAACTGGAGTTGGCTAAGATTGCTGCAAAAATGTCTGAAATAAATCAGAAAATAACTAAGAGTGAGATTGATAGAATAACTGAAGAGCAAATAGTTCTTACACAACAGTCTGATTCCTTTAAGCCAATCCATGAAACTGAAAATACTATAAGTCCTGCTCGATTCTTGTCAAAGTATTTTACTGATATAGATACATATATATTACTTGAGAAGACTTTAAATGCCCCACTGCAGACTGAAGGTGATGGCATAAGGTTACTAGAGAGAGCAAAAGCAGATATTATAAGTATGCATAAATCCATAGGCAGTAAGGAAGATATTATTAGTCGTGATATTAAATTATTTGAAGACGCAATGGCTCATATGAAATCTCTTAAGAACGAAAAAAGAATGTCTCCTGAAGACATGACTAATTTTATTATGGAACCGATGAGTAAACATCTTGAGGCTAACATATTAAATATGTTAGACCTAAAAGTTATTGATTTTAAAAAAGCTAATGAACTATATAATGATTTAGGTAATGACCTGAGACAGATAATGCAGAGTGGTTTTTCTAACAAACAGATAAGAACATTTGAGTATAACAGGGGTGGATGGGAATTAGCTAAGACCTTAGTACCAAATACAGATAGGACAGGATTTCTAGGTATAGAGAGTTACTTAGGATTAGAAGGTAATATATTTCTTTTAAGAAAGACTGCAATTACAGCTGATGGTAATAAGCATAATTTTATTACTAAAGAGGTGATGGATGAGATAAAGCTTAGAACTCAAAATCCTATGAAAGTTAATTCTAGGGATGCAGAGAAAGAGTATCTTGATACGATGGACGCTGATGCTATTAAACAAGACGCTGATTTTACTGTTGATTTAAGTGATGGACGCCAATATACTATTGTTACTTTGGATGAAAGTACAAGTTTAGTTGTTGAGGTTGGAGCAGGTACGCATGCTGCAATAAAAAATGCATATAGGTGGAACGCTAAAGAGCCTGCTAATAATTCAGATTTAATGAAACGTCTAAATAGGATAGTAGATGTTACAAGAAGCGATATAAGGGAAATATTGAAGCAATTTCAGGAGATGAAACATACTAAAGAAAATATTAGTAGAGCAATATTACTGGCACGGGCTATTGTTGATTCTCCATCAACAGTAGAGCAGTATATGAAGTCAGACTTTAATGATGGTATGATAAAAGCTGAGTGGAAAAGGTTGAAAATGTATGAACCTAAGAGTGGGTTCACAGGAACTAAAGAAAATATTGATTTTATGTATTCATTATTTCAAAAGACTATAGACCTTGAAAACAGGGGAGTAATGAATCCTAATTACAGGGCTTTTGAGGCTGTTAAAGCGGTGTTTGGTGAGAAGGGTGAAAAACCAATGGATATATTGGTTATTGATGATGAGTCTGCCAGTAAAGAGAATGAAGGCTTATTAAATCCTTTTAGTCATTATCATACTGCAGTTGAAAGATTAAAAAGAATGAAAGACCAGGGGGATTTTGGGAGTGACCCAAATAGTAATGAAGCCAATGCAGAATATAAAAAGCAATTAGATGGATTAGAAAGAAAACGCTCGTCTGTTGATGCTGTAACTTATGTTAATAAGAAGACATTTGAAGCGTTGATGGCAATTCTCGGTGTAAAACCAAGTATGATACAGTATACTGCCAATGGATATACAATAAGAGCGGGTGCTATAAAACCAATTATTGCTCATAGTGAGGTTAAGGATAATGGAGAAATATTAGATTTCTTACTTAAAACTTCCTTTCAATATGACCCAAGTATAGAAGCCAAAATGCCTGACGGTGTTAATGCAATAACATTTAAGTCAGCGGCTAAAAAATTTAGTAGAAGAGATGCTACGGTTAATGGTACAAGACAGGATATGAGGAAAGGATATTTAGAATCTCCCCTTATTAGAATGCGAGATATGGGTAAATCTATAGATGAAAAAATAGGTGATATTATAGATGGCAGAACTAAGGATAGTTTGTTGGATAACATAGCAAGCATACCATTATCATCTATAAATCTAAAAAATGCATCTAGAGAGCACACTGGTTTGTTTTCCGCTAATACCGCTGTTCATTTTAGTGAATTCGGAATGGAAGGGGCTGCTAAATGGACTAGAATTATAGATAGAATGGGAATGTTTCAAAGTAAGATGAGAAATCTGTGGTTAAATACTTATGCAAGAACTGCTATAGGTAGAGATTTATTGGGATATTCAGCTGAAATAGGAGACCAGTATCTTGTAAACACTGGATTGGATTATATTCTACGAAATAATGGATTATTAACATCTGAATGGATGATGCCTATACTAGAAAGAAGTGTTATTAGTCATTACCTGAACGGTGGAAAGATAGCTGCTAGCCAGATATATGAGTCGTCTACTGATGTAATGGCTCCAGATAATGGTAGATTAGCATTGCCGTGGAGAACCACATTAAATGGAAAACCTGTGCAAAGAGCATTTGGAGGAGGAAAGGTGTCTCAATTCAATGCTGATAAGAAATTAAAGTTGCACGGGGAGCGTTCTTTAGAGAATGATAGCACAGATGACACATCTGCTTTAGTTGTAAAATTTAGTGACGGTACTGAGGGGATAATGGTAGGAGGTCTTAGTAATAGGGAAAAGGCTTCTGATGTGGCTACTTTATATGTAGATGGTTTTATGATTAAGGTCAATGAGAAAGGAAAGCTACAAATATATGATATGTCTGAGGATATGTCTACAGATATTTCTGAAGCCTTTGGCGTTGACGGTGGGTATCCTGCAAAATATGCAGAGGCAAAATCATTAGTAAAAGATTTGACTGAGAAAATTGATTATAAAGAGAACCCAGAAATAACACTGGAAGGTGGTATAAATATGGCTAAAGAGGTTCTCAGAACTATCAACAATAGAGAGACACAGGCAGTGTGGTTTGCTGGTCTTGAGACTAGACAGCCAAGGAATCAGGCTGGTGATTTAATACTTGCAAAACTTGAGGGAATTACTGAGGGCAGGGGTAATGTACATGAAACAAACATTATAGATGCTAATCAGACATTGGATGCTGATAATGATTTTGATAAAGTGACTACATACCATGCAGCTACGGAAGCTGTTTGGGGTGAAGCCGCTAGATTAGCAGGATATACTACATTTAATAAAGATATTGATATTCAAAATTATATAGAAAAACAGTTTGAACAGTTTGGAGATGTTTTAACTGGAAATCATCCGGATAATGTAATAGAGACAGCTTTAGTTAGGTCTAGATTTGTAAAGATGCATCAAACTTTGACATATTTAAAGAATATGTTTGGAGATAGTAATATAATGAATTTTAACCTTACTAAAGGTTCAAAAAACTTTGGGGTTAGATTGAAAAGAAGTGAGGCTGCTTATTTAAATACATCACAGACCATAAGTAAATTTGTTAAGCATTTTATAGATATATATAAAGATACTCCAAGAGAGTTTAACAGTCAAGAATTTGTGCAAGATGCTCAGAGAAGGACATTGTTTCATCCAGACGATGGTATTTTTGAGATATATGATAGAGAGACTGGTCAGGCATCAATAGAATTGAAATTATGGGATAAGGGAAGTGGCTCTTATGGAAGAGCAAACCCTGATTATATGGATATTATACAGGCACTAGAAAGAAGATTTATTCAACCAATAAATAAATATCTCACACATAATAGAGGAGAGTCTCAGCTTGAAGGACAGGGGTACTCAAGGTCTGCAGGAATACAAGAGTTTAGTTCTGCTTATGAAAGAACCCTTACGTCAATGGGAGACTATGAATGGGCTGGAATTCTTGCTCACGATAGAATAGGAGGAAAGAATCAAAGAGGAAATTTAAACTTAGATATTAAACCAGGACTTCATATGGCTCGTGAGTATTTTAGGAAATCAATTAATCCATTTGATGTTGGAATGAGAGCCATGTATAATTTAAATGCTCAGAAACATAAGGAGATTGATTTATTTGAATCAGACCTCGGCAAATTGGTTTCAGCTATAGATGAAGGATATATAGGAGATAGAGACTTTGAATCTAAACATAGAAAAGCAGTTAATTTAGCATACGGGAGCTTCATTGAGAATGAAATGAATATGGCTAGGGTTTCAGATGTAAAGAGAAGATTAAGGTCAGTTGAGCTACAGATGTCACAGTTTGAGCTAAGATATAGAAAGATGGATATTGAACAGGCTGTCGAATATCAAAATCTTAAGAAACAGAAGATTCGTCTGACGGAGACAGTAGAAGACTTACGACAAGTGATGGGGGCAGGAAGAGATTGGAAGTATGCAGATACAGGAGAATTTCAGGAGTATACATTGTTTAAGAAAGTAAAAAAAGGAGATACAATTAAACCTCATGACCAAGGCAAATTTACAAATTTCTCTAATGGAGCATTAGTTATAAGAAATGGAAAGGGTAATGTTTCTGAAATAATACCGAAGGGTAAAACAAATCAGAAGAGTATTTATCCAGGTTACAAAGGTTTTGAACATGGCAGGCGCTATGAATTTGCTAGTCAAGACCAGACAGGGGCTTATTTACATAAAGATGCATTTGGAGAGCATCCTGCTTATAGAACAGAATCTGGGGAAGTTATTGTTTTTAAAGACACAGACAAATATGGTGATAAGTATACTCAATTCTTTAAAAATTTAAAGGGGATTTTAAAAGAAATAGACAACGATAGGTATCCTGGACTTGATGGAAGGAGTCTTAAATATCTTAGCAGTAGTGAACAATCTGCTCATAGTGCTAAAAGAAAAAGAGCTCTTCATAAATTAATACAAGAACACTTTAGATTCGATGAATCTACTGATGCTATTGAGAAATGGGCGGTTTTTCATACATTATTGAGACCTGAAGTAAACAGAAATGTATTACTTGGGTATCCAGTTACTGGAGGCTCTGAAAAGAAAATGGCTTTTGAAGATAAAGTTACAATGCATGATTTTGGTAGAACTGAACAATTAGTTTGGGAATATTTGAAGGATGTAGCAGATACATCACATGATAGATATAAAGATAGTGGTATTTCAGCTAAAGAGGCTGACCAATTTGGAAAGAATATAATAACTGAATTAAAAATAGCAGCTGCTAGAAAAGGTCTTCCTTATGCAGATATGAGATTAGCGCATGATGGTTTTTATTCTGAGCCATTAGATTTATCAAGGCATTATTTATATAGTGATATATACTTGAATCAGTCTGTGTACGATAAAACTAAGGTAGGTAGCGATGCTGTTAGGGCATTTGCGGATGTGTTAGTAAGATATGCTCAAGGAGAGGGCGGATTGATTGACCCATTTACATTATATAAAGCACAGAAGGAGCTTACGAGAGATGTAGCTGGCACTAAAGGCATACCTTTGAATGAAACATTTATGAGTATAAGTTGGGAAAGACCTAGCAGAGCATTTGGTTCTCCATTGTCAAAAGGCTTTAAAACATGGAATACTAAAGGTAGATTTTGGGGAGGGTCAGGTTTAGTGACTGAAAAACCGTTAAAGTATTTAGAAGATGTAACAAGGTGTCTTAAACCATGAGTGGATTAACTTGTCATCACACGTTTAGAGGTCCAAGACCTAATGAAATGTCTGCAAAACAGCGTAAAAAGCTCAAGGAAAAACTTGAATTAGCTGTTGGTAAATATCAAAGTGATGTTAATCTTATGAAGACTGATTATGCTCATGACACTGAAACTATGTTATGGTTATGGAAAAAGTATACTGGTAAGGATTTAGATTTTGATTATAATCCTATATCACTCAAGGATGTTAGAAAGTTTAACATGGGAATAAACTGGTTTTCTAAGACTATTGCGAAAAGAGGTAAGGGTAAATTAGATTTTTTCAAAGTCCCTAAAGCTATATTGAGAAAGTTCCCAGAATTAGCAGAATTTCAAGAGAATTTATCACACGAAGCTTCCTTTTTTAGAAGTAACCAAATTTCTACAAAGATTAAAACTGATACTATTATTGATGGGTGGATAAAACTTGCAAAAAAGCAAGGTGGAGATATAAAGAAATTAAAATCTTTAGAAGGTGAACTAGAGAAATTATTAACACGACCTGACCATCTACGGTCTAAGGAACATCTAGAAAGAATTAATGAATTAGAAACTTCTGTGATAAAAGATTTTATGATTGAGGGTTCAAGTAAGGTATTTAGAGATTTTAATAGTCTTATGAATGGTTTAAAAGTAGAAGAACTTGGAAAGCCTGATGCCAATGGTGATAAGTATGATGATGCAGACATGAGAATATGGCGAGAAATTGATAGGAATATGATAGAAGTAAGAGAGTCTGGCATTAAAATTTTAGGAGCAGCATTAAATAAGGTTATAAGCACAGCTAAAATATTAGATGCTCAAGAAGGGGGAGCAAGAGGTCTTGAATCTGCTGTGTTGAGGGCTAGGGATATGATAAAGGCTTTAGAGTTTCAGAGTCAAATTGACACAGAAACCAAAGGCAATACCAAAGACCAAATGGAATGGTTTGAAGAATTGACTGCTTTTGGATATAGGAAGTCAGATAAGTTAAGACCAATACAGAAGAAGTATATGCCATTATATGTCATAGGAGCAACAAAGCTGCTGCGTTCAATAGATATGGAAATGAGGAATGATAAGGGAAGATTGAATCCCAAAGATATACAAGAGACATTAGCTAATCAGTTTGATTCATTTACTAAACAAACTTCAAGAATAATGGAGAAGGGCAATATAGAAGACGCTAGGTATTCCATAGACCCAGCTTATTTCTTAAAGAAATATGTACATGATATATCTACATTCAATTTTACAACTCATTTAGAAAACAATTTCTGGAGACAGACATCTAAAGTTCTTGAAATGCACTCAAAAGGAACAGAAGAGAATAATCAGGATGTAATGGATTTGGCGGATAATCTTATACGTCAAATGAATGAGATGAAGGACTCTATGATAGGAATAGACCCTAATAGCGACAAAATGATTAATGACCTAAGTAGAATTATGACATCTGTTACATATCTTAGGCTAATGGGTGGAAATCTTAGGTCTGCAGCAAGAAATGGAACTCAAAGGTTATATGAATTTATAGAATTTGGTCGTGCGGGAGTGTGGCAAGCAAGAAAATGGAGAAAGAAAAGTACAAAAAATCAAGAAATATTAGCAAAAGCAGCAAAGAAATTTGGATTAAGTTGGTATGCAAATGAACATGGTGGCTTATTTGGTCATAGTAGAGATTTACCAATAGAACAAGCAACTAGAGGAGCAGTCGCAGAATCTAGTAATATACCAAAAGGATTTCGATTAAATGAATTAGGAGAAATTGTAAAAGCACAGCCTGGGGCTAAACAGGTAACTAAAGCAGTCGCTGATGTTAGTGGCAAAATAGCTGGTATGGGTGGAAAGTTTCACCAGATGGTAGAGGATTGGAATAGAGCTAGTACTTTTGAAACTGCTTTTGCATTGTCTTATGAGAATTTACAAAACGCTCCTAAGGCGTGGCTTATTAAGCAGATGAATAGAAAAGTCTCTGTTGACAAGAGAGTAACTGACGCGACACCTGAACAGATTCAAAGATTTATAGAAAATAAAGCTGGTAGAGTAGCATATAACGCTACCACTGATTTGCATTTCGAGTATGCTAGATGGGCTAAAGCTAAGCCATTTAAAGGACCTATAGGTCAGGTTGGTGGTCAGTTTATGCATTATCGTATGTCTATGTTTGATATGATGCATAGGTGGATAAAAGAAGCAGGTGTTTCAATGTTAGCAGGGGATTTTACAAGTCAAGAGGCTTGGAGAGCCTACAGGATGGGATTCTTGTTTGCGATGATTGAAGGTATGTCAATCGGCTTTAATATGAATCTTGGTAGACTTGCTCAGAATGATGTGGTTGAATCAATGTCTAATTTATGGACTTTTATGATGGCAGATAGAGATGACCCTAAAGAGGCTGCTGAGCTTGAGAAAGCAACATATGGTCAAGGGGCATGGTCTTTTGCAGGTCCTAATATATTATATGCAGCTAATTTAGGTGAAATAGCAGGAATGTGGCATCTGGGAGACGACAGCTTTTTAAAACAAGGTAGAGTAGTAGAAGCGGGCGAGAACTTCACACGTCAACAAAAATTTAAAACAAGGTCATTAATAAATTCTCAATTTGCAAGATTTAGTACTTATACTTTACCTATACTAGCAAAAAGAGGTTTATGGGACGCTGGTAGATATGAATTAGGTCTTATGCCTGACCCAAAATGGAAAAACACAAGAGCATGGATTGGATATCACGCTAAGAAAAATATTCCATATGATTTAAGAGACGAAATGGGATTAACTTCTTGGGGTAAAGGTACTGCTAAGAGAAAATATCCATTGTCTGGTCCATATCAGAACCCAATGGCAGGTAAAAGATTGTCAGCATTTGAGATGAAACGTGTACGAGCAGATATAGATTTCATAAGAGGTAAAGCAACTCCAGCACAAGTTCTAAATAAAAAGACCACAAAAAAGAGGTCTAAGGGAGATAACTTCTTATATAAGAAACAAGTACTGGATTCACTTAGTTTATTGGATTAGTTCTTTGACCTTTCTGTCTTTTGTATCTTATGTAGCATAGCTACAATATATTCTGTTTGCATTAGTAAGCATCCTAGTACGTCTCCCCAGTTCTTAGATAGTTCTATCTGAGTATAAGCAGCTTCCATATTCTTTAATATTTTCTCTTTATGCGACGGGTATACTTTATGGTGAGATTTTATATTCATTCTTCCTCCTTTAGATAGTTAGCAATCAGAATAGCATCTGCAGTTGCTAGGGTTACTTTGAAATCCACATTCATTTGTGCAATTTCCTTGAATTTTCTTTTCTTAGGTAAATATTCTTTTGGAATATCATATTTTTCCTTTAAACTTTTCTGCCAAACTATAGGTCTTATAAATATAGGTTTTATGCCAAAGCATCCTAATATTCCTTGCCACATACCATAATTAGTACCAAAGCTGAAAGCACTAACCTTTCCGTCTGTCGGGAATACATTAACTTTTTCAATACCAACAATTTGTTCATATTGTTCTATAGTACAATTGCTTGTATAGGTTCGTATTATACTACTCATTTGCGTAGTATCTTTAGGACATTTATATGCAAGAGTTGTCTCTGGAGTAATAATACAAACTGCTCCTGATTTTCCTGGGTCTATTGCTAAGTATGCTTTATTCATATTATCTCTCCTTTAAATACTTTTATTATATAGCTGACTATTTTTATTTGCTGTTCATAAAACTTACAGCCTTTTACAAGAGTTTTGTCTGGAATGTTTTTTTTAGGTCTAAACCACATACAGTTACCACGACCGTCGTAGAAACGGCAATCGTAGCAACTGTGCGATTTTTTCAGCATTATACACTAATTGCATCAGCTTCAGTATTGTAGAATTTACATTTGTTTCCATTGAACCCAAGAGTTCCTTCACCAGTTAATCCATACCTTGCTTTAGCAGATATTATATTAACTGAATGAGGGCTAAACTTTTCATCATCATACTGATAAGGATAATACACAAACATAGCAGCTTCTGCTGTCTGTTCTATAACTCCACTTTCAGCAAAGTCAGATAGTTTAGGTTTAGGGTCAAATCTTCGTTCTATTTCTCTGTTTAGTTGTGATACTAAAATAGCAGAGCAGTTCTCTTTCTTACAAATCCATTTATAATCATTCATAATGATTTCTATTTGAAACCTTCTGTCTAGATTAGCTGGCATTTGTATTAGTTGTATATAGTCATCAACAATAACGTCTGGTTTGAATTTTGTTACTTCCGTAAGAGATTCTTCTAGATTTCTCATATTGTCAAACATTCTTAGTTTCTTGTATTTCTTTTCAAGAATATCTATCATTCCATTTTCTAGCTTATTCTTGTATTCTTTGCCTATATCGTTTTCTCTAATTCCATCATAGGTTAAATCAGATTCAAGTACAATCAGCTTTCTCATCATTTCAGTATTATTCATTTCTCTATTTATAAGCAATACTTTTCTTCCATCTTCAATTAGTTTCTGTACTATGTTGACTATAAGGGTTGTTTTGCCATGTCCAGGTCTTCCTCCAATAACCGTAACTTCTCCACGGGTCATTCCACCAGCAAATTCATCAAGTGGTGCGAAATTATAAGATATTAGAGAGTTTCCTTTTACAATCTTACTTACTGTCTCTTTAGCAATGACACCTATGTCTAGGTTCTTGGAAGGCAGAAGAGCCCGTAGTGTATCTACATATCTGCCATGTTCTTCTAGTATCTGCCTAGTGGTATCAATAGATAAGTAACTTGAATTTAGTAGTTTATTTGCAGTTCTGTTTACTGACCTTTGTATATGTTTCTCCCAAACTATCTTAGCATGGGATGGAACAAAGGAAGGTCCAATAGACTTACCATCTAATCCAGTAAGCCAGTAGCTTGTTATAGTATTATTCTTTTTCTTACATTCATCTCTTATTGTTATTAAATGAAATTCTATTTCATCTCGTCTTAGTTTTTTAAGAGTCCTCCATAGATGCTTACACTCATGACTGTAAAACGCTTCATCGTCTTGAATAGTCTTTTCTGCTTCGTCATAAGCTTCGAATCCGCCATTCATTATTTCGGCAAGTAATGATTCTTCTGCATCTACATCTGACGGAGGCAACTTTATATCTTCGATTTTTTTCATAATTATACTCCATCAAACATTGTTTCTTGAACCGCTGGGGGTTCGTAGTTAGTGATTACTATTTCGTTCTTATAGTCACGCTTTGTGGTTTGTCCTGCATAGATAACTGGTATTTTTTCTATTCTATATTCATTGTATAATTTATGTACGTTTTTGTTATCATCGTAACTAACCATAAACTTACCATTAGCGTCATTAATCTTATTACATATAGTAAGCAAATCCAAATGGTCATTCTCACTGAAGGTATGAATGTAATAATCTTTGCGAGCTGTAGCTACATAATATGGTGGGTCTAGATACCATAAGTCACCCTCTCTAGGGTAATATTTGTCAACTAAAGTTCGAAAGTCAAGATTTTCAACTGTAACATTATTAAGGTATTTTCTTGCTATTTTCAAGTCCTTTATAAAGGTTTCAGTATTCCAATCACCAGAATTCTTACTAAATGTACTCTGTGGGTTATTATTGAATGAGCATTTAACTAAATAGTAATATCTAGCAGCTCTTCTTGCATCTGGAATATCTGTAGGATTCACAGGTGATTTATAGTTAGATATATATTCTTTTATTAATACATGATGAGTTCTGCTTTTGATATACCAATCTATATGTTCACAGAATGTATCAAAATCTTCTGCTAATGTTATATATAGATTTACTAAGTTATTATCTTTGTCATTGATAACATTCCATTCAACTTTCTTTTTTCTGAAGAACATAGATAAACCACCAGCAAACATTTCTATGTATCTTTCGTGTTTTGGTAATCTTGGGACTAGTTCTCTGCTTAACTGGAATTTCCCGCCGTAATATGGTATCACGACGGGACAATCCTTCCATTGATGGTCAGACATTATGCCTGAGCCACTGTATTAGCCCATTTACTTATAGTAGGGTATATTTGGTGTTCGAATTTATGTGTAGTAGTATTGTTTCTGTTCATGTAATGAGTATTAACCCATGTAGCAGCATTAAATAAATCCCAATATGTATGTGGTTTGTTAGCGCACAGATACTGTACAAAACCGTCCATTACATTTGTTGGTATCATTTCTACCATTTTCTTAACATGAGACTGAGACACTTTAGTATCTTTTAGAATAGCAAAATCCTGTTCAAATACAGTTGATGTCTTTTCAATAGTATCAACTATCAACTCTTCTAAGTTTTCAAGTCTTGGATTGTATATGCTGTGTCTGTTAGATTTCTTATTAAGTATTATTCCTATAACCATACCATTTTCACATATCAATCGAAATGCTCCAGATATTACTCCTAATTCCCAACTTCCATCATAGGAATTCTTAATCACAATTTCTGGAGAAACTTCATCTCCTTCTGCGATAGGTACTTTAATACCAGGAATTGAATATTTCCATATAGTCTTTTTACCATCTTGCAGTACTTTAGCTTCTCTTAGCTTAGCTCCAACTTTATTGAAAATTGGCACAGCAGTGTCTAATATTTCAGTATTCGTAACCAATCTATACTCATCTGTCATGCAACTAAGTATATCACCAGTATCTTCTCTTACTATGAATTTATATCCTGTACTATCGATTTCTTTGCTGTTTACTCCAGTTGGTATTCCTATTGCTGGTACTTCCTTAACAGGAAATTGTGTTTCACTTAACATATCCTAGCTCCTTTTTCTTTTGTTTAATATCCATAGGCGTTTTTCCTTTTAATCTAATCTCCGCAGCT
>Ga0098035_1001207_pt1 | contig 12570 bp, 7 predicted proteins | sample 3_EtaG_FD_75046 | JGI IMG/M metagenome (GOLD analysis project Ga0098035, IMG submission 75046) | Marine viral communities from the Subarctic Pacific Ocean - 3_ETSP_OMZ_AT15126 metaG | ecosystem: Environmental > Aquatic > Marine > Oceanic | place: Pacific Ocean | collected 2015-01-07
CTTTTTCGGTGGGGCTGATCCAGATGCAGGACAAGTAGATTCAATAGCAGGGGGCGGTGGAAGAGCGTCCGTTTCTCTTGGAAAGGGATTTGTTTATTATCGTCGTGATCCTGAGACAGGACAACTTGTTAGCGAGAGGGCGAGACCAACCGAGGGACGTTTTGAAGTTAGTCAGAGACTTTCATTACTGGGACGCTTGGGTGAGGGCGACCCGCAAACAGGGAGGATGTTTAGTAAAGAGCAAACCATGGCTAAATATCAAGATTACCTCGCTACGGAAACTCAAAGCCGCAAAGATCAAATTGCTGCAGTTAAAAAACAAAAGAAGCAAAGGTTAATTGGTGCTTACATGAATGCTGCTATGCTGATTGGTGGGGCTAAGTGGATGCAACATTCGGCGTCGATGGCTGGAAGTACTGGAATGGGTGACTTGTCTGCTGGTCAGCAGGCAGCGTTAGCTCCCGACGTAGCCGCTGCGGGAGGTTATGACGCCTATGCTCAGCAACAGGGCTACATGGGTTATATGGACATGAAACAGTCAGGAGCTCTCCTTGGTACTCAAGCTCGGTCGCAATGGGGGGGCGGCGGTCCAGCAAATGGAGGCTACATGCGCCACTACGCAAACGGAGGCAGTGCGAGCGGCACTCCCGCAATGGTGATGGGTGGGGAATATATAATGAGCCCCGAAACTGTTCGGACGTACGGTACCAACTTCATGCACGAATTAAACAGGGGTAACGCTCCGAGTTATGCCAACGGAGGTCCCGTCGGGGGCGGAGGTGGAGGAGGAAGTACGCTTATTGGGGGAAATACCACTAATAATGTGAGAGTCAATGTTAATGTTGACAAAAGCGGAAAAGTCGAGGCTTCTGCGAAAAGTGAAGACGGCGATTCGAAGGAAAGTGACCGTGAAGAAATTGAGAATAATAAAGAGCTCGGAGCCTTGTTACAAACCGTAGTTGTTCAAGAGCTTGTCAAACAACAACGACCGGGGGGACTTCTTAACTCAAGCACTACTGGAACTTAGTAGTTCATGTTTTCCATTCGAGTTAGTCTTTTGTCCAGCTCTAATAGTTTTTTGTCTATTATGGCGATCCCCGCGTTGTAGGTGGTTTGAGGGTCTATACTATTGGGGGGCATAAGGGGTATACCGTTAATGGGTGAATAATCATAAGTTATTTGGCAGATTTCACCTTCTAATGATTCATGGGAGTATTCCTTGTCGAGAAAGATGACTTGTTTAGAGACTATAAATTCCCCCTTTTTAATTCCCTTTGGCAGAGGGTACGTTATTCTTATTCGAGTTTCGGATTCGCTTCCTTCTATATCTGTAAAGTCGCGCTCCAAGATGGAAACGTTTGATGCCAAGTCAAACTCCAGATCCATTTCAATTATCTCTCCGTCTTCATTCATTATCTGAACGGGGTTTTCTGGAGGTAGGACATAGAGTCCCGGTTTATTTATCTTGGCTTCAATAACCTGTCCGGTTTCTCCTACTTTTGTTATTTCTATTTGAGTTTGTTCTCCGGTAAGGTTTCCGCTGGAGCTTGATGTTATTCCTCCTTGGGCGTATATTCTTTCCCCGATTTTGTAGCGCGTTGATGATTGTGCTATTTTGGATACTTCTATAGCCTCGTATTCATCAAAGGTTATCGAACAATTGTCGTTTTCTGCTAGTTTATAGTTGTAGTTTCCTTTTATCACCAGCGAGTCACCAGAACAGGTAAATCTTTTTTTTATATTGAGGCTCTGTGTGCTTTCAGTTTTATAGAAGATGTCGTTTATTCCCAGCTTTATAAAGGCTCCGTTTCTGACCGCTACTGTTCTGTCAGACTTTACATAAAGCTGATTGGATCCTCTCTCAATTGAGGCTTCGAATATTTCGGGTTTCATTAATGTATTTTACTACTCTTTTTGTAATATTCCAAAAGCATATCCTTGAGTGCTAGAGCCTACACTTATTCCTCCACCGTTTCCTCCAATCGCTTTGGCGAAAGACAACATGGAGCGTCCTTTTGTGCCATCACGGTGATATCGGATCGGTAGTCCTACAGACGTGTACCTTGTTAAATCAAAAACGTCATTACCTAGGAGTATTTGGCCTTCATCAGTGATACGGCTTGTGGGATAGGTTAATTCAATGCCGCTGTTTCTTACATCAAGATTCACCACAAGAGTTTTATCAACCTCTCCAGCGGGAGTGTGAATAATTAGCCGGGGACGCCCCTTCCATATAGGGTGCACCTGTTTTTCTCCATCATGCGTGCTTTGCCCAAGCTCTACCCAAAGTTGAAGCTCGACACTAAACTGAACATCTTGAAGAATTTGGCGTTGAATGACCGACGGAGGAAGTGTTCTCGAAGTGGAGGAGTTATCGTAATAGTTATAGTTAAGCTTGGAGTCATGTTGGCCAAGGTTGTTTTTGTAGTAGTCATTATATTCCCGAGAATTGGCTCCGTCCGGAAATGTCCAACTAGCGTCAAGTTCGGGAGCATCCTTGTTGTTTAGGATGAATCCAAGTTTCTCCAGCGGGCCCATTAAGTCTATGCCGTTAAAGTTTAATTCCACCTGTGCCCATCCAGCCCAAGCTTTCGACTGGGCGTTTCTGCTCATCATGCTCGATTCGTTAAGAGGTAAGCTGGAAGGTGAGAGGAATTGCCCATTGTCGACGGCCGGGTTGGTTAGGTCGCCGTATGATACTCCTCCTTCGGGTTCTGCGCTTCTGGAGAAATTGATATTAAAATCCTTGTAAATTTTAGGGGTATCGGCATAAATTTGGTTAGTGTCGGGGTTAGTTACCGAGTATTTTTTAGGTACATCATCATCGTCGAAAGAAGAATTGAGGCTCAACTCGTCGAAAAAGCCGAATGCAAGTTCTATGTTTGCGACTGACGGGGTACCTATACGTGGAAATGGGATTCTCAAGTTAAGAGGATCCTCATCTTCTGAGAGAAGTTTAAAACGACGATGAATTTTACCGGGGTAAGGTGTTCCGTCTTTTAACTCTGTTTGAACGAGCCCTCCAAAAGCAAAGCCATCGGCGTCAACAGCTGACGATTTACCTGTATTCAGATGGCTTTCAACCGTAGTGGCGTCGAGGTTAAGGGTAAACGAGGGGGCTAAATTCAAGGGTACAATTTGATCTCCTTCGTAGTCCGTAGTATTATCTCCCGTAGAATAATAATAGACTATTCCTTCGGCGGTTTGGAAAAAATTCTCCAGTTGTTCATCTGTGATTCTGCTTTGTCCGTCATAGTTTTCAGCAAGAGAAGTTCCTATTTCAAGATATCCATTAGGGTAAACGGCAGCCTTAGAAACGTAAGGAAATCCTTTGGTCCAAGCCGTGTTACTATCAACAAACGAATAGGTATTAAACTCTCTCCTGTATTTGTCTTGAGCCACCTGCATAAAAATTATACCAGTGGGAGAAGGTATTTCTACTCCTAGGATGTCGTAGGATGAGGGAGTATTAGTGGCAAAGGTATAATTTTGATATGTTTCAGTGTCGTATTGGGATTCACCATCGACAGTTGCTTTTATCGTGTTGGCAAATACCCGATTATTAGTGCTGGTTTGTCCGTCTTTGTCGTGAGTTTCTACGACAATATCGTATTTGCGTGGGGGAAATAAGGACTCGTTATTTTTTACGTTAAACCCACTTCCGCTAACGGAGAGCCAATCGGCTATGACTCCGTCTTTCTCGAAGTCATGATATCCCGGGTTAGGGTTGATGGTCGGATATTTATTATTCTCTTTGTGCTCGTCTGAAATAGTAGCATAACCAACGCTTGTAGTGCGGCTATCCCATCCGTCTACCAAAGAGCCGTTCTTCCACCCCGTAACGTGAGCATCGGTGCGGTATTCTACGATTTGGTTAGGGTCTACGAAGGCGGGGCTGACAACAAAAGAGGGGGTAAGGTTGGGGACGCCATAACCTGTTACTTCAACGTAAATGGTGCTGGTTGGGGAATTGGGGTTATCAGTATCACTTGCGGGTTTGGGTTCTCGTAGTGTTATTCTGTAATCTGCCGTATTATCAGGGAACGACAGCGAGAAATTGGGAATATTGGTATCGGTTGGGTCCGTGTTTACGAGGGAACCAGCCGAAAAGTGCCAGTTAAACGCAGGGAAGGGGTCGTTTATGGGGTGCAAATCCAGCTCTGAGGTGGTAGATATTTCACTTGTGGTTAGGTTGGTTATTTTCGAGGATCCCACTATCGAATTAAAGGCACTTCGTAAACCATCCACTTCTATTTTGGTTACCATTCCGAAGGAAACGTCGTTGGTAATAGAGGTTGCAAAAAGAGAAACCCAAAAATCTTTTGTATCTTCGTCTAGGTTTTCTGTGTCCGTCACCAAATATTCTGCGAAGATTCTGGAGTCTGCCGGGATGTCCCCTAGGGTATGTTCGGTATCCGAGTAGCTTATTAGCCCTTTTGTAAAACTCTTATATTCTTTAAATTTGTTAGGGGACACTATGTATACAATATCCTTCTCTATTCCCGCGGCGGGTAACCCGTACAAGGCCCGTGAGTCACCATCTACACCTAGGTCCTGTGTCGTTATTCCTATTGTGTAGTCTATGTCATAAATTTCTTTAGCTGAGGTGTTGTCATTTTGTCCGCCACTACTTCCCACGGGGTTTATTACTACAAAGTTGTCGTCGTTCCTTTCAACTTCGAATCCAGCCTGATCAAATTCAACCTCTATAGTTTTGAAGGAGGAAACCCGTGTTGGGTTATCTGCGTCGAAGGGCTCCCCTTTCCTGACGGTAAAGATTGGGTTTGTCCCATCTTCATTGGGTAACTCCGTTATATTGGTAGACGGTTTCGTTTCTCCCGTGGGAAAAAGAGGTTGATTTATTGTCTCGGCAGACGAGAGGCCTGCTGCTCCGGTTATGTCAGCATACTTTCCGGTAGAATAGGCTAAGGCTGAAATTCCGTAAGCTTGTTCTTCTTCCTTGATGTTTATGATTTTGTAATTGGAATAGTTTCCACTAATAAATTCTGTGTCGTTTGGATCGTTAGGCTCGACACTCCAAATTAAATTCTCTCCGGAATAACATCCTCCTGAATAGCTAGCAACAGTATCCGAACTTCCATCTGCGTTTACGCCCGTATTGGTATATCCGGTGATTACGTAATTGTCAAAATCTAACTGGTTTCCTGTTCCTCCAAAAGGGGCTCCAGTGCTAAAATATATTTGCGTGCATATTCCGCTGCCGCCTTCCGTCAGGTCGGACCGGTAGTCACCTGTGAGAGTGTTTACGTGAGCACCGCTAAACAAAAGGTTTTGGAGTTGTCCTCGTCTAATGTCACTTGCGTCTCCAGTCGTTGTGTTGTAAGTGGGCGTAAGAAGGCTAAACTTATAAAGCTTATTTGAGGTAAAATTAAGACCTTGATCTAGTATAATACTGTTTACAGCAGCGCTTCCGGGTATGATAGCCGGAAGTGGGTGCGTGTCAGTTAATGGTCTTACCGCGTTTGTACGTCCGCTATATTTTAATGGGCTTCGAAAGTTATCGTATATCTGGATAACATCTCCGGGCATCAAAAAAGCACCATCTTGCCCAACGGAAAAGCTAACAGTTTCAGTTTCGTTAAATTCACTGGCTAACACCCATTTCGCAAAGCGTCTAGCCTGTCCTCGACTTGTGCAACCAAGAGCTGTTGTTTCTATTTCTCGAATTCCGTACCTTCTCACGCCCTCCTCGTTCTCTAGGTATTCAAGTGCAGGTTGGTACAAGTTCTTTTTATCGTTGTACCTCACTATAGCTACGGTGTGGCGCGCCTTTTGAGAGGAGCTTTGATAGGTGAAGTTTCCATCTATCACATTCGAATTATTGAATTGGTAAATTGCCTTTCGGTACTTATCCTGTACAGCGTAAATACCCCCATTTGTATAATAGGAGATTCCTCTAAAAATAGAAGTGAGGTCATTTAGTACTTTAAACGCTTCTTCTCGAGAGTTTATTAGATAGTTGATGGTAAAATTGGGCTCAAGGGATCCGTAGGTGTCCGGTACTAATTCATCACAGTACTGAGCTATTTCGTAAAGTGTCCACTTGTCTATTTGGTTTTCCTCTATGAATTCGCCAAGACCGTAACGCGGATTACTCATGAGATCATAAAAACACCAAGCAGGGTTATCTGTCCATTCTCGCAAGTAGGCCCCTTCGGGGGTAGCCCCGTACGTGTTTGTATCTTTTTTAAATTCGCCGTCCCAAAACGAATTTGTTACCGTGGCGCAGTCTGTTTTCTTGGTGGGTGCATCTGCCGGAGTCCAGTCTGGGGAGCCCGTTTTTAATTTTTGCGCAACGGCGGGATCGGAATCGTTGGCATCACTTCTTCCATAAGTCTTGGTAATTGGATCGTAATTATTGGGTACTTTAACTTTTATCAGTCTGGCGTCGTAAGATCGGGAAGGTATTCTGGTAAAGGAGCGTGCGTCAAATTGAGAATACACCATAGAGGAGTAGGGGTAACGTAACCTTGTGCCGTATACTTCTACGATTGAGTCAACGAAACTTGAGTTCCTTAGGAAGGAAGTTAGTGATTCGGGTGTTGATCGAAGTATTCTTATCTCCCATCCTTCGAACCCTTCTTGATCTTGGTAGTTTTTTCCTGTTAGGGGTATGGTTGACCTCCTTATGTAGGGAGTATCTATTTTTCCTGTGATGTTCTCCGATTTTCCTAGCTTCCACGTCTCAAGGGGCCGGGAGGTTTTTTCCTTGATGATCGCTCCCTGTTTTGCGGAGGTGTCAGAAAATCTTTGATCGAACATGGGTCGGTAATAAATCTGATATTCAATGGTTCGAGCCTTTGAATCTCCGTACCCTACAGCCGCGGATCCGTAACGTTTTAATCGCTCGGGTTTTTTCTTCTTGTACTTTTTGGGGCCAGCTTGTATGTTTTCCACAAGTGCAGATACTTTAATATTTACTTCTATTTGAGTTACTTCCTTATTCAGTATGGTGTAGGTTTTGGCGTACTTGTCTATTGGTACTCCTTTTTTAAGTTGGGCACTTTTTTTATCCGTAGGGGAGTCGTCTCCTCCTTGGATTTCAGGACCGTAAAGTCTTTCCCCTATTGATCTGTGAATTGTTAAGTCTAGCTCTTCGGTAGCCGAAATGCCCGCATAAGTGCTCATGTCAGGGTTTAGGAAGGGGATATTTCCAGCAGGATTTCCTTTTACATACTGAAGGTTTACGGAGGGAAAATTGTAAAACCCGCCCGCATCGACTACGGGTATGTCATTCCAATAGACGGATTGCAAAAAGCCCAAGTCTTGTCTTTGAAGAAGTGCTGCTTCGGTGTCCGGATCGGGCTTGCCCAATATTCCTGTTGCAGTGTAATGGGCAAATTCTATGTCTTGGTATCCTGTCTCTCCTTGTTTCCCTTGGAGGATATATTTTCCGCTTACGACCCCCTCAATGGTCCCTTCGCTTATTAAATCTACGACTTCTGCGAAAGATCTCGAAACAACCGTGTTGTCGGGGGCCGCTAGACCTCCACCAATTTGAACGGCTGATACATCAGTTACAATTGGGCGTGCTTTGTATTTGTTTCCCATGGTTAATTGTCTTTATTCATTGTAAGCTATGGGGTTGGGGGGTCGTCGTTCCATCTTGCCGTCGCGACTCTAATATCCCCTTCGGCTCCCGGAATGTTGTAAAGGAGACGTAGTTTGTTAGCCCCCACGTATCCTTGGGCGCAACCCCCGCGTTAACGTTAACAGTATCCGTGGCTGACTGTATAACATGACTGCCGACCATTAGCCTACCGTATCCCACAAAAACCGGACCCCCTTCTTTTATTGTGTTTTGGGGGCCGTTGAAAAGATACGAACGGCCTCCTCCCTGTTCTATTTCTCGGAAATCTCCAAATTTAGGCATGGGTGTGAGTAGGTTGGTCACCCCTGCGGCTACTAGCCCTATTCCTCCGAGTACCATTGCCCCTTGCATTCCGGTCATAGATGAAAGTCCTCCGGCTGCCAAGGCACCTCCTACGCCTGTCCAAATCAAAGCAACACCCACAATAATTGTTACGATTGACATTATGTTGTCAGAGCCTTCTATAACAGGTACTATATCTATTGTTTTAATCGAATCTCTTTCAATCACTAGTTCCGAGGAGGTTATTCCTTCGGGAGTGTTCGGGTCTGCGCCTTCTTCTATTGAGAAATCCTTGTCATTTATAAGGACTCTGTACTTGATGTTTTTTTTGTCGTTTTCAAGTAGTTGTGGATAGAGTTTTTTAGAATTACATTGTATTCCTTTTATGGCTTCCCCGACGCTTTTTACGGCTAGGTTCCATTCTGACTGACCCAGTTGCTCACCAAGTATCCCGTGAATTTTTATGTTAACTAAATTGCTCATGGCGATATATTTTACATATTGTTTTTTTCAAGGATTCGTTTAGCGTTTCGATACATACGTATTTGTTTCGTGGGTGATGAATTATAGTTCCGTCTCCTAGGTATACACCTACGTGATGGGGACCGATCCCCTTTACAAATTCGAAAACAATTACGTCGTGCTTTTTTACTTCGGAGGTTGGGGGAAGTTCGACAATGGGTAGGTGGGGGTTGAGCTTGTTTAAATCAAATAAATCCTCTATAAGACTTGGGTTTTTTTTGTGCCACGTCGGGTCCAACCTGCACCCTTTTACATCAGCTAATTCTATTCCTAGATCTTTATAGTAGTCTTTGACTACGGTGTAACAGTCGCTTTCTTCCAGCTTGAAAGTTTTATCGTATAGGAACGTTTTATTTTTGCGTGGATCAAAAACGGAAAAGGAGTCTTTTTCAACACAGTACAAGACGAATGGTATTTTGTGAGACCGACTATGGATCATATCATTCGGAGAAAATTCGTTATTGTTAGAATTGTGAGAATGGTATACGGCTTTTATTTTTCCGCGGCGAGAGGCTTTTACATAATCAGAAGGCTTGATGGAGAAGTGTTGGGTCGGCACCTCAGAAACGTTTTGACATTCTAAGGTTTGAAGGTCCCCGTCTTCTTCGATGAGAAGACCGCAGCATTCTCTCGGGATGTCTTTTGTGGCGTGGCTCTTTATTGATATTTTGGTTGTTTCTTCTAGGGTCATCGTTGTTGAGATATTTTGCGTGCTGCCGGAAAGCCTCCGAAAGGAAGTTGTCCTTTTTGGATAGCACAACCCGTGTCGTGGACTTTCCCTTTTTTGGAACCCCATCTCATTCGGCACCCGGTAAGGGTTTTGGAGCATTCGTCTGCGCTCCAGTACTCTGGGTTGGGGGGTCGGATAGCATCAGTGGTGTCGCCTTGCCCATTGTCTTTTACGCAAACGAAGTAATACTTTATTTTTTCTTTCTCTAAAAATACATAATCTCCAGTCTTGTATTCGACGTCTATGTTCCATTTTCCTAGGTCCTTTCCGGGACCAAGCCTTTCGTTTTTGTCATTAGCTACGGGGGGTGCGTTTTTGGGCAAACCGGTTTTGAGGGAAAGCGGGTCTTGGTTGATTGTCTCCAGCTGCGCTTTTTCTAAAAGGGGTACTGGACTTTCGATCGCATTGTTTATCGTTTCGGCGTGTTGGTACCAACAACCTATTCCTCTGTATTGCCAAACACATTTATCAGCGTTAATTATGCGTCTGGGTATTTTTGTTCCCTCGAGGTCAAGAATAGAAGAAAGTTGATAAGTGAGAACATTTTTGTTCTCTGTTTGTTTTCTTTCTATATAGTAAACATCCTTAGGCAACTCAGCGTAAGGGTCCGGTTCGTAACCGTCAGGCAAGGTGATGGCAGAGCTTGGGGGTAGCGTAGGTCCAGAGAGGAAATTTATAGTATCTAAATATTTGGCAAAGGTTCTTCGTCGGGTAACTTTCGAGCCGATAATGTCTCCAAATTTTCTTATTTGATTTTTTAACAACGCTAATTGGTCGGTTCCTGTTTCGGATTGGCTTGCGATAGAAAGCAAAGGTTGGGGAAGGGTTCCTTTGGTGCTGGACTCGAACCCTTCGGCATTGATTGGAGCTGGCCAATATTTCCTACCTTGCCAAACAACAAAAGAATCAAAAACCTTTATGTTGTTGTGGAATCTTAAAATACCATCGTTGACGTCTGCCGTTACACCCATGGAGACGGCGTCTGCTCCCAAAGTGATCCCTTTTGATTCAATAAGTTTATTCAAGTCAATTTCAAATAATGTAATTATTGATGAGGGGGAAAGGTTGGCGAGCTCAAAGTTTAAAGATTTGATCGAGGATCGGGCTCTAACATTGTCTGGCGCATAATCAGGCATTTTTAATTGTTGGTTTCAGAGAAGGAGGCTTTTATGGTGTGATTATTGTAGAAAGCGAAAGTGCTGTTAAAGCTTGGGCAGGTGAAGCGTTTTTTGTACCCCGAATCTCCATATATTTCAGGAAGATTTTTAATTATGAAGCTAGAGGCCCCCTTTCTTGCTCTTAGAAAATGTAAAATCGCTTTAGCTTCCGCATCGCTTCTCATTTCGAAGGTCATTTCCATTTTAATAAGCCCTGTATAGATTCCGTCAGGTGCCCTTTGTTCATAACCGTTACCAAAAACGACCGAATTTACCCTTGGGCTATGGTTGACAGAAAGATTGTAAGAAGGGGTCCAGAGAAATTGGGGAACTGCCTCGCCGTTTATGTTTTTATATCCGCCCCAGTTCGAACTGCTGTAATCTGGTTGGTTGTCGCTTTCTGGGTTGCTTCCGGTTGATTTTTTTAGGGCATAATAGTATTTTATACTTTTGGGTACGCTAAGGCCTGTTTGGTCGAAGGGCTTCGTCACCATTACGATGCGGTTTTTGTCGTACTCCACACCTGCTTCATATGGTAGAATGTCGTAAATACTGTTTGCCATTTCTCCTTAGTCCTTTATTTATTATATTACACCTAAAAACTAGTGTAAAATAAAGATAAGGTAATGTTAGGGAGAATTAGGAGAGAGGCAGAAAGTATCACCATCAACGGGAGTGGTATACAAGGGGTTCAGTCTATATCTGCCAACTACTCCTCCGTTGCTCAGCCTCTTAGGAATTTAGGTATAAATAGCATAAAATATGCTCCAGAAGGCCCCCAAACAGCAACTTTGGACGTTAGTAATCTCCTCATAAACACTCTTCCCGACTCCGCTCCAGCCACCTCTAAGGAATTAATGCAAAACTTCACTGGTGACATCGCTTTTAGTGGCGTAGTTAATCACGGAGCCAAAAATTTTATTTTTACAGAGGGTTATATGGAAACTTATTCGGTAAGCTGTGCCATAGGGGAAGTTCCCAGCGTTTCTACTAGCTCTGTGATTTATGGGGAATTCGGGACGGGAACGTTGGCTAATGTGCCGACAGATAACTCTCCAAGCGTGGTAAACATACCTAGTTATAGCTCCATGGAGATCAATTTAGATACTTTTAGTACTAATCGTGTTAGTTCTTTCAATGTAGCTATAGCTACCCCTCGTGTCCCTTTGTATGTGGTTGGAAGCGATGTCCCTACTGGGGTTATAGCGGGAACTCCCGTGGAGGTTAATGTTAATTTTACTATTGAGCCTGACGATTACGAAATAAAAAACATGAGGTTTGTTCCTGATCAGACAGTTTTTGAGAATACGGTAATAACTTTGAAAAAAAACAACTCTGATGCTACATTATTGCAGTATTCTTTTAATGATATGCTTTTAACGTCGGAATCTTTTCAGGGGGACGTGGATTCCAACGCCCAAGTTAATTTTAATTTAAGATCATTCATTTTAAGGTAAAAAATGTGTAATACTTGTAAATAAAAGGTTATGGCAACGGTATTTTATGATAAGGCATCGGTAAGCGTCGAGTGGGGGAGTGTCGGAGAGACTCTTCTTGCTTCGGATTTCACTATAAATTATTCAACTTCTGCTCAGCCTTTGTATGCTGTTGGTAACAAGGGGTCTTTAGGTCAATTCCCGTCGTCAGCGAGGGTCGGAGATATTTCTTTTAATTTTATTACGTCTCTTACCGGTGCGCATTATGGCCAAAAAGGTAATATTATTAATTTTTTAGCCAGTGGGATAAAGCATTCTGTAGGATCAACTGCCTCGGGGGTTACGATAAGTGGAGCAGGCGTCAAAGGGTTTGGGTTTTTAAACTCTTATAGTTTGAATGTGGCCAGCAATTCAATTTCTTCTTCCAGCGCGAGTTTTACTTTTTTTGGTCACGATAATGAACTTCCGATAAGCGGAAGATTAGCTGATTCTACCGTTACCGTGGGGCTCGGTACTACCGCCGGTGGTTCTTTGGCAACCGGAATAGCTCACGGTAGATATACCCCTCTGACCACACTAAGAACCACTATAGGGGCAGGATACGATCCCGGCCCAACAGATATAGGCACAGTTTTTGGTGCTGACTATTCAGTTTCGTTTAACCACAACCCTATTTACAAGCTGGGTCAGGAGTTTCCGGTTACGTCACTTTATACCACCGCTCAGGAATCTATAAATGTAACAGAAGATATTTTCCAATCTGGGTTGGCGTTTAACGAGTCGAGCAACGATTATACTATCGACCTGCATGGTCTCGATGACGCCTCTACC
>Ga0098035_1001208_pt1 | contig 12569 bp, 10 predicted proteins | sample 3_EtaG_FD_75046 | JGI IMG/M metagenome (GOLD analysis project Ga0098035, IMG submission 75046) | Marine viral communities from the Subarctic Pacific Ocean - 3_ETSP_OMZ_AT15126 metaG | ecosystem: Environmental > Aquatic > Marine > Oceanic | place: Pacific Ocean | collected 2015-01-07
CCCTTGCCGCTGTGCGCCAGGTGGGCCGGCAGAATGAACAGCGCTTCGAACAGCGAGATCGCCAGCACCACGATCACCACCGCCCCCAGCGGCCACCAGAAATTACCGGTGACGCCGGGCATGAACAGCAGCGGCATGAAGGCGACGATGTTGGTGAGAATACTGAAGGTGACCGGCCCGGCGATATCACGGGCGCCCTGCACCGCCGCGTCCATGAAACTCATGCCCTGCTCGCGGTACTCGTAGATGTTCTCGCCCACCACGATGGCGTCGTCCACCACGATGCCCAGCACCATCAGGAAGCCGAACATGGAGATCATGTTCACGCTCACGCCCATGGCCGGCAGGAACAGCACCCCGCCGACGAAGGACACGGTCATGCCCATCATGATCCAGAACGCCAGCCGGTACTCCAGGAACAGGCTGAGAATCACCAGCACGATCACCATCGCCAGGATGCCGTTCTTCAGCAGCATGTCCATGCGGCTTTCAAACTGCTCGGCGCGGTTGCTGTCGATGCGCACTTGAACCGGGTCGGGCAAGGTGGTCTTGAGTTCCGCCATCACCCCTTCCACCGCCGCGGCGATGTCCAGCGGCGACTGGCTGCCGGTGCGGAAGATCTCGATCTCCACCGACGGCTGGCCGTTGAAACGGGAGTGGAAACCGGTGTCCTCGAAGCCGTCGCGCACCGTGGCGATGTCGCCCAGGGTCACCACCGCGCCGGAATCCGCGCGGCTCACCACGATGCGGGAAAACTCGTCGGCCCACTGCTTGCGCTCTTTCAGGCGCAGCAGAATCTCGCCGTTGTCGGTGGCCAGATTGCCGGCGGGCACGTCGCGGCTGGACTGCTCGATGATCGACGCCACCTGGTCCAGGGTCAGGTCGTACTCGCGCAGCGTGGCCTGGGAAATTTCCACGCTGGTCAGGTAATCGGGCACGTCGCTGATGTCCGCGCGGGTCACCGCGGACTCGCTGAGCAGGCGGTTGCGCACCTGCTCGCCGAGCTGGCGCAGGGTCCAGATGTCCACTTCGCCGTACAGCACCAGCTCCATCACATCGCGGGTGCGCGCCTGCAGGCGCACGCGCGGCTCTTCCGCCTGGTCCGGGAAGGTGCGCACCCGGTCCACCGCCTGTTCGATGTCCTGCAGCGCCTGCATGCGGTTGGCGCCGGCCACCAGCTCCAGCTGAATCACGCCACTGCCTTCGCGGGCGGTGGACACCATTTCCTCGATGCTCTCGACGCCCTGCACCGCCTCTTCCACCGGCATCAGCACGCCCTGCTCCACTTCCTCGGGCGCGGCGCCGGGGTAGGTCACCTCCACTTCGACAACGTCGAGCTGGGCTTCCGGGAAGATCTCTTTCTGGACCTGCACCGCCATCCACAGGCCGCCGCCGAGCAGCAGAATCATCAGCAGATTGGCGGCGATGCTGTTGCGCGCCATCCACTCGATCGGGCCCACCCAGCCCTGGCGGCGCGGCGCGCTCATTCCATGGTCTCCGCGCCGGCGGCGTCCTCAAGACGCAGGGCGGCGCCGTCCACCACCGTGGCCAGATCGGTGGCCACCACCTGATCGCCCTGGTCGAGCCCGTCGCTGAGGTAGACGTAGTCGTTGTCACGCAGCAGCACGGTGACGTCGCGGATATCCAGGGCGCCGTCCTCCATCACCCAGACCGTGTCCTCGCGGCGCAGCAGATCGCGTTCCAGACGCACCACGTCGTCCAGCGCCCGGCCTTCGATGGCGGTGCGCACGAAGGCGCCGAGAATCAGGCTCGGCGCGCCGGCCTCCGACTGCAACGCCAGCGGGTCCTCGACGCTGACCAGCACCCGCGCCAGGCGGGCGTTGGCGTCCAGCTCGCCGACCAGCCGCTGCAGGCGGCCCTGGCGGCTCCGTGACGGCCCCCAGGCGGCCTCGTGGCGCAGGGTGACGGGCGCGCCCTGCTCGCCGTCCTCTTCGGCGAAGCGCAGCCAGCGCAGTTGCGACAGCGGTACGCTGGCCGACACCCAGTAACGGTCCGTGGCCACCAGCCGGGCCAGGCTGTCGCCGGTGCTCACCTGGGAGCCGGTGGCCACGTCGCGGGACAGGATCTGGGCGTCGAAGGGCGCGCTGATACGGGTACGCTGGAGATCCAGTTCGGCGCGACGCAGGGCCGCCTCGGCGAAATCCACCCGGGCACGGGCCTGCTTCAACTGCGGCTGGCGCAGCACCAGGTGCCGGTTGCCCTCGTCCAGCTCTTCACCCAGCAATTCGAAATCCTGTTCGGCCACCGCCTGGCGGCCCTGCTCCAGTTCCAGATCGGCGCGCGCCTGCGCCAGCTCGCTGCGCCGTTGCCGCAGCGCGGCCTGGTAATCCGCCGGATCGATGCGCAACAGGGCGGCGCCCTCGGCCACCCGGCCGCCGGGCTCGAATGCCTCGGCCAGCTCGATGACACGGCCGCTGACGCGCGGCTGCAGGGTCACTTCCCGCGCCGGCACCACCCGGCCCATCACTTCAATCACCGGGGTGAAGCGGCCCCGTTCGGCGCTGCGCACCTCCACCAGCATGGCGGTTTCCCGCGCCACATCGCCGCGCGTGGCGGTGGGCTCGGTCTTGAAGATCAGCACCATCAGCGCCACGCCGGCGAGCAGGATCAGCACCGACACCAGCGCCGTCTTGCCGCGCCCGGCCCGCCCGCTCTCCGGGCGCGCGGCCTGGTCGTCCACCGTGTTGCTCATGCGTTTTCTTCCTCTTCGGGCACCGGGAAACCGCCGGCCAGCGCCCGGTACAGGGCCACCCGGAACGCCAGCAGCTCCTGGCGGGCGGTGATCAGGGTGCGGCGCAGTTCCTGGCGTTCCTGGAGCGCGCTCAGCACCTCCAGGTAGCCGACCGCGCCGTTAACGTACTGAATGCGCAATTGCCGGTAGGCGCTGTCCGCCAGTGCCAGCTGCTCGCGCAGGCTCTCCATGCGCCGCTGCTGCTGGCGCTCCTGAACCAGGGCGTCCTCCACTTCCTGGAACGCCACCAGCGTCGCCTGCCCGTACTCGTACAGCCGTTGCTCGCGCAGCGAACGGAAGCGGCGCGCCTCGGCGCGGCGCTGGCCGCCGTCGATCAGCGGCAACACCAGGTTGCCGGCCAGGGTCGCCAGCCAGTCGTCGAACAGGGCCTCGCTGTCGGTGGTTTCATTGCTCAGCGACGCCGACAGGGTCAAACGGGGAAAACGCTCGGCCACCGCCGAGGCCAGGTCCGCGTCCGCCGCCTGCAATTGGAAATAGGCCTGCCGGAGATCCGGCCGGCGCCGCACCAGTTCCGCCGGCACGCCGGTGGCGGGCAGCGGCGGCAACGCCGGCAGGGTGCCGTCATCGGGGAACACCACGCCCCTGGGGGGCTCGCCCAGCAGCACCGCCAACTGGTGCTCGATCACCCGGGTGCGGGCCTGCACGGTGAGCAATTGCTCTCGGGACGCTTCCACCAGCTGGCGCTGGCGCAGCACGTCGGCGCTGGCGCTTTCGCCGATGCCGAAACGGGCACGGATCAGCGACAGCACGTCCCGGTTGGTGTCCAGTTGGGCGCTCGCCAGCTCCTGCTGGGTGCGCTGGGTGAGCAGTTCGAACCAGGTGTTGGTCACCTCGGCGGCCAGGGACAGCGCGGCGGCCTGGTAGTCGGCGCCACTGGCCGCCACGCGGAAGGCTTCGGCGTCGGCCTGGGCGCCCACCCGCCCCCACAGATCCAGTTCGTACTCCGCCGCCAGCCCGGCGCTGAACAGATCGGTCTCACTGTCGCCGTCGTCGCGGCGCTCGGCGCCGGCGCGCGCCTCCAGGCTGGGGAACAGACCCGCTTCCTGGCGTGCCCGCACCGCGCGGGCCTGGTTGAGGCGCTCATAGGCGGCCTGCAGATCCAGATTGGCGCCCAGGGCACGGTCCACCAGACGGTTGAGGGCGGCATCGTCGAAGGCCACCCACCACTGCTGCGGGGCGGCGGCCTCGCCGGAACGGGAAAACAGCTCCGGCGTGGCCACCGGCGGCGACGACGATGGCGGCTGGCCGGCGCAGGCGGCCAGCGCCAGCAGCAGCGCGGACAGAACGGCGGCACGCGCCCTGGACCAGGAAACTACCAAGGGGTGCATGAACAGAGGACAATCCTGATTTCTTATCGGTTCCGCCGTGGCGGCAAGGCCGGTTCAGGCTAACAGGGGCGCCCCGTGAGAACCACTGGCGCCCGGCGACAAAACACAAAGCTTACACCCTGGCGGATCAGCGTCAGGGCAACGCCACCGGCTCCTGTTCCAGCGTCACGCCGAAACGGGCCAGCACGTCCTCGCGCACGGCGGCGGCCAGCGCCAGCACGTCGTCGGCGCGGGCGCCGCCGTGGTTGACCAGCACCAGGGCCTGGTCCCGGTGCATGCCCACCGGCCCCAGCCGGCGGCCTTTCCAGCCGGCGTCCTCGATCAGCCAGCCGGCGGCCAGCTTGGCACCGTCCGGGTGCGGGAAGGACACCAGCTTCGGATAGTCGGCTTTCAGCCGTGCCAGCTCCGCCGCGCTGACCACCGGGTTTTTGAAAAAGCTGCCGGCGTTGGGCAGCACCGCCGGGTCGGGCAGCTTGCTTTGCCGCAGTTCAATCACCGCCGCCCGCACCGTGGCCGGGGCCAGGGTGCGTGGGTCCTGGCCGGCGAAGCGCTCGGCCAGGCCGCCGTAGTCCACCCGGCGGGCGCCATGGCGGTGCAGCCGCAGGGTGATGCCGGTGATGATGAATTCGCCCCGTCGGCGGCTCTTGAACAGGCTGTCGCGGTAGCCGAATTCGCACTGATCGGCGCGAAAGCGCCCTGCCCAGCCGTCGGCCACCGCCACGGTGTCCACGCTTTCCAGGCAATCGGCCAGCTCCACGCCGTAGGCGCCGATGTTCTGAAACGGCGCGGCGCCGGCGGTGCCGGGAATCAGGGACAGGTTTTCCAGGCCGCCCCAGCCGCGCGCCACGGTGTCCGCCACCAGCCGGTCCCAGACCACGCCGGCGCCGACGCGCACCCGCACCTGATCCGCGCTCTCATCCAGGTAGTCGATGCCGTCGAACGCGGGGATCACCGTGAGGCCCGGCAGGTCGCCGCGCAGCACCACGTTGCTGCCCTCGCCGAGCACGTAGAGCGGCTCGGCCGGGTCGCGCCCGGCCAGCAGCGCGCCCAGCGCGGCCACGTCCGTGGGCCGCGCCAGCCGCCGGGCCCGGGCCGGCAGCGCCAGGGTGTTGGCGCCGCTCAGGTCGGCGTCGTGTTCGATCACAGCCGCTCCCGCAACCGCGCCAGCCACAGGTCACTGGCGCGCTCCACCAGATTGAGCACGTGGCCGAAACCGTCCTCGTCGCCGTAGTAAGGGTCCGGCACTTCACCGGGGCCGTCATCGCCGAGCACATCCAGGAAGCGCGCCAGTACCAGCCCCTCGCGGGCGACGCCCGGGCCCGGGTCGAGCGCGCGCAGGTCGGCCAGGTTGCTGTTGTCCATGGCCAGGATGTAATCGAAGTGGCGGAAGTCCTCGGCGCTCACCTGGCGGGCGCGCAGGTCGTCCATCGGGTAGCCACGCTCGGCGGCGGCGGCGCTGGCGCGCCGGTCCGGCGGCCGGCCGATGTGCCAGTCGCCGGTGCCGGCGCTCTCGATGCGAAGCCGGTCGCTCAGGCCGGCGTCCCGCACCCGCTGGCGGAACACCGCTTCGGCGGTGGGCGAGCGGCAGATGTTGCCCAGACACACAAACAGTATCGACAGCGACGTCATCCCCGGTTTTCCTCCGCTCGCAGGTGGCGGCGCATGCGCTGCAGGTCCATGTCCGTGTCGACCCCGCCGGGCACCGGCTCGCGGGCCGGCGCCACATGGATGGCGACGCCGTTGGCCAGGGCCCGCAATTGCTCCAGGGATTCGTGCATTTCCATGGAGGCCGGCTCCCAGCTCACGAACTGGTGCAGAAAGCCGACCCGATAGGCATAGATACCGATATGACGCCACCAGTAGCCCGGGTCCATATCGATATCGTGCGGGTTCGGTTGCTGGCTGAAGGCATCGCGATGCCAGGGGATCGGCGCCCGCGAGAAATACAGGGCGCGCCCGTTGCAGTCGAACACCACCTTGCAGACGTTGGGGTTGAACAGATCGATGCCGCGCTCGATGGGCTCGCACAGGGTGGCCATGCGGCACTCCGGGTGGGCGGCCAGGTTCTCCGCCACCTGGTCGATCACGGCGGGCGGGATCAGCGGCTCGTCGCCCTGCACATTGACCACGATGTCGTCGTCGGCCAGGCCCAGCTGCTCGGCCACTTCCTGCAGCCGGTCCGTGCCGGAGGGATGATCGGCGCGGGTCATCACCACCTCGCACTGGTCGCCCACGGCGTCGCGGACGCGCTCGTCGTCGGTGGCCACCAGCACCCGCGTGGCGCCGCTTTTAGCGCAGCGTTCCGCCACCCGGGCCACCATCGGCCGGCCGGCCAGATCCGCCAACGGTTTTCCCGGCAGGCGCGAGGACGCGTACCGCGCCGGCACTACCACATAGAAACTCATAGCTGTCCTTACTGAGGCTGCGATTGCAATGCACGATCAATCATGGCGTCCAGGGTGGCCGGCGGCAAATTGGCGTGCACCGGCAGCATCCACAGGCGCGGATCGTCGAAATCCCGGCATTTTACCGCATCTTTTTCGGTCATGATCACCGGCCGGCCGTCGGCGAAGTCCAGGTCCGCGGCGGTGAAGCCATGATGGTCGGCGAAGGCGTGCGGGGTGACCGCCAGGCCGAGCAGCGCCAGGGTGCGGAAAAAGCGCTCCGGGTTGCCGATGCCGGCGACGCCGTGCACCGCCCCGTAACGCTCGCGGAACGCCGCCGCGTCCAGGGTCTCGCCGTCTCGCAGCCGCACCAGATCGCCGGGCACCAGATGCATGGTGGTGGCGCCGGGCCAGGCGCCGCCGTTGGCGACCAGGAAATCCACCTGGGAAAGGCGGGACGCCGGCTCGCGCAGCGGGCCGGCCGGCAGGCAGCGTTGATTGCCGAGGCCGCGGCGGGCGTCGATCACCACCACCTCGCTGGAGCGCGGCAACGCATAGTGCTGCAGGCCGTCGTCGCTGATCACCAGGTCCGGCTGGAACTCCGTGACCGCCCGCCGCAGGGCGCGGTCTCGCTGAGGGTCCAGCACCACCGGCACCGCCGCGCGGCGCGCGATCAGCAGCGGTTCGTCGCCCACTTCACGGGGGTCGTCGTGCAACGCCACGACGCGTGGGTAGGCGTCCGCCCGGCCGCCATAGCCCCGGGAGATCACCACCGGGTTCAGGCCGCGCTCCCGGGCACGCCGGGCCAGGGCAATCACCAGCGGCGTTTTGCCGGTGCCGCCCACCGCCACGTTACCGACCACCAGCACCGGCACCGGCGGCCGCTCGGCGCGCCGCCGGAAGCGGCGCAGCCGGCGGCCGGCCACGCGCCCCACCAGCCAGCCCAGCGGGCGCAGCGGCGTCAGCCAGCCGCTGCCTTCGTACCAGCCGCGCTCTACGCGGCGGCGCCAATCAACCATGGCCGTTGTCGGCGAAGTCCATTTTGTAGAGCTGGGTGTAGAGTCCATTCTTTTCCAACAATTCGCTATGGGTGCCCTGCTCGATCAGCTGCCCCTGGTCCAGCACCAGAATGCGGTCCGCTTTCTCGATGGTGGACAGCCGATGGGCGATCACCAGGGTGGTGCGCCCTTCCATAAGACGCTCCAGCGCCTGTTGGATGTGGTGCTCCGACTCCGTGTCCAGGGCGCTGGTGGCCTCGTCGAGAATCAGAATCGGCGCGTCCTTGAGCAGCGCCCGGGCGATGGCGATGCGCTGGCGCTGGCCGCCGGAAAGCTGGGCGCCGTCCTGGCCCACCTCGGTGTCCAGGCCGTGTTCCAGGCCCTGGATGAAGTCCCAGGCGTAGGCGTTGCGGGCGGCCTGTTCCACCTGGGCGTCGTCGGCGTCACGCATCTCGCCGTAGGCGATGTTATGGCGCACGGTGTCGTTAAACAGCACCACTTTCTGGCTGACCATGGCGATCTGACGGCGCAGATGGGCCAGCTTGTAGTCCGGCAACGGCACGCCGTCGAGCAGCACCTGACCCTGGTCCGGGTCGAAGAAGCGCGGCAGCATCGCTGAAATGGTGCTCTTGCCCGCGCCCGAGCGGCCGATCAGCGCCACCGTCTCGCCGCTGTTGACCTTGAGACTGAGGTTGCGCAGCACCGGTTGTGCCGGGTCATAGCCGAAGGTGACGTCGCGGAATTCGATGTTGCCGTCGGTGCGCGGCAGGTCCTGGTCGCCTTCGTCCCGCTCTTCCGGGCGGTCCATCAGCTCGAACAACGAGGCCGCGCCGGTGACGCCACGCTGGATTTTCACGTTCACGTCGGTGAGCTGCTTGAGCGGCTTCTGGATCATCCCGGCGGCGGCGATGTAGGACAGGAAGCCGCCCACGGTCAGCGCTTCGCCCATCATCGTGATGTACAGATAGGTGACCGCGCCGATCGCCACCGACACGAACAGCTGCACGATCACCGTGGAGCCGATCTTGCTGGCGTTGAGTTTGGTGTTCTGACGGGCGAAGCGGCGGCTCACGGAATGAAAGCGGTCGGCCTCCAGCTTCTGGCCGCCGAAGATCTTCACCGCCTGGTTGCCCTCGATGGCTTCGCCGAGAAACTGGGTGATATTGCCCATGGAGCCCTGGATACGGCGGCTGATATGCCGGAAACGCTTGCTGGTGAGGTTCACCACCAGGCCCACCAGGGGCGCGGCGATCAGCAGGATCAGCGTCAGCTTCCAGTTCTGATACAGCAGGAAGGTGAGCAGCCCGATCACGGTAAGGCCCTCGCGCAGCATCACGATCAAGGCGTCGGTGCCGGCGCTGGTGATCTGCTGGGCGTCGAAGATGATCTTCGACATGATCCGCCCGGAGGCGTTGTTGTTGTACTCCGCCTGCGGCAGACGCAGCACATGGCCGAACACGTCGTTGCGCAGCCGGTAGACGATTTCCTGGGCCACCCAGGTCATCGAATAACTGCCCATGAACTGGCCGAGCCCCTGGGCCAGCGCGATAAAGAACGGCGCGATGGAGACGATCACCACGCGGTGCGGTTCCGGGTTGACCACGGTCTCGCCCAGGTAGCCGGCCAGTTGCGCGGCGCCGGCCTGGGTGGCGGCGTAGATGGCGTAGCCGATGACACTGGCGAACAGGATCAGGGCGTGGGGCTTTACGTACGACAGCAGACGTTTGTACGTCTGCCAGGCATCATCCGGTAGTTGGCTCATTGGCCCTCTTCGTCGGCTTCGCGGGTGGTCAGCGACAGCTTATCAAAGCCCAGCTGCCCGGCCACATCCATCACCCGCACCACCGCCTGATAGCTGGCGTTGGCGTCGGCGGTGATGATCATCGGCAAGGCGGCTTTGTCCTGCCCCAGCCGGAGCAGCGCCGAACGCAGGCCCGCTTCACTGTTGTCGGTGAGTTTTTCACCGTTGATCAGATATTCCCCGAGCGGCGAGACCAGCACCTCCACCGCCTGCGCCGGGCTCTCCGGCGGCATGCCCTGCGCTTCCGGCAGGGTCAGTGAAAGCTGAGTCTCACGGGTAAAGGTGGTGGAGACCATGAAAAAGATCAGCAGCAGGAACACCACATCGATCAGCGGCGTCAGGTTGACGCTGATCTCTTCCTGGCGCGGGCGCGGGAACTTCACGTTTTCTCTCCAGGAGTCTGCCCCGGAGTCGCCTCCCGCTCACCGTGGACCAGGTCGACCAGGTGCACGGCGCTCTGCTCCATGCCCACGGTGATTTCCTCCACCCGGCGCACGAAAAAGCGATGGAAGAAGATCGCCGGGATCGCCACCACCAGACCGGCGGCGGTGGTCAGCAGGGCCTGGGAGATCCCCCCGGCCAGCTGCGCCGCGTCGCCGGTGCCGTGCATCATGATCGCGGCGAACACGTCGATCATGCCGATCACCGTACCCAGCAGCCCGAGCAGTGGCGCGATGGCCGCGATCGAACCCAGCGTGGAGAGGTACTTCTCCAGGTCGTGGACCACGCCGGTGGCCTCCTCCTGGATGCTTTCCTTCATGATGTCGCGGCCGTGGCGGGCATTGGCCAGCCCGGTGGCGAGAATCCGCCCCAACGGCGACTCCTCGCGCAGCGTCTTGAGCCGCTGGGCGTTCAACTGGCCCTTTTTCAGCCAGCCGCGCACCTGCGGCAAGGTGCCCGGCGGCGCCAGCTTGTTCGGACGCAGAGTCCAGAAACGCTCACCGACGATGGCCAGCGCCACCACCGAGCTGATCAGGATCGGGAGCATCATCCAGCCCCCGGACTGCACAAGATCCTGCACGTTGCGATCCCCTTTTCACAGTTCCGGCTCGCGGTGCCAGGGCCGACCATGGGCCCGGCGCCACTTTGTTATAAGCGCGGCATTATCAGGGCCGCCCAGGCGAAACACAATCATGCCGGTCCGGTCGGTGCGCAGAAGCGTGACGCCGGCCGCTTCCAGCCGCTCGACCACGTCCGGGTCGGGATGGTCGAAGCGGTTGGCGTAGCCCATCGAGGCCACCGCCCAGCGCGGCGATACGGCCCGCAACCAGGCGGTTGACGAGGAGGAGTCGCTGCCGTGATGGGCAAGCTGCAGCACCGTCGCCGGAGCCACCCGCCCCAGCAGCCGGTATTCCACCTGTTTGGGGATGTCGCCGGTCAGCAGCGCACTGGCGCCCAGGGCGTCCACGCGCAGCACGCAGCTGGCGGCATTGCCCTGGTACGACCCGTCCGGCGGCCACAGCACCTCGAAGCGCACGCCGTCGAACCGCCATTGCTGCCCGGCCCGGCACGGTCGCGCCCCGTCCACCCGGTCGGGCTCGCCGCTCAGCAGGCGCCCGGTGTGCTCCAGATCCGCCAGGCCGCCGGCGTGGTCGCCGTCACCGTGGCTGACAATGGTGAGGTCCGGGGTCAGCCCATGGCGCCGCAGCCAGGGCAGCAACACGCTTTTCGCCGCCGACCCGCCGGCCCAGCCCGGCCCCAGGTCGTAAAGCACCAGGTGGCGCTGGGTACGCAGCGCCAGCGCCTGCCCCTGCCCCACCTCGAAAACGATCAGATCCAGCTGGCCCCGGGCCGGCGGCTCGGCGCCGGGCAACCACCAGGGCAGTAAACCCAACAGCAACAGCCGGCGCGGCCAGGGCCAGGCCGGTAACAGCCACAGCAACGCCGACCCCAGCAGCGCCAGACCGGCCCAACCGGGCGCCGGCGCCAGCGGCGGCGACGGCAGCCCGTGCAGGCCCTCCATCATCAGCACCGAGGCCTCCACGCCGGTGGCCGCCGCCAGCAGGATGGCGGGCACGTCCAGCGCCACGCCCAGCAGCGCCGCGGGCACCACCAGCAGGCTGAACAACGGCACCAGCAACAGATTCGCCAACGGGCTCAGCCACGCCCAGGTATCGAACAACCAGGCCCCCAGCACCGCCATCAGCAGGGGCAGGCTGACCATCACCGGCCGGCGGCCGCCGTCGATCAGCAGCAGGATCACCGCCACCGCCGTGAACGACAACCACAGCCCGGCGGATAACGCCGCCAGCGGCTGCACCAGTAAAACCGCCAGCAACGCCAGCCCGAGCACGCTGCCCGCCGCCGGCCGCGCCCGGCGCAGCCGGCAGGCGGCCAGCACCGCCACCATGATCAGGGCGCGCTGGGTGGGCAGCGCGAAGCCCGCCAGCGCCGCGTAGCCGAGCGCCCCGGCCAGCGCCGGGGCCCAGGCCCACTGCTGCAGGCTGAAGCGCCGCGCCGGCGGGCACGCAAGCCACAGCAGCGGCGCCAGCAGCCAGCGCCCCAACCCCCACAGCAGGCCGGTGACCAGCGTCAGGTGCAGGCCTGAAATGGCCAGCAGGTGGGCGGTGCCCAGGTCCTGGAACAGCCGCCATAGCGGCGGCTCCAGACCACGGCGGTCGCCGGTGACCAGCGCCGGAATCACCGCGGCACCCGCGGGACTGGCGGACAGCAGCTCCCTGACGCGCCGGGAAAGACCGGCGCGGCGGGCGTCCAGGCTGTCAGGCCGCCCCCGCTGGCGGATCACCGCCGTGAGCACGCCACGGGCGTCGATGCGGTCGGCGAGATCGAAACGGGCGCGGTCCGGCCCGGTCTGGTTGTACCAGCCGTGGGGAAAGAAGAGGCGCACCTTGCCGCGCAGCCGGTCGCCGGCCTCCAGCGCCGGCAGCGGCGCCCAGGCCGTGACCCGCACCCGGTGGCGGCCCGGCCAGGGCCGCTCGTCGACGGCCAGGCGCAGGTCCAGAATCATCCGCTGGCGGCGCAGGGTCTCGCCGAAGCGGCGGCGCGTGTCCGTGACCGGCAGCCCCACCACCCGGGCTTCCACGGTCAACGGGGTGCCGTTCAGATACTCCGGCAGCCGGCGATCCAGCCCCTGCTCCAGGGCCAGCAGCCCGTGGGCCCAGGACAAGGCCAGCAGCAGGCACCAGCCGCGCCCGCGCGGCAGCGCCACCGCCAGCACCGCGAGCGCCGCCAGGGGCCACCAGAGGCCGCTCCAGACCGCCGCGATCATCGCCGCAGGGGAAAACCAGTATCGCATCCTTGCTCACCGGGTTGTTATGATCACGC
>Ga0098035_1001213_pt1 | contig 12552 bp, 10 predicted proteins | sample 3_EtaG_FD_75046 | JGI IMG/M metagenome (GOLD analysis project Ga0098035, IMG submission 75046) | Marine viral communities from the Subarctic Pacific Ocean - 3_ETSP_OMZ_AT15126 metaG | ecosystem: Environmental > Aquatic > Marine > Oceanic | place: Pacific Ocean | collected 2015-01-07
CCCCCGCACTTACCACCTATGGCAGCGAAGAGCTGAAACAGGAATTCCTTGTACCTACAATCGCCGGAGAGATGGTTGGCTGCATCGGTGTGAGCGAGGAATCCGCCGGGTCTGATGTCGCCAATACCCGTACCCATGCGAGGCGAGACGGCGATGATTATATTATCAATGGCTCAAAAATGTGGATCACTAACGGGGTGCAGGGCGACTGGATCTGCCTTTTAGCGAATACGTCGGATGAAGGCGGTCCACATCGCAACAAGTCGTTGATTATCGTCCCGCTAAAAACCAAAGGCGTTTCAGTCGCCCGCAAGCTCAACAAGATGGCGTTGCGCTGTTCCGATACAGCGCAGTTGTTCTTCGACGATGTCCGTGTTCCCGTCCGGAACCGTATCGGCGAAGAGAACATGGGCTTTACCTATCAGATGCGGCAGTTCCAAGAAGAAAGATTGTATGTAGCGGCCCGTGCGCTCAGGGGCTGTGAAATGGCGATCGAAGATACGATCGAATACACTAGCCAACGCAAGGTTTTTGGTGACACACTTCTCGACAAGCAGGTTGTCTATCACAAGATGGCGGAATTACAGACTCTGGTTGAATCCGCGCGGTCCCTTCTTTACCGCTCAGTCGAGGAATATATTGGAGGAAACGACGTTACCAAGCTTGCCTCCATGACCAAATATCTAGTTGGTACCCTCTGCAACAAAGTTCCGAGCGAATGCTTGCAATATTGGGGCGGACAAGGCTTTATGTCTGAGAACTGGATTTCCCGTGGATATCGCGATCTGCGCTTGTCTTCAGTTGGTGGTGGTGCGAATGAAATCATGCTCGAAATTATCGCTAAACAGATGGGAATCCATCCGGGAAAAAGCAAAAAATAGGAACCTAGATGAATTACTGGCTTGTAAAATCAGAACCGGGAACCTGGTCCTGGCAGGACCAACTTGACGCTGGAGAAGAGGGTACCTTCTGGGACGGGGTACGGAATTATCAAGCGTCGAACAACATGAAGGAAATGAAAATCGGCGATCAGTGCTTCTTTTATCATTCGGTGAAGGAAAAGCAGATTGTCGGCATCGTCGAGGTGATCAAGGAATATTATCCCGATCACACGGACGAGAAGGGTCGTTTCGGCATGGTGGATGTCAAGGCGGTCAAATCCATGCCAACGCCTGTAACGCTCGCGGATATCAAGGCGGAGCCGCGTCTGGAGAATCTCGCACTGGTCCGCCAGAGCCGCCTTTCCGTGGTTCCGGTGGACGAACCATCCTGGAATCTGATCTGCAAGATGGGCGGCCTCTAACCAGTCATCCTTTCCGGCTTTTCCCCGACGCGCTTGACGGAGCTATGGGCAACCCATAGTATTTTCCAAGCATAATCGCGCGGGGGGAGCTGGGATGGACAACCAGATCAACGAAGTTACGATAGTTGGCGGGGGGACAGCGGGATGGCTGACGGCCGCATTTCTCGTCCGCTTCATGAACCTGCGGAACAAAGATAATCCTACTAAAGTCACCCTGATTGAATCTCCGAACGTGCCTACCATCGGTGTCGGCGAGGCCACGGTACCGACAATGCCGGCCTTGCTGAAAAGCCTTGGAATTTCCGAGAAAGAGTTTTTTACTCGGTGTAATGCCTCCTTCAAGCTTGGGGTGCGATTTACCAACTGGAACCATGATGACAAGGGACGTGCAACGTCCTTTATACACCCGTTCGAAGCCATCCGGACACAACTCGGCGGCCAAAATCCTGCCTATCATTTCCATAAATATGGCGGCCCGCAAGGTCGCGAAAACCTTGATGATTGCATGGCGTTCTGCGGTTCCGCCATCAAGGCAAAGCTGGGTCCTAAATTGCTCACACATGGCGATTACGAATCCAAACTGAATTATGCCTATCATCTCGATGCCGGTAAGTTTGCAGAGTTCCTGCGCGAGGTTTCAATTGAACGCGGTGTCAATCATGTACTCGATGATGTCGAGGAGGTGGAACAGGACGAACGGGGATTTATTTCTGCCCTCAAGTTACAGCGGCAGGGTCGTCGTCCCGTCGAGCTGGTCATTGATTGCACTGGATTCAAAGGCGTTATCATCAACAAGGTGCTGGGCGTTCCCTTCCGGGATTACAGCAAGTATCTCCTGAACAACCGGGCACTGGCGGTCCAGATTCCGCATCAGGATGTCCGGCAGATCGAACCCTGCACAAATTCAACCGCGCTCGGGGCAGGCTGGGTCTGGCGGGTCCCACTCTATAACCGGATTGGGACAGGCTACGTCTTCTCTAGTCATTTCCGCACCGATGACGAGGCGCGTGAGGAGTTTCTCAACCATCTAGGCGATGAAGTCAAAGACGCCGACCCTCGCGTGATCCCGATCCGTATTGGCCGTATGGAACGGGCCTGGGAGAAAAACTGTATCGCGATTGGTCTTTCCGCCGGCTTTATAGAACCGCTTGAATCAACGGCGATCTATATGATCGATAATTTTGTAAAGCTTCTTTTGCTCAATTTCCCCGACAAAAGCTTCGCACCCGTCCTCGCCAAAAGATTCAATGAGACGACCGAGAAGATGATGCAGACTATCCGTGACTTCATCATCCTGCATTACTGCACTAACAACCGGGAAGATAGCGACTATTGGCGAACCGCACGGGATGAAATGGTAATCCCCGACAGCCTCAAGGATCTGCTCGAGGAATACCGCCATACCCTGCCGATCAATACGGATTTCGACGGCGTTTATTTGTTCAATTATTTCAGCTATAACGTGGTCCTTTTCGCGAAAGGTTATCTGAAGGACGTTCTGTACCCTGCGGAAAGGTTTATCGCCCGCGAAGACTGGGACAAACGCATGGCAGAATTTATCCGTTACGAACAAAAGGAACTCGCCGGGCTGCCAAATCACTATGAGTTGCTTCGGAAAATACGCGGCGAGGACGATATACCAGCCCAGCATAGCGGTGCTTCCTTTGGCGGGTTTAATGCTGCGGCATTCGGCGCTCAACCAGGCGGCATTCAAATTCCGCAAGCGACGGTGCAAATTGGTGCGGGCCAGATAAAGCCAAGCATCAAGTTCGCCTTGAAGAAAGACAAAAAGCAGGAGACAGAAGTAGATCAGGACGATCTCTCCGGCTCACATATCCTCTAGAAAACAAGCCCTCTTAAAAGCGGTTGGCGATCGTAACCATATCGCTTAAGGTCGATCTCCATCCTTGGTATTCACCGGAAGTCACATGCCCCCACCAGAACCCTCGGCGAACCAGGCCTCGAACATGCGTGCCTATCTGCTTTTGACCCTGACGACGACATGTTGGGGGATGAACGCCGTATTGGGTCGGCTCGCCGTTGGGGAAATTTCCCCAATGATGCTGGTCTGCATGCGCTGGCTCCTTGTGGTCCTAATTCTGTCCCTGGTCTCGTATCGCCATCTTCGGAACGACTGGGCTGTCATCAAGAAATACATCGGTTATATGCTGGCGATGGGCGCATTCGGTTTTACTGGCTTCAATATGCTGTTCTACCTTGCCGCCCATTCGACAACCGCCGTGAATATCGGCATTCTTCAGGGATCTATACCCGTTTTTGTCCTGATAGGGGCTTTTCTGGTGTTTCGGACCCGAGTCTCACTTTTGCAATCTGTTGGGGTATCCGTCACAATTATCGGCGTGGGGATTGTTGCATCTGGGGGTTCTTTCGCACGTCTAGCAACCTTTGAGATCAATCAGGGCGATGCCCTGATGCTTCTCGCCTGTGTTTTATATTCGGGCTACACCGTGGCACTCCGTTACCGGCCCGAAATCTCGGCGCTGTCCTTCCTTACAGTAATGGCGACCTCAGCATTTTTAACGTCCATTCCTTTTGTCTGGATTGAAATGGGGCTCGATCACTTTCTCGCCCCGACATTTGAAGGATGGATAATCGTTGCTGTCGCATCATTCTTTCCATCCATCATTGCCCAGATTTCCTTCATTGCCGGCGTAAGAATCCTGGGGCCCGGGCGGGCCGGTATATTTGTCAATCTGGTGCCGATCTTTGCGTCAATTTTCGCCGTTACATTCCTTAATGAACCGTTCGAGCTCTTTCATGGCGCGGCGCTTGCGCTTGTATTATTTGGAATCTGGCTGTCGGAAAAAGGGAAGCCCGCCTGACAGGCGCCGCATTTAGAAATCGCTGACGATACCCTTACGCTCCCAATCACCATAGCGCGTCGGCTCCAGCCCGGACGGTCCGCCGATTTCTCCCTTTGCCTGTTTCTGCTTGATGGCAGGATCTTTCTTGTCTTTCTTTTCAAGATCGCGATCTGTCTTTTTCTCGGTCATTTGGGTCTATCGTCCGGTTGTAGGGTGGCACTAAAATAGATTTGCTTACCTTTTAGTATTTCGGAACCATCTATAGACCGCAAGGCAAATTTCAGCTAGAAGCCGCAGATGACAACACCATCAGCCAATTCACGCGCCGCCTCTGTCCGGCTCCTCTCTCGCGTGCTTCAAAAGCAGCAACCACTGGAAGAGGCGCTCGATCCCGTATTGCGCGGATTTCCACCCCGTGACAGGGCACTGGCCCGGGCCATCACGTCAACGGCACTCCGCCATCTTGGTGTGATCGACGCGCTGATAGATAAAATGCTGGATCGGCCTTTGCCTGAAAAAGCACAGGATGTCCGTCATATATTACGGATCGGCATCACGCAGATTCTCTATTTGAACATCCCGTCCCATGCGGCTGTCCATGATACGGTCGCCCTCGTGCCGGACCGCAGCAAACACAAGGGGTTGGTAAATGCACTCCTCCGCCGGATTGACCGGCAGGGCGAAAAGCTGCTTTCAAAAATCGATATTCCGCGGACCAACACGCCAAGCTGGCTTTGGCAGTCATGGACAGGCCATTATGGCGAGGAAGCCACAAGGCGGATTGCCGAAGCACACCTGACCGAAGCTGCACTTGATATATCCGTCAAAAGCAATCCGGAAAAATGGGCTGCGGACCTCGATGCGGAAGTGTTGCCGACGGGCACGCTCCGGCGAGCAACGATAACCTCTCTGGCCGACCTTCCGGGTTTTGATGAGGGAGAATGGTGGGTCCAGGATGCGTCGGCGGCATTGCCCGCAGCGCTTCTTGGCGATGTTACCGGGAAACTAATCGTCGATCTATGCGCGGCGCCGGGAGGCAAAACTGCGCAACTTGCCGCGGCAGGCGCGGAAGTCATCGCCCTTGACCGCTCCAAAAATCGTCTGAAGCGGCTTGAAGAGAATATGGCGCGGCTGCGCCTGCCCGTTACAGTCAAAGTGGGCGACGCCGAAAATTTTGCGCCTGAGCGGCAGCCGGACGGCATTCTTCTCGATGCACCCTGCTCCAGTACCGGTACGCTCCGCCGTCACCCTGATGTTGCCTATCTCAAATCCCAGGCGGACGTTGACAAGCTCAGCCAGTTACAGGCCCGCCTGCTGGACAGCGCGGCGCAAGCGCTAAAACCCGGAGGTCTGCTGGTTTATAGTGTCTGTTCCTTGCAACCAGAAGAGGGAGAGGCACAGATCGCGGCTCTGCTTAGCCGGAACCCGGCTCTGAAGCGGGAACCAGTCCAGGCGAATGAGATCGGCGGCGTCGGCGATCTTCTAAACCCCGAGGGTGATCTTCGCTCCCTGCCATTTCATCTTGGCGGCATGGATGGGTTTTATGCAGCGCGTCTTCGCAAAATATCTACGCCCTCCGCTTGAGCGCCCTATTTTGTCGTGGTAAACACTAGTTTAACTGGCGCCACTGAAAAAGAAATTTTGGTTTGAAGGACCCCCTATGCGTAAACCGGTCAGAATTGCCCCCTCCATCCTAGCCGCCGATTTTGCAAAGCTCGGCGAGGAAGTCAGCAATGTAGCGCGAGCAGGGGCGGATTTTATCCACGTAGATGTCATGGATGGTCATTTCGTGCCGAATATCAGCTTTGGCCCGGCGGTAACCAAATCCGTGCGCGGCTATACGGATATACCCTTCGACTGCCATCTGATGATTACACCGGTCGATCCGTTCATCGCCGAATTTGTTGACGCGGGCGCGAATATCATCACCCTGCATCAGGAAGCAGGCCCGCATCTTCATCGCAGCCTGCAACTGATCAAGTCCCACGGCATCAAGGCAGGTGTCTCGCTGAACCCCTCCACCCCGGCTTCAACGCTGGAACATGTTATGGATGAGGTGGACCTAATTCTGGTCATGAGTGTCAATCCCGGGTTCGGTGGACAGAAGTTCATACCTTCCCAGCTTGAAAAAATTCGCACCATTCGCGAAATGATCGATGCTTCGGGCCGAGATATCGATCTTGAGGTTGATGGCGGGATCAATGCCGAGACCGCCCCAAAGGTGATCGAAGCGGGCGCGGATCTTTTGGTCGCAGGTAGTGCGGTCTTCAAGGGCGGGCCGGAACAATATGCCGCTAACATCAACGCGGTGCTGGGTCGGACATGAGCAAAGCGGCGATAACGCCTGCGAAAGGAGGCTTACCGTCGCGGCGACTTATTTCCGATGTGATTTATGCAAGCGGCGCCTATCAGGCCCTGCTGAAAAGCCGGGTGCCGAAGCGCCTCACCCATTCACCCATTGATATTTTCCCCGGCAACGGGGAGCGTGCCGACAATATCTATCAGGGACATTTCGAGTTTGCAGGCTTTAGTCTCGAACAAAGCAATCAGGAGCCGTGGGATGCCGAAGGGATGCCCCTCGCCTGGCATAAGGAGCTGCACGAATTCGCCTGGCTTCGCGATTTTTCTGCAAATGGCACAGAGGCAGCGCGGCGTCATTCCCGCGCGCTAATTCTTTCCTGGATCGAAAAATTCGATGCCTATCGGCCCTATGTCTGGGATGAGTTTGTGATCGCGCGGCGCCTCGTTGCCTGGTTCTGCTACAGTCGTTTCCTTCTCGAAAAAGAGGAAAGCGAGTTCAATTTCAGATTTCTACGCTCGCTGCGCCGTCAATATGTCCATTTAAGCCGTATCACGAAAAACAAGGAGTTGGGTGTAGACCGGGTGACGAGCTGGCAGGCCTTGTTGTATGGCGCGCTCTCCTTTCCGGATATGGGAAAAAACAGCGGAAAGTATCTTGCCTCCCTCGAAACTGAGCTCAACCGCGTCGTTCTGGCAGACGGCTGTCATATTTCCCGCAACCCGGAACGTCATCTGTTGCTGCTTGGTGATCTTATCGGCATCCGCAATACATTGATGGCAGCGAACGAGATGGTGCCTGTCGCAATCAACAACGCCATAGACCGGCTCGCACCGGCAATCCGGTTTTTCCAGCATGGCGACGGTAGGCTCGCGCTCTTTAATGGTGGTCTCAAGCTGCCGGAAGGCTATTGCGATAATATTCTCTCCCTCTCGGATGCGACGGGACGCGCACCACAGCGCTTTCCGCAGGGCGGGTTCGAACGGATTAAGGCGGGCCGCGCCCTGCTTATTCTCGAAAGTGGCGAGGGGGGCCGTCGTACGGACGAATTATCCCATGCCGGATTAATGGGTTTCGAGTTCAGTTATGGGCGGGAACGGCTGATCGTGAACTGCGGGGGCGTAAGTGATCCCGAATCTGCCTGGGGCAAGGCCCTCGCGGCGACGGCCGCGCACTCTACTCTCGGGTTTGACAATATCAATGCTGTTTTCCCGCCGCGCAATACATCGGTTGAGGAACAGAGCAAAGTGATCCGTAATGAGGACGACGGGAATATCTGGCTCGATCTTGAAAGCAATGGCTATCTCGAGACAGTCGGCGTACTCCATCGGCGACGCCTCTATCTCGATGCCAGCGGCCTTGCCTTACGCGGCGAAGACCAGATCATCCCAGAAAGAATGCCGCCTTCGGGCCGGTCACACTTCAGCCTGCGGTTTCATCTGCACCCGGATCTGAGCATTTCCCGGAGCGCCAGCGGAAAGAATATCCTAATCCGCACAGCGAGCGGGACGGGATGGAAGTTTCTGACTGCCGCCCCACGGCTTTCACTGGAAGAAAGCGTCTATTGCAGCGAGCCGGGAGAGCGCCGCCATAATCAGCAGATTGTCATAACAGGCCAGCTCATTGATCAGGAACCAATCCTGATCAAGTGGGCACTGACTCGTCTTTCAGACTAAGAGTTAAAGCTGCCAGCGCTTGATTTTCGGGGAAAATTCCGTATTGCGCCAGATCCCCTTTACATCAGCAAGCAGCCCTTCTCCTCCTATCATCTCCTCTAGTGCCGCAGGAGAAAGGTCTCGATAGACTGAATGGGCAACCGCACACACAATAGAATCATAACCGTTCAGGTCGGAGAGGCTCTCGATGAGGTCAATTCCCAGAAACTGCTGCGCCTCCTGTTTGTCGGCTAGCGGATCATGCACATCAACCTCATGGCCATGGTCGCGCAGCACGCTGATGATATCGACAACCTTTGTATTACGAAGGTCCGGAACATTCTCCTTGAAGGTCACGCCGAGAACAAGAATCTTGCTTTTTCCATTTAGATTTTCATGGACACTGTCAGCGATGAACTTGCCCATATTCTCGTTGATCCGGCGGCCGGTCAAAATCAGGTCCGCGAAATGGCCGACTTCATTGGCCCGATGCGCAAGATAGAAAGGATCGACACCAATGCAATGCCCCCCGACAAGACCCGGTGTGAAATTCAGGAAATTCCATTTCGTGCCCGCCGTTTCCAGAACATCATAGGCGGAAATGCCAAGCTTCTGGAAAATCATCGTCGCTTCATTGACGAAGGCGATATTGATGTCACGTTGTGCGTTCTCGATTACCTTCGCCGCCTCGGCGGTCTTGATATTACGGGCGCGATAGGTTCCACCAGTCGTCGCCTTGCCATAAACGTCAGCGAGAATGTCGGTCACTTGCTCGGTCTGGCCGGAAACGACCTTGATGATCTTGTCCACCGTATGAACTTTATCACCGGGGTTGATCCGTTCCGGCGAATAGCCGAGATAGAAACCCTCACCCGATGTCATCCCTGAGGTTTCCTCCAGGATCGGGCCGCAGACATCTTCGGTCACGCCCGGGTAAACCGTGCTTTCAACGACAACGATCGCGCCCTTTTTCAAAACCGGGCCGACCGCCTTGCACGCGCCTTTCAACGGCTCAAGATCCGGCTTGTCCTCTTCATCGACCGGTGTCGGTACAGTCACGATATGGATATCGGCATCGCGCGTATCATTGATGTCCGTTGTGAAGCGCACACTGCTGGCCCGCAGGGCCGGGGTATCGATCTCCATCGTCCGATCATGACCATGGCGAAGCTCCTTGACCCGACCTTCATTGACATCGAAACCGATCACGTCAAAGCTTCTCGCCAGCGCAACAGCAAGAGGAAGTCCGACATAACCGAGACCCACAATCGAAATTTTGGTTTTGCCGCTAACCTTGTCATGCTCTTTAAGAGCCGCCGGTGTTGAATTCGCCATAGGATATTTTGTCCTGTAAAAATTACGTCCGTTGTTGGTAACGCCGGGATATTAGTTTGTCCAAGTTTTTTTTTCGTTAAAAGGTTCCGCTAATTCGCCTTGCGTGCTATAGGGCGCTTACTCCCGCAACACCTGTTTCAGAGGATATATTCCGTCGATGTCCCGCACCGATTTGCAACCTGTTTCCCGCGCCCTTATTTCCGTTTCTGATAAATCCGGCCTGATCGATCTTGGCAAGGCGCTGGCTGCGCTGGATGTAGAGATTCTCTCCACTGGCGGTAGCGCCAAGATGCTTATGGAAGCAGGGATAAAGGTGACAGAAGTCGCTGACCACACCGGCTTTCCCGAAATGATGGACGGCCGGGTCAAGACACTGCATCCATCAATTCATGGCGGTATTCTTGCACTTCGTGACAACACCGATCATGTAAAAGCGATGACGGATCACGATATCGGTGCCATCGACTTGGTCGTGGTCAATCTCTACCCGTTCGAGGAAACGGTTGCCAAGGGTGCGGATTTCCATACCTGCATCGAGAATATCGATATTGGCGGACCCGCAATGATCCGATCCGCCGCCAAGAACTATGGCTTCGTCAATGTCGTCGTCGATGCGAGCGACTATCAGACGGTCATTGACGAACTTAACGAGACCGGCGGCAAGACGAGCCTTGAGCTTCGCAAGAAGCTTGCCGCAAAGGCCTATGCACGTACCGGTGCCTATGACGCCGCCATCTCCAACTGGTATGCCGCGCAATTGGGCGAGACCTATCCGGATCGCCTGATCCTTGCCGGATCGCGCCAGCAGCTTCTCCGTTATGGAGAGAACCCCCACCAGTCCGCGGCGTTTTATGCGAATGACGAGAAACGCGTTGGCGTTGCAACGGCGGTTCAGGTGCAGGGGAAAGAACTTTCCTACAACAATTTCAATGATACGGATGCCGCGTTCGAGCTGGTCGCGGAATTCGACCCGAAAGTGAGTGGTCCGGCCTGCGCCATCATCAAGCATGCCAACCCTTGCGGTGTCGCCACGGCGCCAACCCTCGCAGATGCCTATAAAACTGCCTTCGCCTGCGATACCACCTCGGCTTTCGGCGGGATCATCGCCCTCAACCAGACGCTGGATGCGGCGACCGCCGAGGAAATCGTGAAAATCTTTACAGAAGTAATCATTGCGCCGGACGCGGATGATGCCGCGAAAGCGATCATCGCGGCGAAAAAGAACCTGCGTCTGCTGCTGACCGGGGGCCTGCCCGATCCGAGCGTTCCAGGACGACTCGTGAAATCACTGGCGAGTGGTTATCTCATCCAGGATCGCGACAATGCCCTGACTGCCTCCCCCGAGCTTAAAGTTGTCACCAAGCGGGCCCCGAGCGATCAGGAAATGAAAGATCTCAAATTCGCCTTCACCGTCGCAAAACATGTGAAATCGAACGCCATTGTCTATGTCCGAAATGGTGCCACAGTGGGCGTCGGTGCCGGGCAGATGAGCCGGGTTGATTCATCCAAGATTGCTGCGGCCAAATCACTTGAAGCCGCGCAAAATGCTGGAGAGACATCCGCCTGGGCCAAGGGCTCGGTCGTCGCGTCGGACGCCTTCTTTCCCTTCGCGGACGGTCTGCTCGCCGCAGCGGAAGCAGGGGCAACTGCGGTGATCCAGCCCGGTGGTTCCATGCGCGACGATGAAGTGATTGCTGCCGCTGATGACGCCGGGCTTGCCATGGTCTTTACCGGCATGCGACATTTCCGCCATTGATATTTCAAGTGAGAGGAGCGCGGCGATGATTATTACCACAACCGGGTCCGTTGAAGGTCATTCCATTGCGTCCTATCTGGGCGTAGTTGGCGGCGAGGCTGTCATGGGATCCAACTTTATCCGCGATTTCTTCGCGCGGGTAACTGATACACTGGGCGGGAGGTCCGATGCCTACCAGAAGGAAATTCGCAACGCCCGCGCACACGCGCTTTCAGATATGAAGGAAGAAGCCGCCGATATCGGCGCCGACGCCATCGTGGGGATCAGCGTAGATGTCGAGGTTATCGGCGACAGCATGTTGATGGTCACAGTCGCGGGTACCGCGGTCAAGCTCGCCTAATGCCTAGTCGTGCGCTGGTTCGCGCACGAAACTCATCAGCGCCGCCCCGATCATCAATAAGGTGAAAATGACGATCATCGCCGGGCGTTGCTGCCCGGTCAGCGAGGTAACAATCCCGATCAGGAGCGGTGCCAAAAATGCCGTTGCCTTCCCTGACAATGCAAACAGCCCGAAAAACTCGCCGGCCTTTTCCGGCGGTGCCATGCGGGCAATCAGGGTCCGGCTGGCGGCCTGCGCCGGTCCGAAGAAAAACCCCATGATAAAGGCGAAAACCATAAAGACCATCTCTGCAGGGCTGGCGAATAATGCCCCCCCTTCAACAGGCATGGCAGCAGGAAGCCCGAACAGGACCTGACCGTTGCTGATCGACAGCACACCTACAGACGCGAAGGCGAGCCCCAGAACGGAAATAACAATTGTCGGCTTAGAACCAAGTCTGTCATCCAGGGCTCCGCCAATAAAGCACCCGGCAATGGCAAAGAAATTGATCAGGATGCCGAAAATACCAAGTTCTGTTGTCCCCCACTTAAAGAGTCCTGCGGCGTAAATGCCGGAGAAACCGATAAGGGCTAGAATGCCGTCATTATAAAACATTCGGGCGATCAGGAAGTAAACGATGTTGCGATAGTCCTTCAGGGACCGCAGCGTTACCACTAGTGCCGAAAAGCCCTGCCGCACCGCTGCAGTCTTCGATATGCCGCTCGGTGCTCGGTCCGGCGTGAACAGCAGCATCGGAATTATGAAGACCAGCAGCCAGATGGCGGACATCGGGCCAGTTATGCGGTCCGGTTCGTGCAATTCCTTGCTGAGGCCGAAGAGGGGAACTTCCGGCATAGAGAACCCGAACAGCACAATAAACAGCGCGATGAGCCCCCCAATATAGCCCAGACCCCAGCCAAAACCACTGAGGCGACCCATTCGCTGGGGTGACACAAGCGTCGGCAGCATGGCGTTGTTAAAGACGATGCTGAACTCGACACCGATCGTGCCGATGACAATGCCCGCCAATATCCAGAATATGCCGCTCTGCATACCCGGC
>Ga0098035_1001218_pt1 | contig 12529 bp, 10 predicted proteins | sample 3_EtaG_FD_75046 | JGI IMG/M metagenome (GOLD analysis project Ga0098035, IMG submission 75046) | Marine viral communities from the Subarctic Pacific Ocean - 3_ETSP_OMZ_AT15126 metaG | ecosystem: Environmental > Aquatic > Marine > Oceanic | place: Pacific Ocean | collected 2015-01-07
CGTGGCAGTTCGTCAAAGCCACCGATTCAGATTCTCGGGAGGATTATATCTCAGACAATGCTGGGGATAATTTCGATGATGTTTTCATAGGAGTTGCTATCTCGGAACGGGCCCATACACCAACTGCAAAGCCGGAATATGGGAATGTAACACTAAAATATGAATGGGTTGATCGTTAATGTTCACTGGCTATTTGCAGATAATTAAAATTATGTCTTTTTACAATATAAAACACTATTTATCATAGGAAAATTATCTTTTTAGAGGCTATTTCATGTCAAATTTATTTAAGGAAGCTATTGTGGATGCCAATGCATTACGCGAAGCCGCGCTTAAAAGCGCAGAATCAACTATTATTGATAAATATTCTGATGAAGTACGCGCAGCATTAGATGGGCTTCTTGAACAAGATGAGCTTGGTGATTTAGATTTGGGAGCCGATCTTGGAGACGCACCAGATTTGGGCGCAGACCCTGCAGTCGATTTAGGTGCTGATCTTGGAGCCGATTTAGATGTTGAGGCTGAAGGCGAAGCTGATGGCATCGAAGAGGACGTAGAAGACGTTCCTTATGCTGCCACAGATGGTGCCAGCAAAATGGATGGCAAAAGCCTTAAGAGCATTCCCGGCGAAGGAGAAGATGTCGAAGTTACACTTGATCTCGGCGCCCTCCGCGAATCTGTCGAAGCGCTCCAAGCTGAGATTGATGAAGATTTAGAGATTGATGAAGAAGAACTTGCCGAAATGCTTTCCGATGGTGAGGAAGAGGAACTTGGAGAAGACCGGGAGAAGCGGTGGCGCCCTGGAGATCCTGTAGTGCATAAAGATCCAGAATCGGATGTTTATCGCGGAGCAACTGGCGGCCAGGAGAAAGGTCGAGAGGATAAGGGAAAGGATCCTACAAGAAAGAAAAAAGAAAAGACGAAAAAAGAAGAAATTGAAATCTCCGATGAACTTATTGATACCATCGCAGAGAAATTAACAGTTGACATGGGTGCGGAACTATCCGGCTGGGCCGGCCGCTCGTCTCATGAGATGAAACATGAGATTGAAAGAGAGCTAGCGCATCGCCGCAGCACCGATGTCGAAGAAGATTTAGAGACTTTAAAGAAAGCCCAAGAAGAGTTAGTTTTCGAGAATAAACAACTCAAAGGGCGTCTTTCACAATATGAGCAAGCAACAAAAGAGCTTAAGGAAACTTTACAAAATGTAAATCTTTCTAATGCTCGTTTGCTTTACACGAATCGTGTTCTACGGAATACCTCCTTGAATGAGCGACAAAAGAAAAGAATTGTCGAAGCTATTTCAAAAGCCGATTCTGTTACAGAAGCAAAGACAATATATAATACGCTTGAAAGCACAGTGGAGGCCAAGCCCGTGCGAAGCCCACAATCACTAAGCGAAGCTATTAGCCGTCCATCTTCTGTAATTCGTGCAACTCGTCATGAGTCAGCACAACCTACCGACCCATTCGCAGAGCGAATGAGGCGGTTAGCAGGCATTAAATAATACAATTTTACAGGAGGTATTTAAATTATGGCTAGTATCGTTGAAAGATTGACAGAAGGTATTGTCAATCGAGATATGCGCGCCGAAGGCAGCGCATTACTAAATAAATGGGAGAAGACAGGTCTTCTTGAGGGTCTTGCTGACAGCAGAAAGCGTCAGAGCATGGCTCGTCTACTTGAAAACCAAGCTAAAGAGCTTCTCCGTGAATCAAGCACAATGGCAGGTGGAGATGTTGAGGGTTTTGCAGCCGTCGCGTTTCCGATTGTTCGGCGTGTGTTCGCAGGGTTGATCGCAAACGATCTCGTTAGCGTTCAGCCTATGAGTCTCCCTTCGGGACTCATTTTCTTCCTTGACTTTACAGTGAGTCAGGAAGCTGGTGATTATCCAACTGCCATTTCGCGCCTAGGATATGATCTTTCGAGTTCGCTCTATGGCGGTAACGCTGTTGCTTCCGCAATCACTGGTGGTGTCGATTTGACCCAGCAGATGGGTGACGCTGGTGGACCTTATAACCTTAACAACGCTTATTCCTCGCCAACTGGCTCAGGGCAGACAAGTACAATTACTTTAACTGCACAGAATGTTGCGCTCTCCCAGTGGGGTGAAGCCTCTGGTTCGGCTGTACACAAGTTAGCTCAGTATGATCCGGATTTCGTATCTGGTTCTACGGATGTTGCTGTTGTCTCTATTCTTTGTAGTGGACTCGATCAGTTTAACTTCCAGGGCCCCCAGTCATATAACATTTCCAGTTCTGCTGGTAATGGACTTCTGGTTGACTCGACAGATACAGCTTTTGCTCGTTTGGTTCGTCGTCACACGCGACTCAGCGGTAACGTTGATCCTGGTCAAGATACGGGCGCCCGATTGCTTACTGTTTGGGTTGGCGTTGGTGCCGATGGTGCGGCTTCTGGATCAGCAGATCCAGGTGGTGCCCTCGGTATGGGTGCGAATATTTTGACCGCACTTAACGCAGGAACGCGAGCAACTTCATCGTGGGCCCAGAAGGATGATATCGTTGCTGGTGGCGCTGCAGGTTCTATTGTTGGACAGGCAGATTGGGGACTTGAAGCTGAAGATAATATCCCCGAGATCGACATCAAAGTCGATTCCGTGGCTATTACAGCGATGACCAAGAAGCTCAAAGCGAAATGGACGCCAGAGTTGGGACAGGATCTTAATGCCTATCACAACCTTGATGCCGAAGTTGAGCTTACTAGCATTCTCTCTGAGCAGATTGCTCTTGAGATTGACCGTGAGATTCTTGTTGATCTTGTGAATGGTGCAACTGCCGGTACTTATTACTGGTCACGTTCACCCGGTCTCTTCGTGAACCGCTCAACCGGCGCCGAAATTGGTGCTAGTTCTGCTGCTCCCGATTTCACCGGTACCGTGAGTGAGTGGTATGAGACTCTGATTGAGACCATTAACGATGTGTCCGCTCAGATTCACCGTAAGACTCTCCGTGGTGGAGCAAACTTCGTGGTGGTTTCACCCGAGGTTGCTAACATCCTTGAGTTTACGGCTGGATTCCGTGCTAGTGTCACTGCTGACGACGAAACCGGCTCTGTCGGCGCCGTTAAGGTTGGTGCTCTTTCCAAGAAATTCGATGTTATTGTGGATCCTTATTTCCTCCGTAACGTTGTCTTGGTTGGCCGCCGAGGCTCTAGTTTCCTTGAGTCTGGGTATGTATACGCACCTTATGTGCCGCTACAGACCACACCTACCATCTTTGGACCAGAGGACTTCGTGCCCCGTAAGGGCGTGATGACTCGCTATGCCAAGAAGATGGTTCGTCCTGATATGTACGGCTTAGTCGTTGTACGCGGACTCCTTGGTGAAGCAGGCGCTACTAGCTAAATTAGCTAAATAGCAAATAAACGTAAAGCCTCCGTCTTTGGCGGGGGCTTTCGTTTGTCTGAGACTACTTATAGATGAGAATGAGAATATCATTCACACCAAAGTTATCGGGTAGACTTCGAACTACCTCCTAGTATTGTTGAAATAGACTAATACAGGAACATGATTATAAATGGAGGGTTTTTAACTATGGGAACTAAAAGAGTAGGTCACGCTCGAATAAAGGCGCTGATCAATGAAAATAACAACCTTATGAATTTTCGGAAGTCGGCATACGTCGATGGAACCGCGACATCAACGCTGACGGCCGCACAGAGTGGTCGCACCGTTTTAGTAGGAGCAGCCGCCGCCGGACTCGGCGCTGATACAATCTTTACATTGCCTGGAGTGCAAGATGGACTTAGCTTCAGGTTTGTCTATGTCGGAAATGCTGCTGATGCGGAGGATTTTCAAATTAACACTGGATCCGATACAAATTATTTTATCGGCGGCGTTCTTCAACACGATATTGGTGGCGAAGATGGCGCAATCTATCATCCGGACGGAAACTCCAACTCCAGATGCAACATTTTGACACCTGATGGTGGCACCGACCTTGAAGTTTGGTGCGATGGCACATTATGGTATATCAGCGGATTCGTGAACTCCGCAACAGATACCGGTGTTACTTTTGCCGATCAGTAAGATTCAATAGCCATTAAAATGTTTTATATGTTTTGCCCCCTCTTCGGAGGGGGTTTTATTTTGGAGATTAAAACCCAAAAGTAGCGATCCCTCAAATTTTTTTCGCCTACAATTTTTGAGATTTTCGTTTTTAGAAAATCAAAACTATTTATTATAACCATTGGAGGCAAAATGGGCAAAAAAAGAAGAATTCTTCGTAGTCCTAAATTTACACATTTAAAGAAAATTAGATTTAACAATAATAAAGAAGAAGAACAGGAAAACACCGAAATAGAAGAATTAGTTGTTGAAACACCCGTTGTAGAAGAAAAAAAGACTGTAACTAAAAAGAAAACAGTCAAAAAGGCAACTAAACGTGCCAAAACGACTAAAAATAAAACAAAGACAAAGAAACAATAAATTATTTATTAATTTAAGCTTATATAAACCCCCGCTCTTGTGGGGGTTTTTGCTTTATCAAAACTATTTATCATTGAGAATAAGGAAATAGCTTATATGTCAGCATTGTCCCCCAGTTCACAGACTAATTCAATTATTTTAACATCTACGGGAAGTTCTTCTAAGGTAGCCGCTGCTGTTCCAATTGGAGCGTATACTGGCTCTCAAGCATTTCTTATCGGCGCCGCCACACAAGTAAAATATGTTTATAAGAAATTAGGTGGCGATGTTGTTGATATTGAATTAACGCCCGCGAATGTATATGCTGCATATGAAGAGGCAGTTTTAGAATATTCATATATCGTTAATCTTCATCAGGGCAAGAACGTTTTAGGAAGTTCGTTGGGTGCTGCCACTGGCTCTTTTGATGAACAAGGCCAATTGGTTTATGGTGATTCGTTAAGTGGCTCAAATATCGAATTAAGATATTCTCGCTATCAATATGCACAAGCTCGCAAGATCGGAGATGCGATGTCCACTGCCGGCGGCTATGGAGGCACGAATAGAATTTTTTCAGCCTCCTTTAAGCCCGGCAGCAATCAACAAGATTATGATTTACAGACAATAATCGGAGATGCCTCTGATTCCGGCACAGATGATGCCGGAAAGGCTGTTGTATTTTCTGGTAAAGTTGGCAAGAATAGAGTCGTTGTAACACGCGTTTTTTATCGCTCTCCAAGAGCTATGTGGAGGTTTTATGGCTATTATGGGGGCGTAGGGGTAGTTGGAAATTATTCCACATATGGTCAGTTTGCAGACGACTCTACATTCGAGATTATTCCTACTTGGCAAAATAAAATGCAAGCTATAATGTATGAAGATTCAATTTATACTAGAACATCTCATTATTCATATGAAATTAAAGATAATTTCCTGAGATTATTCCCAGCCCCAAGCACTTGGGGATTAAATGATATGGATCGTATTTGGGTTAATTTCTATGTAGATTTAACTAATCCCTGGGATGTAAGTGATAGATATTATGACGGAACAACCGGAATTAATAACATGAATACATTGCCTTTTAATAATATACCTTATGAGAACATTAATTCCATGGGCAAACAGTGGATTAGAAAATATGCACTAGCTTTATGCAAAGAGATGCTAGGACAGATTAGGGGCAAATTTACAACAATGCCGATTCCTGGCGAATCTGTGACTTTAAATCATTCCGAATTACTATCGCAGGCAAAAGAAGAGCAAACACAACTTAGAGACAAATTGATGGAAATTCTTGAGAGCGCCACTTATAAGGAACTAGTTAAGAATGATTCCGAAATGACTGATGCCGCGGCAACAGCTTTTAAGGGCACTCCTTTGCCAATATTCGTGGGGTAATGTAACCAATGGCCGATAATGAATGGAAAAAACCAGCCGCACCCCCACCTCCTTTATTCTTCGGAAAAAAAGAAAGGAATTTAGTCAAACAAGTTAATGATGAATTAATTGAAAAAGTTATTGGACAACAAATTCTTTATTATCCCATTGATATAGAAAGAACAAACTTTCATGATTTATATGGAGAGGCAATCGAGAAAACGTTTTTACCTCCCATAAGAGTTTATGCTTTGGTCGAATTCACTGATTATGTCACTGAATATCTTGAAAATGCAGGGATTGATAAAATATGGGAAATTAATGTTCATTTTCACAAGAGAAGATTAGAAGAAGATCAGAATATGTATGTTCGAGAAGGTGATTTTGTTTTGTATGGAGATATATATTACGAGATAGTTAAGTTATCAGAGCCTACAAAACTATTTGGTCAAGTTGATCATGGCTTTGAAATTTCTGGTAGATGCAGAAGAGCAAGGAAGGGACTATTCGATGCTACCTGATAATTTTGATTTTGCAATGATACCGCCTGATATCGATCTTCGCCTAAGTGAAATAGGAATGCTGGCATCTACAATTGAAAACATTGATTATTCGATAGTTTCATGGTTAAAAGAAGATTTAAGACTCAATGCCAACACTAACGAAGGTTGGGTAAAAGTACCAGTATTGTGGCAAACGCCGGAACGTTCATTCCAGATTAAAAATGAAAAATCTTTAAGAGATGATGCAGGCGGTCTAAAACTTCCTTTGATTAGCATTGAAAGAACGGGAATCACAAAAGATCCAGCCAGAAAGGGCTCTTTTCAGGCTCATGTTTATTCAGAAGATAAAAACGGCCGTACCGGTAGAATGGTTATCGCCAAAAAGATTGTCGAAGACAAAACAAGAAATTTTGCTGTTGTAGGCAATACGAGACGTAGTAATTATACATCTGGTTCGGCCGCATCCACTCAAAGATTTTTTCCGAGAGTAAATAAAAAGATTGTCGTCAAAACCATGTCAATTCCGATTCCGGTATATGTGAACGTCGAATATAAAATTCATATTAAAACAGAATACCAGCAGCAGATGAACGACCTTCTTGCACCATTTATGACTAGAACAGGGCAAATTAACGCCTTTGTTTTGAAAAGAAACGGCCATTTATATGAGGCTTTTATTGATCAAGGCTTTACACATAATAATAATGTTTCTAACCTGAATGAAGATGCGAGAATGTTTACTTCCGATATATCAATAAGAGTATTGGGCTATTTGATTGGCGAAGGCGAAAATGACGACCGACCGATTGTAAGAATAGAAGAAAATATTGTCGAGATCACCTTTCCGCAAGAAGGATTGGTTGCCGATACTCCGGAGGGGTACTTAAAAATCACTTCCTGAAGTGAAAGTACCACTTTATTGCATTTCGGGAAGACTTTTGAGTTCCAAAATACTATTTAAAGTATGATTGTAGCGGCAATTAAAGCCATTTTTTAGAATGAGGAAACAATAATGTCAGTTAAAAACTTTAAATTTGTATCTCCTGGGGTGTTTATTAACGAAATTGATAATTCGTTTATTCCGAAAACAGCCGATGTCATCGGACCTGTTGTTATTGGGCGCTCCAGAAAGGGGCTAGCAATGCAGCCCGTTAAAGTAGAATCCTATTCTGAATTTGTAACTATGTTTGGAGATACGGTCCCTGGCAATGGTGGTGGTGACATATCTCGCGGTGAGAACCTCCAGTCTCCAATGTATGGAACATATGCCGCAAAAGCATTTCTTAGGGCCAACGTTGCACCCCTTACTTATATACGTCTTCTCGGCCAAGAAACTGCTGCCGGCGCCTCTGCTGCTGGCGATGCATCTGCCGGCTGGAAAACCACCCAGAATATTGGCACAGACGCTGAAACTGTTGGTGGCGCCTATGGACTTTGGGTGATGAAGTCTGGCACGGTCGCAGACTTTAGTAATGGCGGAACAGATACTGGCGCCCATTTGGCTGCTGTATTTTATATGGATAGTGGCTCTATTTCATTAAGAGGAAAGGCGCGCAGCATCTCCGGAGGATCCGCCCCGTTCAACTCGACCGCTTCCACCAACGCCCCGGCCACCATCGAAGGTCAAGGTATTATTATTGGAACTGATTCTAGTGATCTTTTTACATTAGTTGTTACAGGCGCCAACAAGGGCGCCCGCCTCATTGAATTTAATTTTGACGATAGTAGCGATAAATTTATTCGTAAAGCTGTTAATACAAATCCACAACTGTTGGGTACTGCCGGTACTTTTTATGCTAACGCTTCAGCCGAAGATCTTTGGCTTGGTGAGACTTTTGAAAATTCACTGCGAAGCGGCAGTTTGATTGGCACCTCTAATGGATTGCAGGGAGTTATTTTAGGAATAGCACTGAGTGGCACTGTCGCCACGGGCCCCCACAATATGCTGGGACAAGCTTCAGCCGAAGCAAAGGCCGGTTGGTTTATCGGTCAAGATCTTGGTTCGCCAGGGGACTATATTCCCCAAACTCAGCAAAAGCTTTTCCGCCTTATTGGTCGAGGTCACGGCTCATGGTTAAGTAAAAATGCTAAAGTTTCTATTGCAAAAGTTAAACAGTCTTCAACAACAACATCTGGCTATGGTACTTTTTCTGTAGTAATAAGAGATCTTTTTGATACTGATAATAATGTGGTGGTATTAGAGCGTTTTGATAATCTCACTCTTGATCCGACATCGCCAGATTATGTTGCGCGCAGAATCGGAGATCAGTATTATACTTGGGACGTTACACAGCGCAGATTGAAGCAATACGGCGGATATCCAAATCAATCTAAATATGTTTATGTAGATATGAATGCCGATGTGGATGCTGGCGCCTCAGACGAAACACTTCTTCCGTTCGGTTACTTTGGACCCCCGAAGTTCACAGATATAACACAAGCTTCTTGTTCACACGGGTACAATGGGCTCTCAGATGTAACGCCATTTATTATTGGCGCAGTAGGAGTGCCCGGGATTGGTTCAGATACTCGCGTTTCCGGAGCGCTAGGGGCTACTGTAAGCGCCGATTCGTTTGTTCGAATCCGCGCCGCGATGACCGGCGCCGCCGTTGGTGGAATTGTGGCAACTCATGCAACAGCTTCCTTATATTTCCCCAAAGATCGGCTACGTGTTTCAGCAAGTGCTGGTGGCTTATCAGATCCGAGTAATGCATATTTTGGACTGTCCTCCACAAGAGATACCACCTCCACGCGTCCAGATGATAGCTTAGCCGATTCACACGGATTATTATATTCTAGTTTCCCCGATGACCCGACTGGTACTGGTGGGTCATTAGCGGGCTTGAATTCTGTAGCTGGTGTTGATTCATGGTCATATGTATTTTCTCTTGACGATGTAAGAAAGGCCGGCTCCACCCCCAGTTATTTCTGGGAATCGGGATCCCGCGCAAGTTCGCTTTCTGTTACATCGGGCTCCTATACAAACGTTTTGAGTGATGGATATGGCCAGTTTACAGCGCCCTTCTGGGGCGGCTCTGATGGTTTTAATATCAGAAAGCCAGATCCACTTTATAATAAAGGTATGGGCAGCGCTGTTACTGAAGATACCAGCTATGCATATCATACTTATCGGAGAGCGATTGACACAGTTGCCGATCCCGAATTCATTGATATGAATTTACTAGCTGTTCCTGGCTTAACAAATGATGCTCTTACATCCCACATGGTTAGTACGTGCGAAGACCGTGGAGATGCCATGGCCCTAATAGATTTGGCTAATGTTTATATTCCGCCACACGAGCAATACTACTCAAGCAAGGCCAGCAGAATTGGCACGAATCCCCAGGCTGCAGCGACTGCTCTAAAAGATAGAGCCCTTGATTCTTCTTATGGCGCGACTTTCTATCCATGGGTCCAGACACGCGATGACCAGACCGGTCAACTTCTTTGGATTCCACCTTCTGTTGCTATGATGGGCGTATTAGCCAGTTCTGAGAGAAAATCTCAGCTTTGGTTTGCACCCGCGGGCTTCAATAGAGGTGGACTAAGTGATGGTGCTGCTGGTCTGCCTGTTCATAATGTTACCGAGAGATTAACTTCTAAGGAGCGCGACACGCTTTATGAAGCTAGAATTAATCCAATTGCGTCTTTCCCGTCTACTGGCATTGTAGTCTTTGGACAGAAGACACTACAAGAACGCCGTTCTGCTCTCGATAGAATTAACGTTAGAAGGCTTGTTATTTACTTGAAGAAACAAATTTCAATTCTTTCAACACAGATTCTATTTGAACAGAATGTTCAAGCAACATGGTTAAGATTTAAAAGTCTCGTTGAACCATTGTTAGCCAGCACCAAGATTAACTTTGGTATTACAGATTATCGTTTGATTTTAGATTCGAGCACCACAACGCCAGATCTTGTTGATCAAAACATCTTATATGCGAAAATTATGATTAAGCCTGCCCGCGCTATTGAATTTATCGCAATTGACTTTGTTGTTATGTCAACTGGAGCATCATTCGATGACTAGAAAGAGAGGGGTGATTTTTTCCCCCGCCATACTATTTAAAAATAGATTACAGGAGTACTAGATATGTCATTCTGGACAGAAACAGATCCTACAAAAATACAAGAACCAAAAAGAAAATTTAGATTTCACGTATATTTTGATGGGCTTGATAGCCCTATATTGTGGTGGGCGAAAACTGCCACGAAACCATCTTTTCAGATTGCGTCTGCAGAGCATAAATATTTAAATCATACTTTTTATTATCCCGGCTCTATTACATGGCAAGATGTGACCATTACATTGGTAGATCCTATTGATCCAGATATGGCTGCAAGTTTATCAGATATTGTGCAATTATCAGGATATCAGCCCCCCACTTCCCAAGACGGCTCCGACGAGCCGACGTTATCAAAAGACAAAGCTGTGGGCGCCCTTGGAAAAGTATATGTCACGCAACTTGATTCCGATGGTGTGGATCTTGAAACGTGGACGCTCAATAATGCTTGGATTTCTGAACTTAAGTATGGCGATTTAGAATATGGTTCCGATGAATTAACAGAATTAAGTATTACCATGAAATATGATTGGGCAACTATCACTAGTGAAGCAGCCGGCTCATCGGCCAAGAAGGGCTCCGGCGGAAAAGAATTCTTCAAGATCTAATAATATAATTTAAAACGAGGTGTATATTGGCTAGAAATACAGATCGGATGGGGCTCGGCACGAGCACCCCCGAAGATAACTCGCCCCCTCCGCAAGCACTAGCAGAAAATCAAGAAAATTCGTTTTCTTTTGTTGTGCCAACGGAATTTGTCGAACTTCCATCAAAAGGAAGATTTTATTCAGAAGGTCACCCCCTTCACGGGCAAGAAACAATTGAAATTAAGCAAATGACTGCTAAAGAAGAAGATATTCTTACTTCGCGCTCATTGCTTAAGAAAGGGATAGCTCTAGATCGCGTTATCAAGAGCATTATTATGAATAAAAGAATTGATCCTGATTCTCTCTTGGTTGGTGATCGTAATGCAATAATCGTTGCAACCAGGATTTCAGGCTATGGCAGTGAATATGCCACACAAGTATCTTGTCCCAGTTGTACAACAAAACAAGAATATACTTTTAATTTGAACTCTGCAAACATATATGGTGGAGAAAACGTTTCAGAATTAGACATAGTATCTAATGAAGACAATACTTTTACTGTACAGCTTCCAAAAACTCTTATTAATATAACTTTTAGATTGCTATCCGGTAAAGATGAAAAATCTTTTATTGCCGGAATGGAAACTGACCGCAAACAAAGGCAAACAACAGAAAAAAACGTAACAAGGCAAATTGCGTCTATGGTTGTTGCTGTTAATGGCGATTCTTCACTACAGGCAATAAAATATTTAGTTGATAACATTCCATCCATAGATTCTCGCCACTTACGTTTGGCTTATCGTCTCGCCGCGCCAAACGTAGATTTAACACAGCATTTTGAATGCAATGAGTGTGATTTTGAGCAGGACATGGAGGTGCCGCTCACAGCGGACTTTTTTTGGCCTGACCGATGAATACATGGAAAACATATATGAGCAATTTTTCTTTCTGAAGTATTCGGGTGGATGGAGTTTTTCTGAAGCTTATAACCTGCCTATAGGGCTTAGAAAGTGGTTTGTCGAGCGCCTTATCAAACAACTTGAAATGGAAAAGGAAGCAATTGAAAATGCTTCTAAAGGCAATAATTCCAACACTCAAACACTAACTCCCCACAATCAGCCAGCGCGCCCGCCCAAAATGTAAGTAATAAGATAGATAAGACTGCTTCGGCGGTCTTATCTTTTTTTGTGGATTACTAATTAGTTTATATAAGCGAGGAAACTGATATGGCCGATTTTGATCCCCAGGCCCTTGCCGATGCCCTAAAAGCCATGGAAGAGGCGAAAATAGGGGTAAAAGATCTTCGAAAGCAGCTATCGGCTCTCACTAATGATCAAATAGAACAGCTGGACACCCTCAGCGGAAACTCCGCGCTAGCCGCCAAAGCCGAAGTCGCCAGCCGAAAGGCGCAAATGGAAAGTATTCAGGCGCAAATAGCCGCAACGAAAACGCTAGCTGAAAGCAAGCAAAAAGAACTTGCACTTAATAAGCTTGAAATAGAACAATTGGAGGAATTGCTCCGGCAACGCGACAACATGGACGAAGCCGCGCTCAGGGCCGCCGAAAAAC
>Ga0098035_1001220_pt1 | contig 12512 bp, 21 predicted proteins | sample 3_EtaG_FD_75046 | JGI IMG/M metagenome (GOLD analysis project Ga0098035, IMG submission 75046) | Marine viral communities from the Subarctic Pacific Ocean - 3_ETSP_OMZ_AT15126 metaG | ecosystem: Environmental > Aquatic > Marine > Oceanic | place: Pacific Ocean | collected 2015-01-07
TGTGGAAGGAATATAAATTGCGTTCCAATCTACCACTTGGTGAACGGCACCCGTATAGCAAAGCATCCTCGGAGGAAACCATGTCCATACTGCGGAGAAGCTAACTGGTCAGATGAGAGGCACTCTCTATGAGGTGTCTTCAGTGTGGCGGAGACTATGTAGGTATGAAACGGGCTCGTAAGTTTAACTGCCCTCATTGTGGTGAACTGAGATGAATGAAAGATGGGAAACCTTTGACCGCATATGGGCTAAAGGTAAAACTAATAAGATGGTTCAACGCCTCAAAGAAAAATGTAAGATAAGAGGATTAGAACCAACTGAGGAAAACTGTCGTGACTATTGGATGGGTTACATTCGATACTACACTGACGGATGGACCGGAAGAGGATATCATTTGAACCCTCGTAAGAACAAAGTAAAAATGAAAATATTAAGGAGACATAAAAATGACCAAGGCAGACGACATCAAGGCGGAAGAAAACCACCACGTCAGGTGGGCCGAAGAAATACACAGAAGAAACACTCAATACAGCGAAGAAAGTAATTGGTTCCCCTTTGTACAAAATATTGAAGATGTCCTCTCACGTATAGAGGAGATGACTCAACGTTTTGATGACATGGAGAATAAAATAGGAGAGACAACAGGAATGATAAAAAATTTAAGGAAAATATTAATTAAGTTGGAGGTTATAGATGACAGATTCGTCTTCTAACCCCGAGATGGCTGAGATGGCCGCTGAATTAATGATGGCTAAAATGGATGCGAACAAGCTAACACACATGCTTCGTGTCGGTACATTTCAACTGGAGATAGCACCCTCATCTGATATAGATGTAAGGGAGTTCTTCACTGAAACATTGGAGGTGTTGATGGAAAAGTATGGCGAAAGGCTACTTGAAATCGACATCAGGAACACCATGCAGTCCAACGGAAATATGCATGGATAAAATACAGGAGATATAATGACTGGTAAAAGTGGATTAGAACTACAAGCGGGATTGTTCCGCAACACAGATAAGAACGGCAACATCTACTACTCAGGTAAATCTGAAGCAGGAGATGAATTTGTCATGTTTAGAAATTCTTATTGGAAAGAAGGAAGTAACAAACCATACTTCAGATTGATGAAGCGTGTCGGTGACGGCCCTGCCGCACCTACTATGGAGGACTAATGTTCGGTAGAGATTTGGACCGCATGATGCAGATGTGGGCTGAGCTACTCGGTGAAATCGAGATGGTGCCCATTTCGGTACCGCAAAAAGCTCACTTGTTTCCAAGGCGAAAAAGCATAGGAAACGTTGAAGACCGAGATGAGGACATTGTCCTCAGTGCAGACCTTCCCGGTGTTGAGAAGAAGGACATAGAACTCTCAGTTGACCATAATAGCATAGCTTTTAAGGCCAAGACTGAAGAGAGAGACTATGACTTCGGACAAAGTTTCGACTTTGAACTCAACCCAGAAGAAGTGAAAGCTACATTCGTCAATGGTGTACTTGATGTGGTTGTGAAGAAAGCAGAAGGAATCAAAACCAAAACTATTCAGATAGAATGAGTAGTTACGATGACTGGAGACAGTCGACCAAAAGCGAGAGAGTTTGGTTAGAAGACTCAATGACTGCTCTGGGTCAATTTGCTTTCATAGCACCCATACATCGGGTAAAACATTGGAACCCCACCACTAAAAGAAGAAACAAGTGTTGGGCCAAAGAGGGTGAGTGTGTCTTCTGCCAACGAGGAACACCAAAGATAAACGAATTTACCTACGGTATTTATAACAGTACCGAGAAGGTAGTTAAATATATTACCCTCACCATCGCATCTCATACTTTATGTCAACGTCTCTTCTCTAAGATAATAGAAAAGAATATCAACCCAACCGATGTTCTTTTTGAATTTAAAAAGGGAAAGATTAGAACTACTCTGGGTAAGGAGACTAATGGTTATGCTATTATACCCACAGAGCACGAACCTTTCGTGGAGGAAAAGTTTAGGCCAAGCCTCACCGATAGCGAAGAACAATCCTATGTTTGGATTGTGCCTGAAGAAATCGTGGAGTTTTTAAAACATAAAGACGGAGAGCCTATGACTATGATAGATTTATATCTACTGATGAAGGACCAATTTCCTGCTATCCCTGATAAAGAGCTAAAGAAATACGCTGTTAAACTCTGTGAACACAACGTTCTCAATCTAATTAATGCGAGACAGAAATGGATATAACTGAATGGATATTATTAGCGGCCATCTTAGATGGCCCAATAGCAGGACTGTTATACTTGGTATGGATAAAATTTAACAATGAAAAAATATGAATTACATGATTTACTGAGATATTTTCATAACGCAAAGAAGTCGGATGGCACTCTCTTTCCTATTCTAGGAGAAGATGCCCTCTCCCTTACTTGTTCGATATCATATTTACTGGAAGATACTAATTTTTGTATTAAAGCATACAGTGGAACTGGAAAAACTGTACTGATGGAAGCAATTATTAATCTTCTTCCTCCAGATTGGGTCCATGTGATAGAACACATGTCTGATACTGCGATATGGTATGACCAAGAAAAGATTAATGAAGCTCGCTTTATAATTATACCTGAAGCTCAGAAATTACCTGATGGAATAATGGAGGTAGTAAAAACATGGGCAGATGGAAGGACTGCTACACGGAAAGTAACAGACATGACTCGTCAGAAAGATGGACTGGCACCTCGCACCCAAAAACTACATTCTAAATATGTATTGATGGCGGTGGCTGTGGAAAATGAGAAAGGAACAGGTATGTTTGATGCTGAATTAGAAAGGAGATGTATGATAATGCACACCAATCCCACAGTAAAACAAACAGAAAGAGTTATTAAACATAAATTATTACATTCAGCAGTTCCAGCTAGTAAAATATCTGACATGAGTGATGAGGAAATAAAGGGATTGAGGAAGCACCTTATCTTAGCCATTCGAGAAAGAGACGAAGATGATGCAACGGTAATTAAAAATCCATGTGCGCCCTTTCTCTTTAATGCTATACCCTCAGCTTTCCCTATCTCACGTTCAAAGGTGCAATATCTTTTACGTTTAGTTAATGCGATTGGTCGCTTCTATCCTGAGGAAATAATGAGAGTAGAAAGAGATGGAGTAAAGTATGGCCTGCTTACCCCCAAACACAACTGGATGGGGTTGCGTGTTTACTTAAACCATTTTGTTGAAGAGTGCCTACACATGCCGAGTCACGGGACCGACATCTTAAAATTATTTCCCGATACAAGGTTAGACAAGTTTGGTTTTGCTGATAGTGAAACAGTAAAGATGTCAGAAGTCGAGCTAAAAAAAGCGGCAAAGGCGGCAGGACTTCCCTTCACTAAACTTAAACCTGTAATATCTGGTTTAATTATGACAGGGTTCCTTGAGATGGATGATGATGGAAAGAGACAGCTCTTCTTTAAAAGCCCACTCTTAACCGAACCAGCCGCTAAAATTAATTGGAGTGATTTAATTGAAGAAACAGAGAAATTTATACGAAAAGAGTGGCCTGAAGTGGCTAGTGAGTACATTAGGCGCAGTTGTGGCAGTGTCCAAATTATTGACCCGTTTAGCGGGGACCACCTTGTCGTGGGTAAAGGAACAAAAGAAATAAAAACAAAGGAAGTTAAAGGAGACTATCCTACAATATTTAAATCAAAGCATGATGCGAGCCATGCAGATTATGCAAGCTTCTTATTAGGAGCACAAGGAATCTATGAAGAAAAAGAATACGAAACCATCAGAGAATATTATAAGACGAGCTAGAACCCGTAAAGATGGACAGCTATACGCCGTAGTAAGAGAGATGAGTGGGGGCTCTCGTATGACAGCGCTATGTGAAGACGGGTTGACACGCATGATAAGGATAGGGGGTAAGCATAAGAAGAGAATGTGGTGTAGGAGAGATGACCTTATAATAGTACAACCTTGGGTTGTGCAGGAAGACAAGAAAGCGGACTTGGTATATAGATACTTACCCGCACAGAGAAATTGGATGATAAGAAATAATAAAATACCAAAGGAGTTAAATATATGGTAGAAGGAATAGAAACAACGTATCGGGATTTTACCCGTAAAACAGCAAGATATCCTAAACGTAGAGAAAAAGAATACTTAATGTTAGGGTTAATGAACGAAGCCGGAGAAGTCGGCGGTGCATACAAAAAGGAAATAAGAGACCATGTGGATAATACAGACCTCATTATAGATGAGCTCGGTGATGTACTATGGTATCTCACACGTCTTTGTGATGTATATAATATCACAATATCAGAACTAATGACTAATAACATTGACAAATTATTTTCAAGAATGACACCTGAAGAAGCCAAAGCATATAGGGAGAAACACTAATGGCCATTGATGTAGATAAACTAACTGTTAAGACAGATGAAATGAGAAAGCAATGGGTACAAATGTTAAAGATGTGTGGTGATTTTCACTTTGATATGGCAGAAGAGTTTGATGATGAAGAAGTGTCTACGGTTCATCGAGCATGGGGGAACGCCATCACCGATGCCTACCTCCTTATTGATATGTGGCAGTTGGAAGAAGAGGAGATATTGGTTGCCACGGAAACACCCATACCCCCTGTAAATATTACACCGGAGAAAAATGAAACTAAATAAATACATATGTAAGATGTTGAATGAAACATGGCCTAGCGCTGGTATACCCACAGAAGAAGTTATTGAAGATTGGATTGTTGAATGGTACACCGGTACTTATACCAATGTAGAGGGAGATGAACCACGTGCTCCTCCTATGTGGTTAGCTGGACCTCGCTGGTATGACAGAAAAAGGGAGAAAGCAAATGAAAATTCCACTGATAGGTAGTATAAATAAACGCACAATAGATTTAAAGACAAAAAAATTGAAGGTCAAGATGTATAGGAATGGACAGGTTGAGGCTGTAGAGTCTCCCTACGTCCCTTACTTCTATACTGAGGACAAAGAGGGGGAAACAAAGAAGCTGGTTGCCTCAGATGAGACAGTCCAACTGAAGAAACACCTCTATATACCCGGAAAAGACCACATTCCAACCCACGCACTCTTTGATGGTGGAAGGGAAGCATTACTCGAAAGGCTATGCATTGAACATCCTACGTTCTTTGCTAATTATCCTAACGACCAAGATGTAAAATGCCTTGTGTTTGATATAGAAACACATTCCCCCGACGGAAGATTCCCTTTTGGGGAAGACTATCCGATTGTTGCCATTGGCATTGTAACTTCCACCGGAGAGCGCACAGTGATACTGTGGGATGGTGAAGATGATAAGAAATTACTATGGGATTTCGCTAAATATGTAGAGCAGTATGACCCAGACATTCTAGTTGGATGGAATCTGGTAGGGTATGATATACCTCAGATTCTACATCGTGTAAGACACCACGAGATAAACGAAACCCAATACAAAAAACATCTCAACCGAGATGGGTCGGACTGGGGCTTTGAGCCTCCTAAAGACAACCGTGAACTTAAGATGAACGCTGGTGGGCGCATAGTTTTAGACCTGCTGAGGTGGGCTCGACTGGATTATTCCTTGTCGGGACTCCCACGTGGGCTCAAGAGTGTATCACAGGCATTTGGCCTTGAACCTATTGAGCTCGACTTCGCAGGAAAAACCTTACTCGACTACCCCCTACACGAGATTGAGGACTACGTTCTGTCGGATGTAGATTGTACAATGTTTATGTACAACCACTACTTTCCACAAATACAGTACGTAGCCGAGGTTCTATGTGTCCCATTGGCAACTTATGTCAATGCACCCAGCAGCTATATTACGAAAATATTGCAGGGAAGGAGCCTGTATGAGCAGGGCATAGTGGCGCTTAATCGAAACAAAGAACGTCACCCTGAGATATTTAGACATGAGAAGGGCAATTACCAAGCCGCTCACATAGAATTATACAGACAGGGATTTGAACCAAAGAATTATAAAGTAGATTTTAGTGCGTTCTATCCCTCTATCTCAATGGCGCTTAATCTAGGACCTGATACCACCACTATTGTAGGGTACGAAGAGTATAAAGAGAAAATAGAATACAAAGAAGGTCTTTTTTATATACCCGACAACAAGGTAGGTAAGCGATTAATAGTCAAAATAGATAATACAAGAAAGAGTTGCCTCTATAATATGTGTGAGGTATTTAAAGAAATGCGAAAGCCTTATAAGCTTGGCAAGACGAAGGAAGATAAGAGCAAATCCGATGCTCTTAAAATAATGGTGAATACCTTTTATGGTGCAAACGCTAATCCTTACGTTAGTTATGGTGATATGGGGGTGGGTATTACTATCACGGCAGTGGCACGCTGGCTCCTTTTATCAGCTGTCGATGTTATCCGTAGTAGATATGGAGAAGATGCTGTGGTATATGTACATACAGATGGGATTAATACTAATGTGGATGTGGACGTCAAGTGGTTGACAGCACGCCTTCGACAACTTCTAAGTTATCACATTCCTCCAAGCGAACCCTCTCATATTTCTTTAGATAAAGACACCTTCAAAGAGGGGGTGTGGATACAGATAGGAAATTATATATTAAGGAATGAAGATGGGAGTGTTACAAAGCATGGGAGCACCTTCAAATCTAAGAGCCGCTCTATATTCTATAACAAGGTATTAGATAGATTATCCGACGCTCGATTGAATAATACCGTTACCAATTCTTTTGTAGATAAATTATACAATCTGGAAGAATATAAATTAGAAGATTTTATGATGCGTAGGTCGTCTAATAGAGGATATGATGAATATAAATCCGACACAGACCTCATGGTTAATCTCATGAATCAAGGAAAGTGTATAGGTATCGAACCATCAGAAGGGACAACCTATTTCTATGCCAAATGCAAAGAAGGATTTACTCTGCGTGAAACCATCAATACAATAGATGCTATTGATATGACCTATTACTGGGACACTGTGAGTAATCTATTGATTAAGTTTGGACTCAAGGAATACGTTAAAAAGAAACCACCCCTCACTTTCTTAGATAAAAAACAAAGAAGTTTGGCGGAGTGGATATAATGGCTGATATTTATACTAACTCACAAGGATACACCGTAGACCGTGAAAAGACTCGACAACAAGCACGAAAAAAGAAACGAGAAAACAAGCTGAGAGCTATAGAATATCTCGGAGGAGCATGTAATGACTGTAAAAGTACATTAGACGACATACCCGTCGAGTGTTTTGAAATAGACCACGTCCTATCCGAAAAAAAGAAATATAATTTCTCTACTATTATGCGATATTGGAAAAAGATAAAGAAAGAAATAGACACGTGCAAAGGTGAACTGGTGTGTAAAAATTGTCATGCCATAAGAACCGCAAAGATGCACCGAGACCCTGAGTATAATAAAAAACTACAAAAAACAAGAATGAAATCTTATCGCAACAAATGGAACAGAGAAGAACCCAAACAAACTAAGAAGCACGGCGCCAGTATAGCCCCCGACGGATGGATGTATGAGGTGAAAATGGTAAGAGTAGAAGAAGAGAAGAAAGAAGAACCCGATAACCAAACAACTTTAAAGGAGGGGTGGACATGAGACGCATAACTTTATATACTATGAGTAAGGATAGTATAAATAGGACAGCACGTTTGCTGCTCCTACCCCTACGGGTTGTGAAAAAATGGATGAAAGTGATAGTAAACCGTTGTCAGCATTTCTTAAAGATGCTGAAGTCAAAGTGGTTTGGCGAGAGGAAGAACGAACGAAAGTTGGAAGAGGAATGATAAAGCATGACGATGAGAATTTTGTATATCTCAGTGGAGAAAAAGGGACCGTGGTTGTTAACAAAAAAGACATTATTGCCATTAAGCAATAGAGTTAAGGAGATAGAATAATGGCAGAAGCACAACCATCGTTTTCATTGAGCAATCAGGACACTGTAGGAAAATATAGTAACGACGTGGAATGGGATAGACCCAAGAAAGGGAAGCTGAGAATAATGACTGTCTCAGATAGTCCATGGGCCCCCACGGGGTTCGGTACTAATACTAAAAACCTATCCTGTATTTTACATAAGGAAGGACACCACATAGGCTACGGTGGATGTCAAAACCCTCAGCATGGAAAATGGCACACTCCTTGGCCTCTTGGTCAAACTGAGAAGACAGTGTACTTTGAGAATTTACCCATATTATATCCGGGTCAGGAAAAGTTTGGAGAGAAATCCTTTGACCAATGGATTCAAACATTCAGACCAGACATAGTATTAGGTCATTTAGATTTTCAGATGTTTAAGCACATGACCGATAGAAAACAACCAGCCTATGTTCAAATACCTTTTAGGAAGAGTGATGGTAAACTCTTAAACCGTAAGGAACGTATGGACATAATGAACAAAGCCTACAAACAAATAGCCAAAGGTGTGCCATGGAAATTAGCTGTGATTATACCTTATGATGGAGAGCCTTCCGTTCCTCAATGGCAACAACAGATAGACAATATTGATTATGGGGTAGCCATGTCTCGATATGGTCAACTAGGATTAAAGAAAGATTTTGGGATAGACTGTACATATATTCCTCACGGAGTAGACACGGGACTCTTTAAACCATTAGTAAACCCGATGTATGGGAAAGTAGAAAAACCAGATGTATTTATGGTAGGGTGTGTGGCACGAAATCAGCACCGTAAAAACCTTCCCCGTCTTATGAAAGGGTTTGCTCAGTTCGTTAAGAAGAATAAACTTACTCCAAAGGAAACTAAATTAATTATGCACATGGATTGGAATGACGCAATGGGTTGGAAAATCCCTGAGTTTTGTGACCAATATGGTATTAAGGAACATTTGATGCCTACTATGATGGGAACGTTAGATGCTGGTCAAGCAGCCACAGAAGAAGAAATGGCTAATCTTTATAATTGCATGGATGTATTTGTACTTCCTACTGGAGGAGAGGGGTTTGGGATACCCACACTGGAAGCAATGTCTTGTGGGGTACCAATATGCGTTACCAATTATACCACAGCACATGAGCTTATTAAATCGAAGGACCCTGAGAATGAAGACATCCCCATGTTTCCTTTAGGGGGTCAGCAAAATGATGAAGGACCCAATGGTCGTGACCACTTGGAAGAAGAAGATATTTGTGAGAGAGGTATATTAATACCTTATAAAGATATGTGGTGGGATACTCCTAACAGAGCCGCACCGCAACGGGCCATCGCATCAGAAAATGCAATCTCCGAAGCCTTACAATATTATTATGATAACCCCGCTAAAAGAATAGCAGCTGGTAAAGCTGGTAGAAAACACACACTGGCCCACTATAGTTGGGATGTCGTAGGACAACGGTGGAAAGACTGGGTAACAAAAATAAACGAGGAATTGAAATGAATTTAGTATTTGGAATGGATGGAGTCATATGTACTCCATGTAAAGTGTACAGTGAAGTACCGCAAGCTAGACCATTAGCCAACGTAAAAGATTTTATGGAATGGTTAATGATGAAAGAACATCATATTACTATATGGTGTAAAAGACCTAACTCCCTTGATTGGGTTATGGCAACTAAAGAATGGTGTGCTGAGAATCAAATACCTTACGATAGGTTATTATTCGATAGACCTTACAACGCACTGATGGTAACGGAAACACCCCCTAACTGTAAATACTATGAACACGAAGGGGATTTAAATATTGTAGCACAAATGTTCGAGGAGTGGAAAGAATGGATAGTGAAGAGACAGGAATAGGTGGAGTGGGTCCCATAGTGAAAGTCACATGGAATGACGCCGCTCAAAATATAAAAGTACATTGTATCGACGGAGCAAATCCAGAGAATCATCTAGCAAAATGTCAGACCATAGGAGAACTAATTGCTCAAAATGACAAAGCAATTATACTCGTACAACATTGGTCAGACACCGATGGTATTGATATAATGGCTATTCCTAAAGACTGGTGCCACGAGATAGAGGAACTGAAAGAATGTATTACAGAGAATTTGGAATCCCTGCCCGAATAGGACGGTGCTATTCTATAGAAGATGTAGAAACGCAGGTAGAAAAGTACAATGGTACCAAAAATTGTTACACCAGTGTATATGTTTTTGATGATAGACGAGAAGATTTAAAAACTAAAAGTACGTGGGGTAAAACAGATTATAGTAGTGCCTTTATAAATACGGTGTGGTTTGATTTCGATGATGAGGAGGATGTAAATAAATGTTTAAAAGATATAAGAAAATTTTTAAGGCAGTTCTGCAAACCGATGAAAATTATCCCAAGGATATATCTTACAGGGGGGAAGGGCTTTCAAATGAACATAGACTTCTACTCCCATGTGGACTTATGGGATGGTTTGAAAAGAGATATGTTGAGAAATTATTTAACAAATATAAAGATTGAGTATAATTTAAAAACTCTGGACCAAGCCTGCATAAACAATAGTGTGGCGTGCTTACGGAGAATACCCAACACCCAATATATTTCTAAAGCGGATAAGAAACCCACGGGGGTGTGGTGCACTCAGTTTCATGTAAATGAAATTATGAAATTAGATATAGCTGCTTTGTATGCTATGGCGATGGAAGGGCCACGCACCGAGGACTTTGAATCTACCAAGAGCAAAAAGGCACAGCGCCATTTCATCAACTACATGTGTGATGAATTAGATATTAAGCACAATGTATCTTTAAGCGCCGACTACCTTCTAAACAAAATAAACAATACCGTAAGCCCTGTTAAGCATGCTACACATACCAATGACTATATAATGCCTATGAGAGAGTGTATAATAAAGCTAATAGAGCATAATATAGAGCAAGGACATAGCGGTCATGAAGATAATAAGATAATAGGTATGGAGATGATAAACGCAGGATGCTCCAACCGTGATATTCATTTTGTATTCGAGAGTATTTATAACGAGCCCGGTGGTGATTGGGGGTGGTATACCGACAATCCCGACGAATCTGGAAGTATAATAAACAATATGAGAGAGAAAGCTTTAAATAGGTATTCGAAGGATAAACTTATACAAATGAAAGTTTGCACAAGCGAGTGTGCTTGTGGATAATGAGGTCAAAAGATGGCGACATTGAAAAGATTAGAGAAACGTATGAACGATGTAGAAGCATGGGTGAAGGACTTTAACCAAGGTTCAGGACCAGCACAGACAATGGATAACCTTAATTGGTTGGTTGGCCAGACTCGGCAGTTAGGAGATAGACTCCAAGCTACTGAGAAACAGGCAGCAGATATGCAAATTGGTATGCAGCAAAATGCTCAGATTGTTGACGACTTTGTGCAGAAGCACGAATTGGTCCATGATTGGCAAGCATTCCTTGCTGAATTACAACAGGAGGCCCAAGATGCCGTTCAAGAGCAAGAAGCAGAAAGCTTGGATGTACAAGAACAAGCCGAAGATGGCGGCTAAGTGGGAGAAAGAGACGCCTAAGGGCGCCAAGCTTCCTCGTAAAGTAAAGCCAAAGAAAAAAGCGGGACGCCGCAAGAAAAAGTGATATCATGGCAGATAAAAAAGCTAGCAAGAAAAAAGACGTTGACGTCAAGCCGTCACCAGTAGAAAAACCAAAAGCAAACGTGGACGTAATAACAGACAAGCACGGCATGCAATGGAAAGTAGATGGTGATGGAAATAAAACAGAGAGGGTTTAAAGATGAAAGTTAAAGAACTAAAAGCAGAACTAGAGATGCTTGGATTATCCACAGTGGGTAAGAAAGCAGACTTAGAAGCAAGATTAGCTGAGGCGCAAGCACCAGCTGAAGAAGTAGCTGAGGAACCAGCTGAAGAAGTAGCTGAGGAACCAGTCGAGGAAGTCGAGGAAGAACCAGCTGAGGAACCCGAAGAGGTTTCAGAAGAACCAAACATGAGCGGCGGAGACGACTGCAAATGTGAATGGTGTGCCGCTGGATGGGCTCACCGAGACTAAATGGGTCTTCATATTAAAAAATCTAGTGGGATGTTAAGTTCCATGAGTCGTTGTGAGTGTAGTCCCGATGAGGACTGCACTTGCGGCAAAAGAGTTCTAGTAGATTATAAAGATTAGAACAAGGCTTTTATAGGAGCCTATCCTATAATAATGAACCGGAAGGAAGTGAGAAAATGTTTAAGAACGAAGTAGCAGAATTCATATATAAAAGAACTTATGCACGATGGATAGAAGAAGAGTCTCGTCGTGAAGATTGGCCTGAAACTATAGAAAGATTTTTGAGTTTTATAATTTCAAAAAGAGCAGATATACCAGAGAAGACCATTAACAAAATAAGAAAGTATATGATGGAGTTTGCTGTGATGCCTTCCATGAGATTTTTATGGGCCGCAGGACCTGCTGCTCAATTTGATAATACATGCATATACAACTGTGCATTCGCTAAGATGAACTCCGTCGAGGCTTTCGCCGAGTGTCTATATGTACTGATGTGTGGAACGGGGTTTGGCTTTTCAGTGGAACAAGAAGAAGTAATGAAATTACCTGAAGTGCCTGAAATAAAAAGTGGTCAA
>Ga0098035_1001222_pt1 | contig 12510 bp, 8 predicted proteins | sample 3_EtaG_FD_75046 | JGI IMG/M metagenome (GOLD analysis project Ga0098035, IMG submission 75046) | Marine viral communities from the Subarctic Pacific Ocean - 3_ETSP_OMZ_AT15126 metaG | ecosystem: Environmental > Aquatic > Marine > Oceanic | place: Pacific Ocean | collected 2015-01-07
CATATCCCCAGCGGTGATGTCCTCCAAGCCCGCGATCATGCGTAGCAGCGTGGATTTACCGCACCCGGAGGGGCCCACGAAAACGACGAACTCGCCGTCTTCGATGGTGAGGTCGATATCTCGTGAGATTTCGACACCATCGAAGGATTTACCGATACCGCTGAGGGTTAAACGTCCCATGGCGCATCCTCCTGGGTTTGCGGGCAGCGGGCAATCGCCACCCCAAACGGCGGCAGCGTCAGCGTACCTGCTTGCCACTCGCCGTTTAGCCACTTAGGCGCATCCCCCAGCGCTTCAGCACCCTCGGGAGCCGGGCGGGTCACGGTTTGATCGCTAAAGTTCAGGGCCACCAGCAGGCGTGTTTGCTGATAGGTGCGCTCCAAGCAAAGCACCTCATCGCGTACCGGGTGATAGCGCACGTCGCCTTTAACCAGCGCAGGCTGCGTGCGGCGGAAGGCTAAAAACGCGCGGTAGGCATTGAGCAGAGAATCAGCATCTTGCTCTTGTTGATCCACTGCCAAGCTCGCGTGGGAATCGGGCACCGGCAGCCAGGGAGTAGCGCTGCTAAAGCCCGCATGGCGGGCGTCCGCCTGCCAGGGGTGCGGGGTGCGGCAGCCATCGCGACCTTTATAAGCAGGCCAGAAGGTGATGCCCGCCGGATCGACAAGCTGCTCGAAGGTCAGCTCCGCCTCGGGCAGACCCAGCTCTTCGCCCTGATAGAGGCATACGCTGCCCCGCTGGCTGAACAGGAACACCAAATAGAGGCGCAGCTTATCGAGCTGCCCTTCCGCCTGCCAGCGGGTGGCCAGTCGCGTTACGTCGTGGTTGCCCAGCGCCCAGCAGGGCCAGCCATCGCCAATGCGCGCTTCCATCTCGGTGAGCGTTTCATGCAAGTAGCCGGGGTCGGCTTTATCGGTCAGCAGGTTGAACGAGTAGCACATATGCAGTCGCTTACCACCCTGGGAGTACTCCGCCATCACGCCGAGCGCGTCATCGTCGCCCACTTCGCCCACGCTGGTGGTGCCGGGGTACTCATCCAGCAGCGCCCGCAGCCGCTCCAGAAACAGCAGATTTTCCGGCTGGGTTTTGTCGTATTGGTGGAGCTGATAGCCGTAGGGGTTATCAGGGCGAACGCCCAGGAAGCTCTCGATAATTTCCTGGCGCGGCGGGTTGTCTTTTAACTCGCCGTGGGTGCAGAAATTCACCGCATCCAGCCGGAAGCCATCCACGCCGCGCTCCAACCAGAAGCGCACCTCTTCCAGCATGGCGTCGACTACCGCAGGGGTGCGGAAGTTAAGGTCCGGCTGGCTGGCCAGGAAGTTATGCAGATAGTACTGGCAGCGGCGGGTATCCCACTGCCAGGCGCTGCCGCCGAATACCGACTGCCAGTTGGTGGGCGGCGCGCCGTCGGGTTTGGGGTCGGCCCATACGTACCAGTCGGCTTTGGGGTTGTCGCGGCTTTGGCGGCTCTCTTCGAACCACGCGTGCTGGTCGGAGGTGTGGGACATCACCTGATCGATCGTCACTTTCAGCCCCCGCGCGTGGGCCGCTTCGACCAGGCGGTCGAAGTCTTCCAGCGTGCCGAACATGGGGTCGACATCGCGGTAGTTGCTGATGTCGTAGCCGAAATCTTTCATCGGCGAGGTAAAAAATGGCGAGAGCCAAATCGCATCGACGTTCAGTGAGGCGATGTAGTCGAGCTTATCGATTACCCCTTTCAAATCGCCAATGCCGTCGCCGTTACTATCCATAAAGCTGCGCGGGTAGATTTGGTAAATCACCGCGCCGCGCCACCAGTCTGCCCCCTGGCTGCCAACGTAGTGAGAAGTAGAAGGTGTCTGCATCATGATCCTTGTCCTTGTTATTGCCGTCGGCATCTCGATGAATAGAGAGATGCCCCATAGTCGGCATGATGCAGGCTACGCCGCTCGATAGAATCCTCCCCCACTGGGCATACCAGGCGTAGGCCCGGGGAGGAGTGGTCACACGGCGCCTTACTCCCCCTGGATATGCGCCAAGAGCTGTCCGGCCAGGGCAATGGCCTCGTCCCGGCGGCGGATATTCTGCTTTTGGTAGAGGCTGCGGATATGGGTTTTGATGGTGGTCGGTGCTACCGAGAGCTGCTCGGCAATCTGTTCGTTGGAGAGCCCGGCGTGAATCAGCCCCAGGATTTGCCATTCGCGGCGGGTCAGCGGCGAGGTGCGGATCAGCTCTGGCACGTCGGGCCTCGCGACAATATCCGCGATGACCGTTTCATCCAGCATTAAGCGTCGGGCGCAGCCGAAATCCTTCTGTTGGCCCGCCAGCGCCAACAGCCGCTCTGCCCTCGCCTGCTCTAAAGCCGCTAGCGTGCCGCTGGCGAGTAAGCCGTTGAGCAGTTCCCCAAGCGGTTTCCCCAAGCGCAGAAAACTGCCTACCAGCGCGGTACGGGAAGCCAAGCTGAGCGCTTGATGCATGTGGTGGCGGGCTTGCGTCTCCTGGCCAGCCGACCACGCAGCGGCCGCGAGGCAGAGCTGATTGCGGTTGGCATCGGTAACCAGCCCTAGTCTTTGAGTATGCACTTCGAGCGCTTCCAGAAGCGTGCGGGCCTCCTCGCACTGGCCCAACAGCGTGAGCGCTCGGGCGTGGTTGCGCACGTTGCATTGGGCAAAGTGGTTGGTGGCCCCTTCGGTAACGGGAGCGGGCGCTTCTTGGCGCCAGCGCTCTACCGCGTCGAGGTCTTGCGTGGAGTGCCACCAGGCCAGCAGCGTGGCGTGGGCATTGGCCCCCCAGTCGATATGGTAATCGCCTTCGGCGAGGATTTTACGCAACCGCCGGATATGGTCGGCGCACTGGGCCTGATCGCCACGACTCTGGGCAATTTTGGCCAGTTGAATATGGCACTGCAGCGTCCAGCGCTCGCCCTGGTTATCCAGCACGGCAATGCCTTTCAGCGCGGCCTGCTCGGCTTCATCCAGGCGGTGCCACTCCCAGAGCACCTGGCTGCGAATCCGGTAGAGAAATTCCGCCACGGGCAGGTGCTCAAGCTCTGCTCGCTCCAGGTGGGCAAAGGCGCGTTCTTGAATATCGTAGGCAGCCTGCAAGCGCCCCTGGGCCACCAGCGTTTCCGACTGATGGCAGAACGACCACAGCAGCAGCTGATGATCCTCACGCTGACGTGCCAGACGCTCCACCTCGCGCACCCGCTGCAGCGACTCATCCAGATAGCCCAGCACAAAGCGCGCCTCGCTCAAAATGGCTGTCGCGGTCAGCGGTGTGGAGGCTAAATAGCGGGCGGGCACGGCCAGCGCCTGTTCGGCGAGCGGAGCGGCACGCTCGGCGTTGCCTTGATTGATCGCTAACTGGGCACGCAGGGTGGCAAACTCCGCGCTCAACACCTGCCACTCGGGCACCTCAAGCTGCGCTTCGATCCAGCTAATCACCCGTGCGGTGATATCAAACTGAAACTGCGCGTGGGATACCCAGCCGTAAAGCAGCACCAGCTCTGGGCGTGTCGAGATTTGCGGCTCCCCCAGCAACCCAAGCCCTTGAGCCAGCAGCGCGTAGGCCCCGCTGGCAAGCAGTGCAGGCCCTTGAGAAACCAGCAGGCTAGCCACATCGCCAGGCGATTCGGCCAAAATGGCTTGTCGCAGCGCCATTACCGGGTCGTTGAGTGCTAGCCAGGCTTGGCTGGCCCGCTGGTGCAGCGTGCGCTGGGTGGCCAAGCTTAGCTCGTGACGGCGGTGGCGCAGGTACTCACCAAACAGCCGTTGAAAGCGGTACCACTGAGCGTGAGGGTCGGGCCGCTCGATAAATAGCCCCGCCTGTTCAAAGGCTTCCAACCGCTGGGTAAGCCGCTCGCCCTCCAGTAGGCGCGCCATCAATTCAGGGGTAAAGCGCTCCAGCACTCCAAGCTGCAGCAGGAGTTCACGCTCTTCAGGGGGCAGCGCCTCGGCCAGCCGTTCATCGAACCACGCCACGAAATCGGGATGACCGCCGTTTAGCCGCTCGACCAGCGCATCGAATCCCGCGCGGGTCGTCGTACGCTCCACCAGCCAGTTCAGGGCCATCACCCAGCCGCCGCTTCGACGCAGCGCCCGCTCCAGGCTCACCCGAGTAGGCGGAAAACTGAGCTGCTCGGCGCAGAGAGTTTGCGCCTCTTCGCTATCGAAGGCCAGGGCGCTAAGGTCGATCTCTTCAAGCTCGCCGCGTAACCGCAGGCTGGCAAGGCCCAACGCAGGGCGGGAGCGGCTGGCCAGCGTTAAGGTCAGCCAGGGTGGCTGGTGGCGTAGCCAGTGGGCCAGCCCGGCTAAAATATCGGGATGGGTAAGGTGCTCAAACTCATCCACCACCAACCGGCAGGCTGCGCGCTGTTCAGGCAGCTCGGCCAGCCAGCGCTCCAACTGCTCAACACACTCTTGCTCATCGCACTCTGCCCCTTCGGCCAAAGGCGACAGCGGCGTATGGTCGCCTAGCAGCGACTGGATGGCCGCTTGCCAGTAGCTCAAAAAGCGCTCGGGCTGGTTATCGCGCTGATCCAAACGCAGCCAGGCCGCCTCTTGTTCCAGGGCGGGTAGGCGTTCAGCCAGCAGCGTGGTTTTGCCATACCCCGAAGGCGCTTGCACGACCAGCAAGCGTATCCGCTCGTTCAACGCGAAGAAATCGTTCAGGCGCGGCCTTGCCACGACGCTCAGTGGCAGCGGCGGTGCTTTTAGCTTTTCTTGAAGCAGCGGCATGGCCCTCTCCTTTCACTACCCAAAACCTAGCCTAGTAAACCTAGGCTAATAAAAAGCCCGCGACGAATCGCGGGCAATCAGCATTGGTGAAACAAACGTATCAATAACAGCCTTGCTAGTGAGTGGTTCGCCCTTAGAACCATACCTCGGTTTGTACGCCGAAGGTGAACTCACCGCCAGTAAAGCCATCGCTGCCAAGTAGTGAATTCCCACCGTAACTGTTCAGGCTCTCATCCCAGTCGCTATAGGAGTGAACAGACGAATTTCAGGACGCTTCCAGAACCCGCCAACTTCCGGCTTGAAGGTCGGGGCGATGGTGAACTTCATGTAGTCGCCATCGACAGCGTTGCGGTCGCTGTAGCCCTGCGGTTTGAAATCCATCCACTGGTAGCTGGCTTCGTACTGCATTTCAAAGTTCTGGTTAATCTCGTTCGCCAGACGAACGTTCAGGGTCGCCCAGTCGTAGCTGTCACCGCTAGCAAAACGGTCATCGCTGGTTTCCGCCAGAATGGCGGGAGCAATGCGCCACTTCGGAGCAACATAGGTTGTACCGTAAACGGCCAGACGCGTCGTGGAGGCATCGTCGGTTAGATCACCGTTGCTACCGAGCCCCTTCACTTCGGCACCCAAGCCTTGGCCATGCAGAACCGCCGCTTTGAAGTTACCTTCACCCAAGCCGAAGAAGCTGTCGCCGTGTTAGGCCACCATGGTATGAAAGCCATTCTCGGCTGCTTCCTGCCCAGCGCCAATATTACGGGTGTCGTTATCGGCGGCGGACATGCCGTTAACCATCCACTGCCAATTACCGAAGTAATTGTTGGAGGTCAGGATCAAGTTATCGGTATCGTCTTTGAGGCCTGGGTTTTCGCTACTAACCACATCAAAGTCGGCGAAACTGCGTCCATAGATTGATAGGTTAGAGGTCCAGTTATCGGCTAGTTGCATATCATAGATACCGCCACCGGTACCGGCAAGGAAGACTACATCGCTATCGAGCCAGTGGATGTCGAAGTTATCCCGGTCGAAGCGCTTACCCGCCCAGATGGAGGCATTTTCGAAGGCCCCGGTGAAGCTGGGCAGGTCGCTGAACTCGGCATAGGCCTGACGGACGTTGAGCTGGGACTCATCTCCCGTCCAGTCGTTGCTGGTATTGACACTGTCCGCAATCATCGTGGTGTAGCGGGCTTTTGCACCGTTATCAAACTGCATCCGGTAGTTCAGGATGGCTTCAGAGTAGGTGTCCGGCTCGTTACCCAAACGCCCCACTGCGCCGCCATTACCACCGGCGGGCGTTAGGTACGGGCCGCCCGGTGCGCTTTTGCCATCTTCACCGATCAACAGGCCAGAACGAGCATACACGTTGAACGAGAAGCCCTCTTCGCCGCTGGCCTGGCGTTCGACGCGGGCCAGGCGCTCTTCGATATCGGCATCGGTAGTTGCCGCTGCTGGCGCGCTTGAAGCAGGCGCAGCACCGCGCCCCTGCTCAGCTAACTCCGCGCGGCGCTCGGCAGCCTCAGCCCGCTGCTCGGCGGCCGCAATGCGCGCTTCTAGCTCGGCAAAGCGCTCTTCCATCGTTGTGTCGGCGTTGGCAACACCGCAAAGTCCGAGGCTGGCAGTGGCAACGGCGATGGCTAATGGTGTCTTGAATGTCATTTTGTGCATTGTTTTAAATCCTATTTTTGTTCTGATCGTGACGCTGGCTCCAGGCACCGCCTTCCCTTGAATAATGTTGCAAAGCAACTTCTATTTTGAGCCGAAGAGCGACAGCCACTAAAACTTAATCGATTAAGAGCTAGTAAACCAACAAGCTTTTACTAATTATCGACCAATGTCTAAAGCACTATTTATCTTAGAGAAACCGAATTGAAATAGATTAGACAAAAGTCTCTATTGAACTTCACGACGACAGACGGCTAACTGGCAGCGTACTTAATCGTTTAAGTAGGCGCTACAAGCGCTCTGATCCCCCATCACCCACAACAATAAACGCCGAGGAACGCCGTAATGAAAAAGACACTACTCACTTCAGCTATCGCTTTGGCCAGTCTTGCCAGCACCACCGGGTCTGCCCAGGCGGTCGAACTGACGATTTCCTGTGGTGCGGTTGGTGCAGAGTTGACCCTTTGCCAAGAAGGCGTGCGCGCTTGGGAAGAGAAAACCGGCCACAGCGTCGATGTGGTTTCAACGCCCAACTCATCCACTGAGCGCCTGTCTCTCTATCAACAAATTCTCTCCGCCAACTCCAGCGATATCGACGTCATGCAAATCGACGTGGTGTGGCCCGGCCTGTTGGCCAATCACCTGCTCGATCTTCGCGAGGTATTGGGTGACGACGCAGCCGCGGGCCATTTCGAGACGATCGTGGTCAACAACACCATCGATGATCGTCTGGTCGCCATGCCGTGGTTTACCGATGCGGGGGTGCTTTACTACCGCGAAGACCTGTTGGAAAAGCATGGCCACGAGGTGCCCACCACGTGGCAAGAACTGACTGAGATTGCGCGCGATATTCAAAACGCTGAGCGTGAAGCGGGCAACAACCGCATGCAAGGCTTCGTATTCCAAGGGCGCGCCTATGAAGGGCTGACCGTCAACGCCTTGGAATGGGTCGCCAGCTTTGGCGGCGGTACCGTGGTCGATAACGACGGCGAAGTGACCATCAACAACGAGCGCGCTGCCCAAGCGTTGGATCTCGCTGCCTCTTGGATCGGTGACATCTCCCCGGAAGGCGTGCTGAACTACACCGAAGAAGAAGCACGGGGTGTTTTCCAGGGCGGCAATGCCGTCTTCATGCGCAACTGGCCCTACGCGTGGTCACTGGCCCAGAGTGACGATAGCGACGTACGCGGCAAAGTAGGCGTCGTGCAGCTGCCTGCTGGCGGTGAAGAGGGCCAAAGCGCTGCGGGCCTGGGCGGCTGGAACCTGGCCGTGTCGCGCTACAGCGAGCATCCTGACATTGCGGCGGATTTGGTGGCTTACCTGACCGGTGAAGAAGAGCAGAAACGTCGCGCCATTCAGGCGTCCTACAACCCCACCATCGATGCGCTCTACCAGGACCAGGAAGTACTGGAAGCGGTGCCCTTCTTCGGCACGCTCTACGACACCTTCACGAGTGCGGTTGCCCGCCCCTCTGCACCTACCGGCGGTGCCTATGGCCGGGTCAGCAACGCCTTCTTTAGCACCTCTCATGACGTGCTGTCCGGCACCAAAGATGGCGCTCAAGCCGTCGCTGACCTTGAAGGCGAATTGCTGCGCCTGAAGCGTCGCAACTGGTAAACGCGGAGACACCTATGTCGAGCTCTTCTCACCACTCTCACCAAAACGCGCCCCTCGGGGCGCGTTCCGCCACGCCAGCGCGGCGGCAACGGGGTACCAAGGTCCGCCGCCAACGCGTCAAGGCGGCGTGGCTGTTCTTAGCCCCCATGCTGATTGCCCTCACGCTGGTGGCGGGCTGGCCGTTACTTCGCACCTTCTTTCTCAGCTTTACCGATGCGTCGCTGTCCGATTTAGGCGCCGCAAACCTGATTGGCTTTGAAAACTATCTGGTTTACGACAACGGCCGCTGGTTTGGCGTGCTAGCCGACCCGGTATGGTGGCAGTCCGTGTGGAACACGGTCTACTTCTCGGTCGTTTCCGTTTCGCTGGAAGTAGTGTTTGGCGTCATCGTGGCGCTGATTCTGAACGCAGAATTTAAAGGCCGTGTGATTGTTCGTGCGGCGGTCCTCATCCCTTGGGCCATCCCCACCATTGTCTCAGCCCAGATGTGGGCGTGGATGCTGAATGATCAGTTCGGCATCATCAACCACCTGCTGATGGTGGTTGGCATTATTGATAATCCCATCGCCTGGACAGCCAGCGCCACCTACTCCATGTGGGCGGTCATTATGGTCGACGTATGGAAGACCATTCCCTTCGTTGCCCTGCTGGTACTAGCCGCCCTGCAGATGCTGCCCAAAGATTGCTATGAAGCTGCTGAGGTGGATGGCATTCACCCCGTGCGCGTGTTCTTCAAAGTCACGCTACCGCTGATTACCCCAGCGCTGATGGTGGCGGTGATCTTCCGCCTGCTGGATGCCCTGCGGGTCTTCGACGTGATCTATGTATTGACCTCCAACTCCACCAGCACGATGTCGATGTCGGTGTATGCGCGCCAGCAGCTCGTCGAATTCCAGGACGTCGGCTATGGCAGTGCGGCCTCTACGCTGCTGTTCCTGATCATCGCGCTGGCCACCGTGGCTTATCTCTACCTTGGCCGCAAACAGATTCAATTGGGAGGTGACTGATGAACAGCCGCCAGTTCGCCAAAATTGCTAAACGCGTTGGTTTTTGGGCACTGATTGCCGTCATTATGGTGTATGCAGTGTTCCCGTTTTACTACGCGGTGATCACCTCGCTCAAACCCTCTAGCGACCTGTTCCGCGTGGAGCTATGGCCCTCGAACTGGAACCTGGACAACTACGCGCAAATCTTTAGCCAATCGAGCTTTGTGCGAGCGATTTTCAACTCCATCATCGTCGCCTTTAGCGTAGTGTTTATCGCCCTGCTGCTGGGTATCACCGCCTCTTATGCGCTTGGGCGGGTACGCTTTCGGGGCCGTTCGACGGTGCTGCTGGTCATTCTGGGCGTTTCGATGTTCCCTCAAGTGGCCGTGCTCTCTGGGCTGTTCGAGGTAATTCGCGCGCTGAATCTATATAACAACCCCGCAGGCCTGATCCTCAGTTACACCATCTTTACGCTGCCCTTCACGGTGTGGGTGCTCACCACCTTTATGAAGCAGCTGCCCATGGAGCTGGAAGAGGCCGCGATCATGGATGGCGCCACGCCCTGGGTGACCATTACCAAGGTGTTTCTGCCGCTGATGTGGCCGGCCATGGCCACCACCGGGCTGCTGGCGTTTATCGCCGCCTGGAACGAATTCCTGTTCGCCCTGACATTTACCCTCACCGATGACCAGCGCACGGTGCCGGTAGCTATCGCGCTACTGTCCGGCGGTAGCGCTTACGAACTGCCCTGGGGGCCGATTATGGCCGCCTCCGTTGTGGTAACCGTGCCGCTGGTGATTTTGGTCATTATTTTCCAGCGCCGCATTGTTTCCGGCCTAACGGCGGGTGCCGTGAAGGGCTAAGCCCCTGCGCAATAACGCCTCTATGAATTCGCTGATAAACCTCAGCAACCGTTTTTAAGGAACACAGTAATGCAAGACAACATGATGTGGTGGCGCGGCGGTGTAATCTATCAAATTTACCCGCGCAGCTTTTTAGATAGCCGTGGCGACGGCGTAGGCGATCTGAACGGCATCACCGAAAAGCTGGATTACGTGGCTTCCCTCAACGTGGACGGCATCTGGCTATCGCCCTTTTTCACCTCGCCGATGCTCGACTTTGGCTATGACGTGAGTGACTACCGCGACGTAGACCCGATGTTCGGCACCCTGGACGACTTCAAGGCGCTGCTGGAAAAAGCTCACTCGCTGGGCTTGAAAGTGATGATCGACCAAGTGATCAGCCATACCTCCGATCAGCACCCCTGGTTCCAGGAGAGCCGCCAGGATCGCACCAATCCTAAAGCCGACTGGTTCGTATGGGCCGACCCGAAACCCGACGGCACGCCGCCCAACAACTGGCTGTCGATTTTTGGCGGCTCGGCGTGGACCTTCGACTCCCGGCGCCAGCAGTACTATCTGCACAACTTCCTGACCAGCCAGCCGGACGTCAACTTCCACAACCCGGAAGCGCGTCAGGCACAGCTCGACAACATGCGTTTCTGGCTGGATTTGGGTGTCGACGGTTTCCGCTTGGATACGGTCAACTTCTACTTCCACGATGCCGAGCTGCGGGACAACCCGCCGGTACCGAAAGGCGAAGCCAAAACCCTGGGCGCCCCGGAAGCAAACCCCTATACCTGGCAGCGCCATGTCTACGACCTCAGCCGCCCGGAAAACCTGGACTTCCTCAAAGACCTCCGTGCGCTGATGGATGAGTACCCCGGCACCACCACCGTAGGTGAAATTGGCGACGATAACCCGCTAGAGCGCATGGCCGAGTACACCGCCGGTGGCGATAAGCTGCACATGGCGTACACCTTCGACCTGCTCAACATGCCCCACTCCGCCAGCTACCTGCGCGAAGTGATTGAACGCTTCCAGCGCTTAGCAGGCGACGCTTGGCCCTGCTGGGCAACCTCCAACCACGATGTGGTGCGTAGCGCGACTCGCTGGGGGGCTGACGAAGACCCCAACGCCTACCCGAAAGTGATGCTGGCCATGCTGTTCTCACTGCGCGGCAGCGTGTGCCTGTACCAAGGCGAAGAGCTGGGCCTGCCGGAAGCGGACGTGCCCTTCGAGCGCATTCAAGACCCCTACGGCAAAGTGCTGTGGCCTGAGTTTAAAGGCCGCGACGGCTGCCGCACGCCCATGCCGTGGACCGACGGCGAACAGGGCGGCTTCTCTCCGGTGGAACCGTGGCTGCCCATGGAAGCTCGTCACTTGGATTTGGCGGTGAGCCGCCAGCAGGATGACCCCAACGCCACGCTCAACACCGTACGCGCCCTGCTAGCGTTCCGCCGCAGCCAACCGGCAATGTTCGATGGCGACTTGGCACTGGTAGACGTTGGCGAGGAGCTACTTGGCTTTACCCGTCAAAAAGGCGACGAGACCCTGCTGTGCGTGTTCAACCTGACCGGGCAAGAGCAGCAAACCACCCTGCCTGTGGAGGTCGCCAGCGACTTGCCGGTCGCCCACTTTACCGCCACGCGAGACGGCAGCACGCTCACGCTGCCCGCGTACCAAGCCGCCTTTATGCAGGTTGCCTAAACGCCGCCCATAACAGTTAATAACGATAGCCGACCCGCTCCGATCGAGGTCGGCAAGGAGTTACCATGGCAAGTGTTACGCTTGAAAAGGTCAATAAGGTATTTGGCCGCGATCACATCATCAAAGACGTTGATCTTTCCATTGGCGACGGTGAGTTTGTCGTATTTGTTGGCCCCTCCGGCTGCGGTAAATCCACGCTGCTGCGCTTAATCGCCGGTCTTGAATCAATCACCGATGGCGACCTGAATATTGGCGGCACCGTGGTCAACGACTTACCGCCTCGTGAACGCGGCGTAGGCATGGTGTTTCAGTCCTACGCGCTCTACCCGCACATGACCGTTTACGACAATATGGCGTTTGGTCTTAAGCTGGCCAACACCGCCAAAGAGACCGTTCACGAGCGGGTGATGAGCACGGCAAAAATCCTGCAGTTGGAAGAGCTTTTACACCGTAAGCCCAAAGCCCTCTCTGGCGGCCAGCGCCAGCGGGTGGCGATGGGCCGTGCCATGGCGCGGGAGCCGCGCATTCTGCTGTTTGACGAGCCGCTCTCCAACCTGGATGCCTCGCTGCGGGTGCAGATGCGTAACGAGATCGCCCGCCTGCACAACCGTCTCGGCTCTACCATGATTTACGTCACCCACGATCAGGTCGAAGCCATGACCCTGGCGGATAAAATCGTGGTGCTAAACCGCGGTCATGTAGAGCAAGTGGGCAGCCCTCACGAGCTGTACCAGCGTCCGGCCACCAAGTTCGTCGCCGGCTTTATTGGCTCACCCACCATGAACTTTATGCCCGCCGAGCTACTGAGCGGCACCGCCGACGGCTGCCGAGTGAAAGCGGCGGGAGTGGGAGAAGTATCGCTGCCCCAAGCGGGCGACGCTTACTCGAAAGGCACCTCGCTCACACTTGGCGTGCGCCCCGAGCACCTTCGCCTGGAAGCGCCTCAGGGCGATAACTGCTTTGATATCGTCAACGTTGAATACC
>Ga0098035_1001223_pt1 | contig 12509 bp, 12 predicted proteins | sample 3_EtaG_FD_75046 | JGI IMG/M metagenome (GOLD analysis project Ga0098035, IMG submission 75046) | Marine viral communities from the Subarctic Pacific Ocean - 3_ETSP_OMZ_AT15126 metaG | ecosystem: Environmental > Aquatic > Marine > Oceanic | place: Pacific Ocean | collected 2015-01-07
CATTGCGCCAGTTTTTATAGTAACCTAGTTTCTTTTCTCCCATGCTATATGTAGAACCGTGTTGTTGTATTATACCATGAGATACAGCAACATCTTTTAATCCGGAATATTTATCTAAACCAGTTTTAAAGTTTAAATATGCCTCTGCTTGTAAAAATGCTGGAATAAATCTATTTTTTACAGTTAGCATTCGAAGAGTAACTCCAGAGTAATTTCTACTCTCCGTTAATGCTTCATCACTATCATTTGAAGCGTCAGTTCTTTCCTTTTTAGCTGCCATTTGAACTAATAAAGAAGCCATGTACATAGGTCCAGAGCCACCAGCTTGCTGCTTGACTAAGGTAGGATGGAGCGCACCGGGGTCAGCATATGTGTGATTACTACATATAATAGTTGTACCAGTTACGGCAGCCTTATATGTAATAATACGCATCATGGATTTAAGCTGCTTAGCTCTGAGCCCCATGTCCATGGCTCCTTTATTAGCTTCGGCGTCAGCGATTTCTTTTGATGATGCTAAATTACCTAAAGAATCAATCGATATAATAAATTTTCCGTGAAGCTCTGGTTCTTCCTCCACACCATCTAAAAATGCCATGATTTGATTACGACAATTCTCTACTGTATCAACAGGAACATATTTTACATTTGATACATCTAATCCTACATTTTCAGCTCCTTCTTTTTCAATAGCAACCTCTGTATCAAATATAATAGGTATCATTCCTTGCTTTTGAGCTTTAGCTAAAATTTTATTTAATATAAATGTTTTACCGCATTGGGCTTCACCCGCAAAAATTGTTATTCTCCCTTTAGGAACTCCACCATATAATGATCCTGATAAAATAGAATTTAATACTAGACACCCAGTATCAATCCACTCAGTTACGTTGCTGAGTGTATTTTTTTCTAGAGTCGTTGCGTTCGAATTTAGCTTTTGTAACTTAGCAAATGCTTTGTTAACAAGAGTTTCATCATACGCCTTTTCAGCATATTTCGACATATTAGTCTTCGAATAATGTTACTTCTGGTACTTTTTCCTCTAAAGCTTCTACTACAGGAGGTTCTGGGTTCGGTTCTACTGTTACATTAATTTTTGCATTATAGTGTTGTAGAATCTTGTTGGAAATAGTAACGCTAACTTCTGTATATTGATCGCTTGTATAGATAAAAACAGGTGGCTTGCCCTCAGAAAATTCAGTAAAAAATAAAGGCATAACGTCAACTTTCATATTTGAGGCGTCGTTTGGTGTCACCATAATCATAGCGGGTGATTTCACTCGCATATGTGTTTCTGTCTTTTCGTCTAGCTCTCCAAAGCACGTCCTACCAATGCTGTCAATGTACGTAATAATGTCCATGTAATTATTATAGGATTAAAAAGTTAATTTGCAACATCTTTTTTAAAGAAATCGAACAAGTCTACGTTTACTGCTTCTCCCGGTCTAAACGACTTCCAGTTCACGTTCTCGTAAAATCTATCTATTACACTATAGACGATCTTTTCAAACATTTTTTCATAGTCAACTTTAAAATCTTGTTCAAATTCTTTAGGTAGGTCATATTTAAATCCTAAAGAGTTCAACCCGAACTTATTAGGCGTTAATGTATAAAAATATCGAATTTTATCACCTGAGCTAATATTTTCATGCTTACTGGAGATGTTATAATGTTCTAAGAGCTTGTTATAGTATATAGAAGATTTAACATGAATAGGAGTTCCTTTTTTAACTCTCCAGTCTTTTGAGTGTATACTATATTTCTCGTAATCTCTAACTCCCATGACAAACGCTATGTCTTTTATAGGTAGTGATTTAAAAATCTCATATGTTTCTTCGAAGATTTCATTTGTAGATTTTTGGTTTTCAGTCATGATCATATGTTCTATAATTTCTTTAACATATGGTTTAATAGCGTTAGGCATCGTGGTTCTGACTACTTCAACTCCAGTGTATTTGAATTTGTTACATACCACTCCTTCGTCGTCTAGTTTGTGTAACACATAGCGCTTTTTTTGTAAAAAAATTCCTTTATCACAAATCGACTCTCTTTTAAAAACAAATCTAGGATCTTTAGTTAATAGGGTATTTCGTGCCCATTGTTCAATATGTACGTTTAAATCGTCTTCTATGTCTTGAACAAGAGTATATACTTTTTCGTTAATGTTGTTGTTCTCATGTAAAGAAATACCCATATGTTCTAATAAAGGAGTAATCGTACAGTACGAACTGTCCGTGTCATTATAGATGATTGGATCGGCTTTTTCGATGTCTTTATCAGTTAAATTAGTTTTTTCTTTAAAATAATTTCTTAAAATAATATTACTTTGTTTTATGACGTCGCGGCCAGTTAGCGTGATTGACCGGGCAATATCTCCGTCCGCCATAGCAGAGTTTTTATTACCAAAATACCCATAAATACGATTAATAAGAATTTTTAGAGTGAACTGCCAGATCCAAAGCTGATCGATTTTTAATTGTGTCTCTACAATTTTCTTCTTTAATTCACTTTTAGCTTCTTTATTTTTTTCTTTTTTTAACCTCAGAGATAATTGATGTTTTTCTTCCCGAGCTTCATTCCATCCCTGTTTTTTACCTTTTCTTATATCATAAAAATGATCTGTTATACGAGGGAAGATTCCTTTAGTTTTTTGTGAGAAAAGTTTTTTTGCTCTTGTAATTGCTATTTGATTTTTAGTACACCACTTATTAAAATCTTCATAAGACATTTCAATATCCTTGTTATTTACAGTCTTAACGTATACCTTGTTGTTGTCTGTACCGACTATACTACCAATCTTAGTCTCTGGACTTAAGTTAAGTGTAACCATTACACTTGGATATAGAGAGTTGGCGTCAAATGATATAACATTCTCTTGAAATCCTCTTTTTGGCTCACCAACATACGCTCCTTCATACTTACCGGAGTGGTCGTCACCTTTTATAAATGTCGGTATAACTCGGGGTGGATCTGACTTTCTTGCCTCAACAATTGCACGGCCATTTACTGTGCTAATAGTACCTAGAGCTGCGTTAAATGGTGTTAGTCCTATGTATGACAACATTCTTGCTAAATCCATATACATAAGCTTTGCTTCTAGCTTTACCAGTAACCGGACATCATGGATGTTATAGTCTACAAACTTGTCCCAATCTTCAATAGACAGTGTCGCAAGGTTAGTTTCTCCTATATCTACCTTGTTCTCTCCTAGTTCTATGTGAGCTATGTTATCTAGCTTATAACTGTCTTTCATGCCGAGACTGAAGGTTTTATAGACATCAAGATAATCCAACATTGACACACCTTCAACTACATATTTTGATGTTTGCTTACCGAAGTTACCCCGATACATTTGTTGATATATCGGCTTCATAATTTCATCATGCACTGGGGAAAATAAGCGAGTTGCGTCCTCACCGAGTATGTTTCTAACTCGATTAATTACGTATGGAATATCAAAAGTCTCACTAGCCCATCCAGATAAAATGTCAGGTCGGTCTTTACAGTAAAAGTCTAGAAATTTCTGTAATAGGTCGGTTTCGTTTTTACAATGAACATATTTTACATCACTAGACTTTGGCTTATATTTATTAATTCCCCATGTAAAGTACATTTTCTTTACTGTGTCATATACCGTTATGACATTAATCATATGACTTGCTTCCTCTGGTTTTGGAAACTCATCTGGTGAGTATGTTTCAATATCAAAGAACTATATTTTTAAGGGAAATTTACTGAAATCGTCGCTTTCGTTTACCTGCCAAAACCTATCAACTAAAAATTGTTGATAGGGTGAAATATTTTCATAAATTTTATGATCACCGAGATCTTCAATTTTTTTTCTTCTATCCAGCTCGCTAGTACCCGTAGTTTTACGGAGCTTTGTGCCATATAGTGAGATTGCATCATACCGATTTGAATTTGTCTCTGAATAAAAATACGGTTGATACGGGCAGTCTGTTTCAATTCTGACCCCGTTCTGATCCCATGTATATAAACGCATTACGCGCTGGTTTGGGATATATGCAAGATTCCTGTACACTCAGAAGAAGTATAATAGAAATTGAAAGAAAAATCAACTAATTCCGTTTTTTAGATTAATTACTTTTCTCTCTTCAGCTCCATATGGAAAGGAATAAAGCTCTGTGTACATCTCGATATTGCTCTCCATCCATCGATGCTTCATATATTCACGAGCCTTTTTAACTTCTTTCATATATTTCTTATTGTCTTTAGTTAGATATTCTATTTTAGATATTAGATCGTCTCCTGTTTTAAATTTATGAAAAGCAGAGTCGTAAGTACACATATCTTGACAAATAGTTGGTATACCAAACGCACACCCTTCAATAAACTTAAGATCACTCTTCGCTCTATTAAAAATACTATCTTCTAATGGGGCATAAAAAACAGTTGGGTTTAAGTTTACAACTGTTTGAGGATAATCGACTAAATTTGACCAGGGATGATATTCTATTTTTTTTGCTTTTATTAAATCTACGAGGGTTAGAGGGTATCCACCTAAAAACACCCATTGAAATTTATCGACAGTTTTACGTATAACATCATTAACGTGGTGAAAATCATCTCTCTGTTTGATTTTATTTTCAACATCAAAATGAGCGCCACTACCACAGTAAACAACACGAGGCTTGTTCTTATGTTTTTGAAAATTTTCTCGTATATTGTTAAAATCAAAAAACCGATCCATCCAGAATTTCGGGATGAAATTTGGTAATATTGTAACTTTTTTATTGTTCGTTTTTTCAATATAATAGTCTTGCATGAATTTATTTGTGACGGTTATTTCATCACATATTTGCATAATCTCCATGCTTGTTTTTCTGATTTTTGGATCTTCAAAAGCAAATCTAAACTTATTATAATGAGGAATATCCTCTTTAAAAATTATATCATCGATTTCGTATATGACTTTGAAGTTGAGCTCTTTAGATAATTGCTTTAACCATTTTATATAATTGAGCTGCTGTTCAGTTGCTTGACGCTGAATGCGTACGGTTTTAACTCCACTATAGAAATTTTTATCGCCTATCATTACTGTACCGCCTTGGATGTTTACCCTTGCATAACAATTAAGTAACAGCTCTGGCCATATCATTCTCCAGTGACCGCAACCAGAATAATCAGCATAAAAGTTTAAAGCTCGCGGAAGCTCTGGAGCAGCATGACCAGAATTAGATTTTGCTGGAGTCATACTCGCCTGCGGAACGATATTCATTAATGGGTTCCTTACAAGTGATTGTGCAAATGGTAATCGCTGACTCGAGTGCTGAAAAGGAGTAATCATTATATAAATTTATATTAAATTGTTAGGTAAATCCACTCGGGTAGTAATACTGTTCTTCTTTTCTAAGACAACTACTTCACCGGTTGCGGATTTAATAGATTCTTTTCTATGTGAAATAATATAGATACTTTCTTTATGTTGTTCGACTCGATCTTTAATTATGTTTAATACAAGCTCAACACCTTTTTCATCTAAAGAGCTGTCTAATAATTCATCAAACATTACAAGATTATATGCAATATCTCCTTGAAGTCTACGCATATCCATGAAGGTAAATAATATCGCTAGGTCAATACTTTTCCGTTCAGCACCAGAGAAATTAAAATACGAGCATTCTAGGCCTTTTTCATTTACTATTTCCTCTTCAAAATATTCATTAAATCTACAAATACAATTTGCATCCATTTTTTGTAAATAAAATAGTAATCTATTATTAAGAACATCTAGAATCTTTTTTACTATAAACGATTTAACTCCTTCTTCAGAGAGGATATATTTTACTACTTGTAGTGTTGATAAATCACTGTGGATTGTATCTGTTAATTTATATAGTTCATCTACTTCTTTTTCATTAATTTTTATTTTATGATCTAGATCTTTTATTTCTATATTTGTTTCTCTTTTATGTAAGTCTTCTAATTCTTTTTTATTTTGTTTAAGATCATTGTTTAAGCTAGTAATATACGTCTTAGTTAAATTATTATTATTATGTATAGTTTTAATATTAGATACATATTCAGTTAACTTACCTTCAGCCTCTGTATTATCTGTCTTTAATTTTAAAACATTTTTTTGTTGTTCATTTAAACTTGTAATATCTTGATCTCGATTGTCTATATCTTTTTTAATTTTATCTTTTTCTCTTTTAATATGACTTCTATCTGAATTAGTAATTTTATGTAAGCAAGTCGGACAGACGTCTCGGTCGGTTCCTATGTTTGATATTTGTTTTTTATAAAACTTAATTTCAGTCTCGTGTTCTGTTATTTTAATATTATTACCTTGTAATTGTTTTTCTATATTAAACAATTTATCCTTTATACTAATCAACTTATTTTTGCTCTTATCAAATAAGTCTGTATTAATATTTTTAAGTTTTAATTTATTACTTTTAATATCTTTGGTTATAATCGAAACTCTTTCTTGAATTTTATTTTTTTGTTCCGTGATATTAGTTATAATTTTATTTTTTTGCTCCGTAAGGAGGGTTAATATACTTTGTGCGTGATCAAAATCTTTAGTTATATGTTCATATTTTTTTTGTACATCATTATGCTCTGATCTAGCCTGTAGGAGCATATCGGAGAATATTTCTAAATTTAAAATACCTTCTATAAATTTTCTCTTTTCTACCTTTTTTTGTGCCATGAAGGGTAGTGTAGTGTTAAGAGACATTATTACGCAATTCTGAAACACCTCTGGTGAGCTATGGAGTATGCTCTTTATTTTTTTATTTGTATTTGGAATTGTACTTTCAGTGAGATCAGTATCGTCAACATACAAATAGCATTTTGTGGGTTTTAGTTTACGTACAATGCGATAGTTATTAGTTTTGTTATTTTCGTTTACTGTAAAGTGTATCTCCACATAGGTATTTTTTTTATTTATAGAGTTAACAATAAAATCTTTTGACACCTCTCTTATTGTTTCACCGAAAATGGCAAAATGTATTGCATCAGCGATTGTAGACTTACCTACACCGTTTCTTCTATCTTCTTTATCCTTATTAACCCCGGTGATTATGTTTAACCCTGGACGAAAATTAATTTCAATTGGATCTGTACCAACGGAGAGGAAGTTCCTGATTTTTATAGAATTAAAATTTACATATTTCATACAAACTGATTATATAAATGTAATGTTTTTGTTGTTACTTGTTCTTTATTGTCTATATCTAACGATTCAATATATTCTACAATACATTGTTTTATATTCAAGTCTCCTAGCTCGTTCGTTAGGGTGATGTTATCACCAACGCTAAATTTATTCAAATAATCCGTTGTTAGGGAAAAGGGAGCTTCAAAATTTATTGATGCGATCACTTTATCTAGTAAATTTGTCTTTATGTCTTTATCGATAATAATTTTTATAGCGAGGTTTGCCCAGCCTTTTTCTTTTGCAATTGGTTTTAGTTTTTTAAGGTCACTTAAATTAACTTTAACATGTATTGGTGATATATTATTATCAATAAAATTATATTTTATGTTTTTATCACTAAAGTCTAATATATAAAATCCTTTTTGATCCTGTATATCGTTAAAATCCATTTCAAATGGATTGCCTACATAAATTATCTCACCGTTTGTGTATTTACGTTTCTGTCTTTTATGAAAGTGACCAGAGAATATGAGTTTTGACTTTAATAATAAGTCGCATGACTCAACTCCATGCTCACATACCTTAAAGCTATTCCAATTAAAGTTTTGTATCTCAAAATGACCTACTAATAGATCGCATTCTGATACCTTTTTTATAGGTGTTCCCCACGGACAAAAGCCAATTTTTTTATTAAAAAACGTTTTTACGATTGGCTTATCGATGATTGTTATATTTTTTCTATTATTTAAAATAGATAGAGAGTGAATAGTGGAGTTATCTTTATAATAAGCATCATGATTACCAGGAATCATGGTTATTTTAAAATCGTTAAATAGGTCTAATAAATCATTAGCAAAGTGTAAAGATTTTACATTTATTTCATCTCGATAATGGAAAAAATCACCACCGAAGAGCAGAGTGTTAATATTTTGAGATCGTAATTCATTTGTAAACCATTTAGCCCATTCAATAGCAACCTCATGCCATTTTTCACTATTTTGATGTATACCTATATGTAAATCAGAGAAAAATCCGATCTTTTTATTGCTTTCCTCAGACATTAAGTATATAGCTCTTGATCAGAGGCCTTTAAAGGGTTTTTGTTAGCAATCTCCGACTCTCTTGCTAGGTTACCGTAAACTTGTTCTTGATAATCACTAATTGTATCTCTATATTTTTTTTCTTTCTTTATTCTATTAATAAACGCGTGGTATGCAATTGTAGTAAAATATGAGAAAGGATTTGACGGTGAGTCAATTCTAAATTTTTTATTCTTTACTGCGGCGATCATTTTTACAACTGCATCACCTATCATTTCATCCTTATAGCTATAATTTATAAAATTAGGAGAATAGCTTAAACCGACTGCTATTTTATATACTGACTCAGCTAACTCATCAATTAAATCATCTGTTTTATAATAGTATTTTAAATTTTGTAGAAACTCTTTTGGACTAACATAATAAGTTTTTTTATTAGGTTTCTTTGATTTTGCTCTTGGTTTCTTTGGTTTCATAATATCGTGTAAAATTATAATTTATATGCTCGTTGTCGTATAATAACAAGCGCTGCTCAACATGACGCTGACCGTAACGTAAATTATCAGCAATATCAAATATTATAAGCTCTTTTTTATCGGTATGCAAGCGCAAGCCACGGCCTATACTTTGAACTATTTTTATTTTTGCTTTTCCTCCGCTAGCAAATGTTATATAATCTAAATTTTTAATATTAATACCTGTAGAAAATATTTTTGAGATTGCAATAACTATAATATTAGTTTTCTGTTCCATTAGCGCTTGAATCTTTTTACGTTCTTCTACTTCAACCTGACCTTGAATAAAGTATACTTGTTTTGTTTTACATATATTTTTAAAAGTTTCAAGTAAAATCTCACCGTGTTCTATATAATCTACTAATATTAGGGCATTATTGTCTAATTTATTGGAAAGTTTAGCTAATAAATTGTTCCTAAAGCTATTCCTACGAATATATTCACTTTCTTGCAAATAATATGTATTAGAATTATTTCCGTGATATATTTCGGATTGAGGTGTGTTGTAATTTAGTTCTAAAACGTGAACCTTCGCTGGTACAACGTATTTTTCATTTCTCAACTCATATGCATTTTTATCATATAATTTAGGACCAATTTTTCCAAAGATGTTCCACGTATCTAAAAACTCGCTTGGTAGTGTACCGGTGAAGCCAAAGCGATGAACGGTGTCGATTTTTTTGAGAACATTATTTATTTTATTTCCTCTTCTTACTTTATGTACTTCATCTACTATTAAGAAATCTATATGCTTTATCCACGATATGTCCTGTTTTGAGCTTTGTAAAATACCTAAATTAGCAATAATAACGTTACGAGATAGATTTAATTCATCTTTTCCGGTATATTTTGTAGTTGAAAACGATACGTTATACTGTTCAAAGTCTGATATAGTTTGGTTTACTAAACCTAAATCCGGTACTATAACTAAACCTCTAAAATTCTTAGTATAATTTTTATAATAAAATTCAAGCAACCCAGCCATGGTGAGAGTTTTTCCACCGGCTGTTGCTAGTACAATTGTTCCGCGGCCGTACTCTATACATTTATTAATTATTTTTTGTTGATAATCTCTAAATTGTAACTCTAAATTATAATCTGTTATAGTATCCTTTTTTAAGGAAGGTATTAGGTTATTCTTTACTTCATCAGATAAATTAAACTCTATATTTTTTGTTTTGCAAAACTTTGTAATTTCTATTAGAAGTCCAATATCAACTTTTCCTTGGTTAGTTATAACATATGTTCGCTGTGGTACGAATCTACCAAATCTTCGCTGAAAGTGTGCTGCTTCGTTTTTTACGCTGAAGTACTCTCTAATGATATCTAACTCTGGGCCGTCAAGAATAGCTTGAGCAGTTGAATGTAACTTTATATTAATCATTGAGTTTCAAGTTTCATCAACTCTACTAAATTTTTAATATCATTTGTTGCGAAGCTTATATTTTTATATATATTTTCCAGAAAACTAATAATAAGAGATTCATTTTGAATTTTTCGATCGATAGCAGTTATTTCTTTTTTGTTTTGTACGGCTTTTTCGGCGATCGATCGTGGTACTTGAACTGGTTCGGTTTTTTGAAATTCGTGAATTTTATTCTCTAAGAGAGACGACCGATCAAATTTTAAATTATTTAGATTAATTTTATGATTAATTAATCTAGCTGACCATTTATGCTTGTTACTGACTAATTGTTCTTGAGTAGAAGTAACTTCTAATCGGTCTAAATTTGTATCTATTCTCGCTTCATCGAGATATTGATTGATAATATCACCAACCTCCATTTATTTATTATAGTATATTTATGTAGAAATCAACTAAATAATTAATATGGCCTTAAAGTTGTTTAATCAGACCGTTAATTATTATCTAACGTTAGATAATACTGTCGCTTCTGTAGGTATGGGAGCGACTGGTGGTCAAGGTGGTGGTGAGTTTCAGGCCGGTGATACTTATGCTCCGGGAGATTATAGATTACCTAAGGTTTTAGGAGACACTATAAAGCGGGAGGGTAAGATAAAGAAGAAGCGTCGTAAAAAAAAACTAAAGGAAAGTAAGACTATATATGACTATTTATTATTCCCCCCAAATGAAGACGAGCATAAGAAAATCGTTGCTAACATTTCTAAATTACAAAATAACCCTAATGAAGCGTATAGAGGAATTTCTTCGGCAGAATATAAAAACTTAATTAAAAACGGGTTTGTAGTTTCGCGTGGAGTTGGTAATACTCGTAAGGGGATATCTGGTTCATACGTCTCAGACGATGTTCAGCTAGCTGGTAGATTTGCGTTTCATGAGTACAAGAAAACAGGTAGAGCATATATTTTAGTTTTAGACAGGGAAAAGCTACCAGAGCTAAATCCAGCAGATGAAGGTAATTACTGGACGTCAAAAATACCTGAAGATGCTGTTCTTAAATATATTAACTTGCAAGATTTGGCTATATAGTATATAATTATATATGCCTAATACTGCTAAGCAAAAAGGTAATACTTGGGAGCGTGAGGTCGCAAAAGATTTAAGTGAAGTTTTTGACGAGAATTTTCTAAGAGTTCCAAACTCCGGTGCCTATACTGGTGGCGCTAATTTTCACCGACTCGATCGGTTAACGGAAGATCAAAAGCGCATGATGGATGGGGACATTATGGTACCTCCGTGCATGTCTAAATTTAAGTTAGAATGTAAAAACTATAAAACATTCGATTATCATAAATTATTCACTACAAATAAAACACTAGATAAATGGATCGCGCAAGTAGAAAGTGGTAGTTTATGGTTTTTAATAATTAAGGTTACTAGAAAAGGTAGTTATATTTTATTCCCGACAAATTTATCCCATTACTTTCGATTTAAAAATTACTTGCGTTATATTGACAAATATATTATAACTAGTTACGCAGATTTTTGGAAAAATAATATAAATGGAATTAAAAGACTTAACGAAGCACCACCAGAATTATAAGTTACCTAATTCTTTCTTTAATATAGTAAACCTTACACCTGTTATAAGCTTTATTAATGATTTGTGCGTTAAAAAGGCATCAGATCTAAAATGTGATTTAAATTTTAAGAATTCTACACATAAAAAATATATCTATCATTATTTTATATTAAATGTGTGCGAAGTACTTAAGTTAAATAATAAGAAATATAGGCCTGTTATTTATTTTGATATAAGTAATGAGTTAAATGATAAGTTTTTGTCAGTTCTTTTAGTTTTCTTAAAGAATTTCCCTGTTTTAGTAATACGTGATAATATTACGTTTAATAGTTTTAAGAACAGTTTAAGATGTCAAGGTGAAAGGGAAGAGCTAGCAGTGCGTCTTATGAATGAACTCTTTAAATTACAGTCGAAGAGGTTTTATTTCAGTAAATTACAATATCTTTGTAATAAGTATAAGCTTACATTTTTAGATAAAACATATTTCAATGACGTAAGAAATAAGCTTTCGTTGCTATAAATAATTAAGATGAGTAAGTTTGTTAAAGCGGTCCTAGAAGCAATGCCGAGAACTCCTGAGCAAAAGGAAAAGGAAAAGAATATGGCTGCAGGTGAATTAGCTCAAAAGGCAGTAAAAGATAAAACTGCAACTCCGGGACAGATAGCACTTGATGCGGAAATTAAAAAACGAACAGACAAGGCCAGACTTGGACTGAAATCGAAAAAGAAGAGAGGTAAGGTTGTAGAGCAGGAAGAAGAACCGGTTGCACCAGCTGAGGAACCTGCTGTTGCTCCTGTCGCAGATGCACCGGCGGCTGAGGAGCCACCGCCACTGACTTCAGAGGGCGAGGCACACATACTAGACCAAGCTCGTTTGGCCTTA
>Ga0098035_1001228_pt1 | contig 12489 bp, 5 predicted proteins | sample 3_EtaG_FD_75046 | JGI IMG/M metagenome (GOLD analysis project Ga0098035, IMG submission 75046) | Marine viral communities from the Subarctic Pacific Ocean - 3_ETSP_OMZ_AT15126 metaG | ecosystem: Environmental > Aquatic > Marine > Oceanic | place: Pacific Ocean | collected 2015-01-07
CAACCTGACTGCGGCCTCCCAGCAGTTATACGAGCTCTTGGAGTACAAGAACCTTGTTATGTACCCGAGCAAGGAGTTGCGGAGGCAGGCGATGGGTGCGGTTGCCCTGGAGAAGAAAAGGGGCTGGCGTATTGCAAAAGAGAAGACGAGCTCCAAGATAGACTCCGTGGTGTCTTTAGCGGCCTCTGCCTATCATACAGTCAAGAATGGGGCTTATATCATTGATAAGCCTGTGACCCTCTCCTCTAACTTTGCTGATGACCGGGGTGGACCCCCGGCTTGGGCGGAGGAGAACCTACCTGCGGTGTTTAGGAACTGATATGGCTGAAGAAAAATATTATCCTCAGGACCTGGTTGTGGATTATGAGGGACAGGAATTAATAAAAGGGTTCGAGGGCTTTCTCCCTACAGCGAAATGGGATAATGGGCAATGGAGCGTGGGCTATGGTTGGGCCGCGGAGCCTGGGGAAACGGTCTCTCTGGAGCAGGCAGAGAGCGAGTTCCTTGGAAGGTTAGAGCCCTATGCCCAGGCAGTGCGTGATAGGTTGGGGGTGCCCGTTACCCAGAGCGTGTTCAATGCGCTCGTGTCAGCGGCGTGGAATTTAGGGGTAGGGGAGCTCGACCCAGTGTTTCATAGTGTGAACAATGGGGATAACCTAGGTGCGGCCAATAAATTGCAGGAATATGTCCATGCGGGCGGTGAGGTTTTAGAGGGGTTGGTAAATAGAAGGAAGGCGGAAGGAGAGCTTATTGTTGCGGATATTCCGGGTATAAGCTTTGAAGAGGGGGGGCCTACGGCATGGCCAACCTTTGAGGTGGTACATTACGGCGCAACGTCTCGATTTTCGCCAGCTAAGAGGATGGGCGCTGAGATGATGGGCGCTGAATTACCGGAAGGGGAGGGTCCAACCGGGATTGTTCTCCATCATTCGGCATTTGGAGAAGGGATTACGAAAATAGCTGGAGGGGATTGGACCTCTATAGTAGAGGACCCCAACCAGTTCTTCGCCAACATGCTTATAACCAAGAGAGGGGAGGTTATCTATTCCGGGTACCCGATTGGTTTGTTTACTCCGCATGCGGGCTCGAGCTATGCAAATATGTATACGGTGGGTATAGAGATAGAGAACAATGGACTGGGAGAAGCGTATACAGACGAGCAGGTGCGGGCCGTTGTAGAGACAATGAGGGGCTTAATGCAGGAGTATCCGAGTATTGAGCCTGAAAAGATTATCCCGCATGGTGCTCTTAATCACATTTATGCTGTTGAGGCTGGTTACGATGAGCGCGGCTATGTTATTGGGGCAAAGATGCCGTGTGAGCCTTGTGGCCTAAATGTTCGGGCGCTGGTGGAGTTTGCGGTGGAAGGGCAAAACAGCGCCGCGGCCAATGCGGCTATGTTTGAGGACCCTGATGTGGAGAATGTCAGTGCTTTCTCCGCGATGCGGATTTTAGATGACTTTTTAACCTTCTCTCCTGGGGCACTTGGGGAGCAGCCGACTCCTATTTTTGATGTTGAGGGTCGGCCAACAGCCACACCTACGCCTACGCCTACACCTACAGGATTTTGGACGCTTACGCCCTCGCCTACGGCCACGGCTACACCCACGCCCTCGCCTACGGCCACGGCCACGCCCACGCCCTCGCCCACGGCCACGGCTACACCGGATATACCGTGGTTTACCCTTCCGGGCGCCACAGCACACCCGCCCCCGGTGACACCTTCGCCTACACCCGCCTCAGCTGATATGGGGAAGATTTTCCGTGGTACTCCGACTTTGATGTGGAAGCCTACTTTCTTGCCTCCCCCTGTATTACCCGCCGATGAAGCGCCTACAGCAATTAATCCTGACATCACAAACACGCCTACAGAGGTGGCTTCGTCTACAGTAGCGCCCATCACGATAACTCCTTCTCCTACGGGCACAACTGCGCCCACAGCTACACAGGTTCCTACAGCTACGGCCACGGCTACACGGGGACCGGGGCCAAGTTTGGAGGCAAGCAATATTACCCGGGGGCAAATCCAAGACTTTATTGATTCATTTTTCACGGGTGGCGGGTAATGGCGGCTAACGTAGAAGTACTTGGCCTCGCAGAGGCGGGGTATGCGCTAGAGGACTTTGCGACCGCAGAGGGTAACCGCGTTCCGGTCACTACTGAGGAGGAGACTCCCTTGTATGTGGCGGGTACTGCGGCTCTTGCAGACGAAAGCCTGGGTGAAGTAGCCGAGGAGAGGATTGCTGAGTCTGGTGAAGGGGGCTGGAAAGATGTAGTGGGCCATGCGCAGATGAGGTCCGAAAACGATGTTGGCAAGGAGATTTATGTAAAGTCTATAAATCCGGGCACATGGATTGGGCCACTGGCCGTGGTTATGGCTTTTCCTCCTGACCGGCTTCTTGAGAAAGTTCAGAACAAGCAGGTGGTTGCCTTAGACAAAGGAGTGGGGAAGCGGATTGGTCTTATGAAGTATGGCCAGACTAAGGATGTGGAGGTTAGCTGGGGTGGCCCGCCCGACGATGGAATGGGCCCCGCCCAAGAGGCTGGTTCTCCGGAAATGCGTCTTGATACGACTGGCGGAACGGGCGCCAGGGCAACTTCATTTTCCCCTGGGCGACGCCCGAGTGCGTCCGATTCCTTTGCCTTGCGGGGTGCCTCGGTGGGCTCTGCGGCCCGGATGTCGGGACTCTCCGAAACGGCGGTCAGCAATGAGTTACAAGGCCGTGTTGATATGGACGTTGGTGCGCGGGATGTTGTGGGCGGTGCTATAGAGCGCACGAAGGGAGAGCGGGCTGCATGGGTAATGGCGGCTCAGACTGCGTCGCAGCCCAGCATCACAATACCGGACTTTGACTGGTCGGGGTTACCTCAGGTGATTGGCGGATATAATTATAACTGGGATGATTACTATAACCAGTTCGGCGGCGGGGGCTATGATGACCCTTACGGCGGTGAAGTGCCGCCAACGATTCTGACGGCGGATGAACAGGCGGCACAGTCAACCGGGACTTTCTTCACCGGACAACCGTATTCGGGCCCAGCCGAAGAAGGCTCATTAGAGCATTATGCCTGGGATAGGGCTGCTGGTGCAAGTGTGCACCAAAGTTATGCTCACTGGCTCTTTGATAGGCTTGTGTATTATGATGATGCACCTGTTCCCAATACGCCTGATACAATTGAGGCAATAGAGATGTGGATGAACCTGTGGGAGTGGGACGAAAACGGAGAAGTAGTCTTGGATGAAGAGGGTCAAAGGGTATTTCGTTCGGACATAACTGACCAAGAAATCAAAGACGCTGAGAACTTTAAGGAGGAGGCGGTCCAGGAGTTAGTCGAATATCGAAGCGATGAAGATATAGCGGCGTGGGTGGACCCCTTTGGCCACACGGAGGAAGATGGAGGACAGGTTGCGTGGGAGACACAAACAGAGGAGGTGCAGGCAATGTTTGGTGGTAATTGGCGTAAATGGGAGGAACAACGGCGGATGGAGGAACAAATGGGCCATGACGAATTTCTCGCCGCCCAGCAACAGGGGCAGCAGGCGTTACATGACGCTTACGTGGATGCAGTGTCTCAACAGGGCGCGCCGGCGGCTTCAAGTCACCAGCAGCAGCAGCAGCAGCGGCGGCCGGAAGAGGAGCGGTATGAGGATAGGGAGCAGCGGGAAGAGCGGGAAGAGGAGGATATTGGGGCGGCGTGGGAGAGTAGAGAGAACAAAGATATTTGGGGCGGTGGCCTTGGGGAGATGTCGCGTGAGGAATTCGAGGCAGCCTATGGTCATAGATATAGGTAAGCAATAATGTACAATAGGAGCAATTATGGCTGACGAACAAATTCACAGGGAATCTGACCTCTTAGAGAAGTATTCCCGTTGTAGGGCCAATTGCGATAAATGGCACAAGCGCATTGAGGAACACGAGAAGTTCTATGACCTGGAACATTACTCGTCCGGTGCGTTGCCTGGGGAACGGCGTATCACTCTCACTAAGGCCACTAACGTGGTGGACCTGGCTGTCGGTATTCTAACGGCCAATGAATTAACTATTCAGGCGGTTTCCCCTGAGGAAAGCGAAACTGTGAAGAAGCAGGCCAGCTTAGTGGAGCAGTTCCTGGACGGTGTACTCTATATTAATTCCGAGCGACAGGAGACTGACCTTCGGTATGACTGGACGTTCTATCAGGTACGCGATGGGGCGGTGGGCCTGAAGACTGTATGGGACAATAGTTTGGATGCCTCACTTAAGGTTGAGGAAGACGAGGAAGGGAATCAGCGGGCGGTCTATGACCAGCTCCCGCTCATGGTGAACGTGTTGCCTGGTAGGTTTCTTTTTCCTATGCCGGGCGGCAAGTTGGGGCGGTGGAAATATATCTTCTATGCCATTGAGAGAACTGTTGAGGATATGGAGCGCGAATATGGCCCCATGCCGAAATACAATTCAATGAGCAAGAAGCAGAAAGAGATGAAGAAGGGCGACTTTATAGACTATTGGGGAGAAGTGCAACAAGAGGACGGTAGTTGGGCGATTGAGAACGCGACCCTTTATGATAACCGTCTTCTGGATGGACCGCGTGTTATGGAGGGCTACAACGAGATACCCATTACCATGATGTTCTACAAGCCGGTGGGTCACATTAAACCGGAGGAGTGGGGGCATTCGATTTTAAAGCCTGTGATGGAGATGGTGAAAGAGATGGAATGGCGGGTGAACCGCCAGACCCGTCTGCTGAACGTGTTTGCTAATATGCCCCTGGTCGCCCGCACGCGGGACGGACGTCCGGTAAAGGTGGACTCTGCCTTTGGTGACGTGGTACAGCTTAACGAGGGAGAGGATATTGCCTTCCCTGTTTGGCCTGGTACGCCGCCTGACTTCAAGGAGCAGATTGCGATGGTTGCCACTGAGGTAGCAGATGCCTCTTTCCCTGCGGTAATGTATGGCGAGGGGCCAAGTGCGGCCTCGGGATATGCGCTCTCACAGCAGGGCGATGCTGGCCGTATTCGCTTGACCCAGCCGCAGAAACAGCAGGAGCGAACCCTCGCTATTTGGGCGAGAAAAACTCTTGGTCTGTTGCGGAACTTCTCCCCCGGTTATACGGTGGAGGTTTATGGGGACAAGGCGGGTGCGCCCTTTAGTCAGGAACTTACAGGAGAAGACACAGCGGGTTTTCGTGTAAATTTCCAGCTGAAGCCGCAGTTCCCCAATGATGAGGTGCGGAGGGTGGCAATGGCTACCCAGACGAAGGATACCTTGTCCGCTGAGACCCGGATGGAGAAGTACCTCGGGATACAGCAGCCGGACCAGGAGACTACCCGTATCTTACGGGATATGGCGCGTAGGCACCCGATGATGGTGGAGTACCAGATGATGGCCTTGTTCCGGGAATTGGCTGGTGAGGGAGACGAGGCGGCCCGCATGGTTCTGGAAAGGCTCCAGCAAGGTGGCGGAGCAGGTGGTGGTGGGGCGCCACCGGGCCCAGCTCCGGGCCCGCCTAAACCGGAGCAGTCGCCCGGGCTTCCCTCGGCGGCTAGGGGGCAGGTAACACAGCAAGAGCAGGGGTTCGCGCCAGCAGGCCAGGAACCCTCTGAAGATGTATTCAGGATGGTGAACACCATGCAGGGTGTTCCGATGGTGTGATATGGCTCAGGATAACCGACAGTTCAAAGTAATGAAATTGTGGCATGGCCTTGGGGGCGATGCGGATAAACAATGGCGTAATGTCATGAACCGTTTCCCGAGAGAAAAGAGTTCGTTTACTAATTTAACGCCTGCGAGAAAAGACTATCTAAATCGTACCTATGGTGAATCCGAGGCTAACGAGTGGATGGCGACTATGAGCGGGACACCGAGACTAGGAGTTTAGTTATGCCACATACCCCATTCCATACAACTAGGTCAACTGGGCCTGGAGCGCGAACGAAACGCGAAGAGGAGCTGCAGCAACGTATACGGCGACGGCCTTCCAGGCCCGCGATTGTGGTGGAAGACCCCTCAGATTTTGGCATGGTGAGTCGGGGTGCTCCTGGGCCAGTGGTGTTGCGCCCCTCTTTGGGTAGGGGCGGTGGGAGTCCTGCCCCCGCTGGGGGTCCTTCGAGAGGTGGCCCTCCGCCTACGCCAGACCCGTTGCCAGAGGGGTCATATGCTGAGGGAGGGGGTGGTCCGGGAAGTGCGGGGTATGAGCGATTTCTAAGAGACTACCCGGACTTTGCGGAGCAAGAAGACCCTGCAGGCTTCTGGGAAACAATGTTTCCTGGAGATAGCCGTGCGGCTTATGCTTTACAGGATGCCATGGCGAAATTGTTTGGTGGGACGGGCTATGATATTCCTACAGGCCACGCAGTAACCAGACACGCTATTGCAAGGGAACAACGGGGCAATACGCCAATTCAAGTGAATGCTATTGTTGTAAATCAGCGGCTTGATGCTTGGCTGGATGAAAATACAGTACCGGCGTGGGAGGCCGTAGAGCTTATTGAGAAGACTACTGGTACTGTTACTACGACGGAGTATGGACCTGTCAAATCGGAATATTTAAGGGTGAATCCCAGGGGGAGCAGCGAATACATTCTGAAGTCCCAGCAAGAGGAATACCTTGAAATGTTAGCGGATATCGCTGAGTCAGACCGCCTTGTTCAAGAAGAGGCGCGGTCTGAAGAGGTCGTGAGTCTGGAAGACCTTGTGCGGCAAGGCGAGGTCCCGCTTCCTCCGATTTATCTTGGTAAGGGGGCGCTACCGAGTGCGCCTTCTGAGCCGTTTGACGAGGATGAATTTGCCGAGGAACTGGACCGTGCGGTGGAACAGGGCAAAATCAGTGAAGGTGTGGCGGAGGAGGTGGCCGAGGCGGCGGCTGATAAGGCGGCGGCTGATGAGGCGGCGGCTGAAGGGGAGGGAGGCCTGGTGGTTCTGACGAGTCCCTTTGGTGATGTTGGTAATATTCCGACAGCCTCCTATACAAAGGACCCGAATGAAACTGAATGGCAAAACGAGGCTGATATGGCCTTCGTTTATAGGGAAATTATAGGCCTGGCCACAAAGGCTGAACTTGCGGCGTGGGGTATAGGGTTTGACGACTCTTTTGATGAAAGCCAGCGGCTTGACCCGTACCGGACCGAGGGACTACCCACCATGGGTGGCACGGTACCTTTCGGGTCTGCCTTTGAGCGATACGGTTGGTCAACCGATGACCCCGAGGGCAATGCTCCAGGTGAGATAGAGTTGAACCCGCCGTACCCACCGGGCGCTGACCTTGCGTCGTTCCCAGAGGGCTTTGACATGATTTATACCAAGCCTGCTATCCTGATAGCCGCCGAGGAGTACCTAAGGTCTATCGGTTATTCCGATGAGGACCTGAGACTGCAGAGAGCAGCAGGCTGGGCTTTTTATAACTATTCGGCTGAAGAGCTTCGGGCTGCTGGGCGAGGAGGGGGAGGGGCACCTGCGGGTGACGCGGCACAAGCGTCTGCCACTACTGGTGGTGGTGGTAGCGCCTTTAATGATGGAGGTGTGGCGGACGAATATCCGTGGGCCAGGGACCTGAGAGGGCACGTTGCCCGTGACTTTGATGCGAGCTGGAACCTTGTTGGTGGTAATGCGCCTGCAGCGTGGCAATCCTATCTTCCTAAAGAGCTGAATCCTGACTCCATATTTGTATCTGTGGCGAATGCGCTTCTTCCCTTCTTGTCGCAATCAGACCAAAGAAAGATGGGGCGCCGGTTGCAACTTATGGTTGGTGACGATGGTGGCTTTGATGGTTATGATGCTCTGCCGAAGTTCATATATGGCACCGAGAAATGGGAAGACCTTATCTGGAATCCGGATAAATGGGGAGACCTTGTGTCTACCCTTTATAACCTTAGGTCGTCCTTACGGGGCATTGCAGGGCCAGAGGCGAGATTACTTGATTCTCTCTTTGTGGAACTAGATTGGATGATTGGTGCGGCGAAGTTTATTGATGATGAATATTCTGGAGGACCAATGACTGCTTGGGAAATACAGGACTGGACGTCTACTCTCACGGACCTGTTCCAGGATGCTGAGGGGACGGGTGACCCACAGAATCCTGGGTTGGCGGTGGGATATGGTCCGCTCCTGAAGATGCTGGTAGAGCCCTATGTACCTTACCTGGACTCGATTTTCACGGGTGGGGTGAAAGAGGGCGCTGCTGTATACAGATAAGGTAACTCTTGCCAAGCGATGAAGACAAGACTGAGCCTACAGAAGCTCGGTTAACCGCAATAAAGAAGCGGGCTTTAGCCCCAGCCCCGGGCATCCGGGGCTTCTTTACGCTTCTTAATAATGTTGTCTCGGATAGCCCCCGCCGCCGTGTTGGTGTTTCAGGGGAGGTTACTACACCGAACCTCTTTACCCGGATGGCCCGCGGGATGGCAAACCAGGCAGAGGAGAATGAGGTAATCCCGGGCACCATTGTAACAAGGCCCCCGGTGCCTAAAGCGGAAGAGGCGGCAGGAACGGTGCAGGCAACTGGGCCGCTATCTGACGTTTCGTTACTTGATAAACCTCTGGAACAAATACAGGAGGAGTTGGTTGGGGTTGAAGAGCCCAGGGACGATGGTGGTTTCTCTTGGTACAACGAGGCATATGTCCTTGCACAGCAACAGAATGTAGACCTTAGCAAAGCCCCTCCTGTGGTTATTGCGATTATCCACGCTCGCTCGCAGGGTAACCCAGACCATGTGTATGGTGATTCGCATGGCTTGTTTGGTATGGGCATGACGGAAAAGCGGTATGTACAACAATCGTTGAGGCATAGCGGGGCGCTTCAGCCTGACCAACTGCTTTCGGACGAGGATTACCTGGAATGGCGAGGGGTTCCGGAAAACCAGCTTTTATTCTATGTACCTTTGATTTACGGCTTTGTTACGCGGGGTCTTGAGGCTGGCGTTAGCGGTGCGGACTTGGCCGAGATGGTGGGTAGGCAGGTAGAGCTACCCGGGTCTCGCGTGTTGCCGCCTGGGGCTTATGCTACCGCGTTTCAACAGATGACCGGAGTTGCCCTGGAAGCTGTCAACGAGGAGTTCCCAGACGGTATTCCCGATAAGGTGCGGGTAAAGGCTGGCATTATGGAGCCGTCGGCCCTCGAAGCGGCAGGAATGAAACTCCATCGTGAGGGTACGTTGGCTCCTACACCGGAACTTCCGGAGGACACCACTAATCGTATGGTGTCTACTGCGACGGGGCAGCAGTTTGAGGCGGGGGACGTAGCGCCCCAGCTTCTAGAGGGAGGTAAGGTTGGGCGATGGCTTCGGGAAAAAATTTCATTGCCAGTAAAGCAGTGGGCGGGCATGATGTATAACTCTACGCCTGCGGGTAGGACGGCACTGGAAATGGGTGCGGCCGCAGTGGACCGAATTGCATCTCTCTTTGGCTCGGCGATTTCAGCGGCTACGGCCACCGTTATCCCTATTTTTGCGGTAGGTGGTTTTGTGGGGACAAACACGTCTAATAGCGATGGTTTCTGGCAATCCTTTGGTATGAGGTCATCTGGTGCTTATCAGGCTGTCAAGCAGCGTATTCGCCGTACTGGCGAGATATGGGAGCCATCTTTCCCTGATGAACAGGAAGACGAAAATTCTTGGGAATGGATTAGCAGAAAATGGAAGGAGCTCAAGTCCCAGTTGGACCCGGAGGGCACGGGCAGGGATTGGGTAACAAGTAAGGGTCAATGGCATTTGACTAAACCAGGCGAGCCTGGCTGGAAGGAACTCAAGCGAGTCTTTGTACCGGGTGCCGTTCAGGACATGACGACGGCCGAGCTGGACGCACACTTTAATGAGCAGAAAGACTTTTCTTATACCTGGCTCTACGACAAGCGTGCCCGTGATGCTTATTTTAAAGATAAAGCCCGTGTTCAGGCGGAGATTAATGCGCGGCGAGCAATGGATGGACTACCTCCGCGTGCTCTCAGTTATCGAGAAGCGGATAGACTAAAGCTGCTCCACGAGAATGCGGATACTGAAGCAGTGGGGGAGATATTTGGGGATTGGACGTGGTTCATTCCCGTGAGAGTTGTGAAGGGAATTTTGCGGCTGGGCTTTGAGAGTAAGTTCTGGACGGGCGCTAAGGCGCTGGGGCTGAAGAAGATACCAGGTATGGCCACTCTGTTCACTGAGCACGTTTCTTCGCAGGGCTTGAAGTGGGGGAACCGCTCTGCTTCGGTGCCGGAAGACATTGGTTACGGCTTCAGGGCCATGTTGAGAAGCATGGGTCATAGTGTAGATGAATTTCTTGGGTTACAAGGAGTGAATAATTCTGATACTGGCGGCGCGGTGGAGGCCGTGATGGTGTTCCTGAAGAAGGGTCAGGTTGTGGACTTTGATAGGAACGTGATTGACCTAGCCGCCGATGTTGTGGAAGGTGGTGCAACGGCTTTAGAGAGAACCAACAACCTTACTGCGCGTCTTCACACCTGGGTGGGCGTGGGGCCAGACCTGCCAAAATTCGGCAGGCGGCTGGGTGCTCGTACAAGGTCTGTTTACAAATCGTTGCCACGTCGCCTGGGCACAATTTTCAGGATATTTGAAGATAACCCGTTCTGGAAGCAGGCGGGGGACCCGGAGCAGGGCTTTATCAATTTTATTGCGGATGTGGGCGCTAAGGTTAGAGAGGCTACCCCCAACTGGGCAAGTCTTTCCTCTGAGGAGCAATTTGCAAAAGTTATTGATGGAATGAAGGTAGCGTTTACCAGGGAATTTAAGATGAAGCACGGTATTCCCATGGCGGTGAGAGGGGTGCCTAAGATTTACAACGCTGATGGTTTACTGGAGACGGTAGAGACACGTAACCCGGCCACTTTGGCGCTTCCTAACTATTTCCGGCGATTGTGGATTGAAGCAAACCTCAGCGCACGTCCGGGCTTTACGATTAGGAACGTGTTTGACTCCATGTTCCGCGCCCTTGTCGTTGGCGGGCACGGCATCTTTGCCGGGTCTCTTAACGATATTATTGCGCGGACCCCCTACCCGGTCCACGATTTGCTTGGGGGGTTCGGTGGCTCCACAACTGGTGCATCTGCAGAGCTAATGTTTAGGATGAAGCGACTCCCTCGGTTCTGGGACCCTCGGGACTGGTTCCGTGCTCTACGGCATATGACGGACAATATTCAGGGAGAGGCGACACGAACGAGTGCGATGGCGCGTTTGCCCTGGCCTATTGGCCGCGGGCTATGGAAGGGAGATATCCGGACGCCGTGGGGGAATGTCAATCTATCGTACACAACCATGGCAGAGATGATGCGGGACTGGAACGAGGCGTTTGAAGTAATGCTCCGGTTGCGCATGTACGATAAGGCTTACCACGGTATTTATAAGGACATGTTCAGCTGGTACAGCAAGGCTATTCTTGATGAGGGTAGGGTTGCCGGGGTAAACCTGAGTCGTGCCACTCGCAGGCTTCTCGGGCACTTTTTCGACCGTCTTCCTAGTAGAGAGGAGGAGATGCTTACTGTGCTTAAAGCCTTTCTCAAGGAACAGGGGTTGGCCCGTGACCTGATAATTCCCCGGCAGGTACGGAACCTTGTTGAAGGCCCTAAGTTAGTAGAGGGTATCTGGGAACCTCAAAAGGCCGAGCAGTTTTTGGCGAAAATTTTAGATGACCTTTGGCAGGAATATGAGGTCGGGGGCGGGAAATTAAATGCGGAGCGGGTGACGAGGATTTTAGATAAGTACCAGGATATTTTAAAGAGAAAATATGAAGATGCGATAAACAGGGCTGGGGAGGAGGGTGGCATGGGCACGAGGGGTGGCCATACCCCGACCCCTGACCAATCTGGCCCGAATATCCATGATACCGGTAATTCCCCTGATAGTCCTCACCCGAATGACAGTGGAAACGAAAACTGGACACAGTCCGGGTTTGACGAAGGTGACCCTGCCGTTCCTCGTTCACTAGACGATGAGACTACCTCGTTCTCCCCTGAGGCTGAGGTTGTTACAGAGGGTTTAGAGGCCTTCGAGGATGCCGTCAAGATTACCGGGGACCGCCTTGAGTCTATTACTACGCCGGGGGCAAGGAAAGTTAAGAAACGGATAGAGAATGCACCAGAAATCGGCGGGCGCGAAATAACACATGCACTGGAAAGTTTTAGAAAGAATATAGTTCGCAAGCATGGCGAGGAGCTTGGTAATGAACTAGCGGACGCGGCTGAGGCGTATGCTGAGGCTCGTAAACAGCTCGCTATTAGGAGGCGGGTACAGGCGGAAGCGGCACCGGAGGCCGAAACCCTGGCGCGACACCAGATTCGGCAGGCGGCAGAAGAGGGAGACCGTCCCGTAGTCATCACCGAGGATGTAGGTTCTACTTACCACCAAGAGCAATTCGATTTAGTCGAGGATGGCGTAAGGGAATTTAGGACGTTGTTGTTCCAACAAGGGGCGGGCCTTACGGAAATCAAGCGAGGCATAACTGCGATTAATCATATCAGGGGCAGGATGAAAAGTTATTCGCAATTCCTGAAGAAGCATCCCTCTCAGTTCTC
>Ga0098035_1001231_pt1 | contig 12475 bp, 14 predicted proteins | sample 3_EtaG_FD_75046 | JGI IMG/M metagenome (GOLD analysis project Ga0098035, IMG submission 75046) | Marine viral communities from the Subarctic Pacific Ocean - 3_ETSP_OMZ_AT15126 metaG | ecosystem: Environmental > Aquatic > Marine > Oceanic | place: Pacific Ocean | collected 2015-01-07
ACAACGGTTTATAGGGTAGGGGAAAAAATATATCCTATTATTCCTGAATTAAGTAAATTTTGTAGTATAGATTTATTAAGAGTGAATGAGATGAGTTATGATATGAGGTGGTATGGGGATATTGACCCCCGAATGTTATTTGAAGCAAGGTATATTGACTTTATTGATGATGTTTATGATGCAGGATTTGAGTCATCAAGATTAAATCCTTCTAAAGAAATGATAGATTTTGATATTAAAGGGTATGATATTATTCTTTATGATGATGATAGAAATAGGCATGGAGTTCATCTTTTATATGAACAAACACAAAATACAGATTGTTCTATGATTGGAAATATACATGGAAATTGGTGGTTTCCACCAAAGAGTCATATTACTCAATTTTATAAAAAGGCTTTTGATTATGCATTTGTATTTGGTCAGAAAGAAAAGGATGCAAGTGAAAATAATGATTATATTTTTACTGTAGGTATACCATCAAATGATGAATTAAAATATTATGAAAGAACTGATGATTTTATTCTTGTTATTGTTAATTTTTTAGGTAATAGAGATTGTCCTTTTGATGTTCAGTTTGATGAGAATTTTATGAAAGAAAGTGGTTTGCTTGAATTGCAAAAGGAATATGATAAAAGAGTTGTATTTAAATTGAAGAGTAGGGCTGATCAGCCATACCCAGATAAGGATTTTCAGTATTTGGCAAGTATAGTTCCAAAAGAATTAGATTATATTGTTATGATGGATTTTGAAGATAATAATCAACTTATTTGTGGAGCAAGTATTGTAATATCTGCACCATCTACATTTGCATTTAAATCTATTCAAAAAGGGATACCTACTATATTAATTGATGGTGCTGGGATAACAGGCAATTTTTATGATTACAGAGGGTTAGTACAATTAAATAAAAAAGATATTTTAAATAGTGTTGAGGAACAAATAGAAAATGGTAGGGATGAAGAATTTATTAATTATACTATTGAAGGTGGATTAGATTTTAATTGTACAGAAACATATATTAATAAACTTAGAAACTTTTTATAGGAGATACTATGAATATAGGAATAGTTGGATTGGGGGTGGTTGGTTCAGCAATTAAAGCAGGATTTGAAAGAATTGGTCATGATGTAAAGGAGCATGATGTTAAACTTTATACAAAAATAGAAGATGTTTTAGATACAGAAATATGTTATATTTGTGTACCTACAAATTCAAATGAAGATGGGGCATGTGATGTATCTATAGTGCATGAAGTTGTTGGTGATTTAGATAGATTAGATTATAAGGGTATTGTTGCAATAAAAAGTACAGTTGAACCTGGTACTACAGAGAAGTTTAAAGATGAGACAAATCTTACTATGTGTTTTGTTCCAGAATTTTTAAGAGAACGATGTGCAGAAGAAGATTTTATAAATCATAATTCTTTGTTACTTGTAGGTACAGATAGTGAAGAAGTATATAAAAAAATAAAAGAGAGTCATGGTAGTTTACCAGTTCATAGAATTAAAGCAAGTATTATTGAATCAGAGTTAGTTAAATATTTTTCTAATACATACAAAGCAATGAGAGTTATATTTGCTAATACCTTTTATAAAATATGTGGAGAACTTGGTGCTAATTATGATGTTGTGAAGGATGCATTTTTATTGCATGGTATTTTTGAAGGCCATTATTTAAATGTAAATAAAGATTTTGGTGGATTTGGTGGAGTTTGTTTACCGAAGGATACTAAAGCAATGGGTTATTTAGTTGAAAAGTTGGGTTTAAATTTACAATTATTTAAAATGATTGTTGAAGAAAATGAAAAGTTTGTTGTAAAAGTTCCAAAAGGAATGAGGAAAGAAATATGAAAAAAGTATTAGTTACAGGTGGAGCTGGATTTGTTGGATTACATTTAGCTAAAGATTTATTGGATAAAGATTATGAAGTTACCATAATAGATAATTTTTCCAGACCAAATGATGATGAAGATTTTCGAAAGGTTACTCAACATGAAAATTGTAAATCTGTAAGAGGGGATATTACATCTTTAAATACGTTCCAATATTTACAGAAAGATTATTATGATTACATTTATCACTTGGCTGCTTTTAATGGTACTGCTAATTTTTATAATCACCCTGTTGAAGTTTTAAAAACTGGAGTTATTGGAACTATAAATGTTCTTGATTGGGTAGTAAATCAAAGTAAGGGAAAAATACTTTTTACAAGTAGTTGTGAAGCATATGCGGGTACGATGAAAGTTATGGGTAGAAAATTTCCAATTCCAACTCCAGAAGAAGTACCTTTATCAATTGATGATGTTAAAAATGTTAGGTGGAGTTATGGAGTTGGTAAATTAACAAGTGAGGTTGCATTTAATTGTTATAAGCATGGACGAGATTTTGATAGATTTACTATAGTGAGACCTCATAATTTTTTTGGACCGAGAATGGGATTTGAACATGTTGTTGCACAATTTATAGATAGAATAATAAAAGATGAATCTCCATTTAAAATTTATGGTGGTAAGGAAACACGTTCTTTTAATTATATAGGAAATGTTATTGATTCATTGATTATGATTATGGAATCTGAAGAAACTAATGGTGAAACTTATAATATAGGGAATGATAAAGAAGAAATGAAAATTATTGATTTGGCTAAAATGTTATTTAAGGTAGCAAATAAAAAACCAAACTTTGAAGTATTGCCAGCACCAGAAGGTAGTGTTAAAAGGAGATGTCCCAATATAGATAAACTTAGAGGTTTAGGATATGATATTATTTATTCAACTGAAGAGGGGTTGGAAAAAACATATAGATGGTATGTAGACAATTATGATTGGTATTCTATTAAAGGAAGAAGGGATCAAAAATGAAAGAAAAAATATTAGATATGGTATCAGAGTATTGTGATGAATACTTAAAAGAAAAACCATTTAATCCAGAAACAGATAGAGTTTCTGTTGGATATCCTTGTTATTCAGATGAGGAATTGAGAGGTGCTATTAGTACTTTGTTGGATTTAAGATTATCACAAGGTCCAAAGGTTAAAGAATTTGAAAGATTGTATTCAGAGTATATAGGTACTAGATTTGGAGTTGCTTGTAATTCTGGTTCATCTGCAAATTTACTTGCATTGTCTGTATTACTCAAATCTGGTAAAGTTAAGGCAGGTTCTGAAGTTATTTTACCAGCAACTACATTTGCTACAGTTGTGATGCCAATAGTTCAATTAGGATTAGTTCCGAGATTTGTTGATGTGGATAGGGATACTTATAATATTAATCTTGTTGAAATGGAAATGGCAATAAATAATAATACAGGATTAATAATGCCAGTTCCAACTTTGGCTTGTCCTATTGATATGAGAAGTGTTATGGATGTGGCAAATTATCATAATTTACCAGTTTTAGAAGATTGTTGTGAAGCACATGGTGCATCTTGGGATGGTAAAAAGATGGGTTCATTTGGAACTCTATCTACATTTAGTTTTTTTGTAGCACATAACATTACTACTGGTGAAGGTGGGATGGTTATGACAAATGATGAGGAGTTGTATAGTTTGTTACAATCAATGAGAGAATTTGGTAGGTTGAAAGAATATGATAAAAATAAATCGAGGTTTTATTATTCTAATGATGAGTTGCAAGATTTTGATGAAAGATATGCATTTGAAGTTGTTGGGTATAATCTTAGAATGACAGATATATATGCATCTTTAGGAATTCCACAAGTTAGAAAATTAGATGAGTTGAATAAACAACGAAATGAAATAGCTGATTATTATACCAAACATCTTAGTGATTATAAATTTCATTTACAGTTACCTTTTATTCCAGATAAAGGGGAACATGCATTTTATGGATATATCATAACAGTTAAACCTAATAATGGACTCAATAGAAAAACAATAGTTAATTATTTAGAAGATAATGGAATAGATACCAGAGCAATTATGGGTGGTAATTTAGCAAAACAACCTTGTATGAAAAATGAAAAGTTTGAAGTACAAGGTGATTTGAAAAACGCAAATTACATTACTGATAATAGTTTTTTTATAGGTTGTCATCCACATATTAATCAAGGTGCTCGAGAGCATGTAGTGAATGTATTCAAAAAGTTTTTTAGTGAATGGGAATTGGCAGGAATATAAAAAGTTTTTTAGTGAATACAAGAATTGAAAGGATAGGTAAAATGAAATATACGGATAAATGTTTTGAATCAATTGATAATAAATTCATATATTTATTTATGCCTAGAAATGGGTCTCAATCTTTTAGACAATGTGGTTTATTTGGATCTCCGGCACCACGGCCAGAAAAATATACTGACGGACAAAAGAATTTAATTAAAATTATTATTTTACGAGAACCAATTGAACGGGTTATATCTATATTTTTATACAAATTTAAAAAATATGAAGTTATAGAACCATTTAAAGAATTTTTAAATAAAATTACTAAATCCTTTACTTTTGTGTATAGTATCGGTTTATGGAATCCACAGTACAGATATCTGTCTGATAAAAACTTAACTTTAGCTGATATTGAAGAGGTATTTATATTAGAGAATCTTAATAACGATATTAAGAATTTTAGTACAAAATACAATTTAGATTTAGATATTGGTCATCTTAATCAAAGTAATAGACAAAAATTTGATACTTTACTTCAATTTATTAATGATAATAAAGATATAAAAAATACATTAACTAAATTATATAGTAAGGATTATGAACTATACAATTCAGGTAAAACTTTACAAAATAAATAGAATTGGCAGGAATATAAAATGAATAAAATAGGTATATTATTTACAAGTAGAAATAACTATAATTTATTAGAAGCTTGGTTATCTAAAATAGATACTGAAGGATTTGATATTTTAAATATTGATGAGGATTCTTCAGATGAAAATAAAAATTTAGGTAAGAAGGTTTGTGAAAAACATGGTGCAGTTTATATGGACAGAGAAGAAAGAGGTCTTCAAAATAATATGTCTACTGCAGAAAAACATTTTGGTAAATTAGGTATAAATTGGGCAATTTGGTTTCAGCATGATTGTTTTCCTATAGACAAAGCTTTTTTTAGTACATTTAATGAATTAGTTTTAACTGGACAATTAGATGAGTTTGGTACAGTAGGATTTAATCAATATCATACTTTATCAAATCCCTCATTTAGAGATTGGGTTAAGAAAGGATATAGAGAACTACAAGATACTGCTAGAGCACCATTAGAACCTGGAGATAAGTACTACAGAAATAAAAGATTTAGACCAGACTCTCGTGTTGATTATTCTAAGGGATTTGATAATCCATTTGCAGTAGAATCTGTATGTTGGTATTCGGTTGCATTGAATTTACCAGTATTTAAAGAGCATGTAATTCCAACAGGAGATTATCACTTTTTTCACGCATGGGATGATATTTGTTTTCAATTTTTATATAAAAATGTATATAATGTTACTGTTCCACATTTCAATATGTTACATGATCAATTGAGTAAAGAGGAATCGGATATGCCATTAAATTCACCTAGGTTATTTAGTGAGTCTAAGGGTGGTGGTGATTCTAAAGAAGGTAATTTTTATTATGGTAAATGGGGTCACTTAGAAGTTTGGAAAGAAAGATGGGGATTTGATTATGAGGATAGAAATACTTTTGAGCCTGTTAAAGAACAATATAAAGATACTTTGTTGTGGCATTTTTACCATCACGATCCTATATCCGGTCCTTTAAGGAGTTTTGATTTTGATTAGTAGAAAAACAGTAATGGGAATCACTTTAGCAAGAGGTGGTTCTAAACGAGTACCACAAAAAAATGTTATAGATGTAAATGGAAAACCATTAATACAGTATACCATAGATGAAGCAAAGAAAAGTGAATATATTGATAATTACATTGTCAGTACAGATGATGAAGATATTAAAATGGTATGTAGGGAATTAGAACAAACATATTTTGATAGAAGTACAGCAGAAGATACACAAAAATCTTCAGATGGTTTATTGGAAGTTTTACGAGTTATGGATAAACCAGATTATATTGTAGAAATTATGTGTACAAATCCATTGAAGACTGTTGAGGATATAGATGGAGTAATAAAGAAGCTTGATATTATGGGTGTTGATTCTGTTTGTTCCGTTGTGAGAGTATGGGATTACCACCCATCAAGGGTTAAGTTTATAGAGGGAAACAAAATGGTAGATGTTTATCCCGAAGTATTAGAAAGTAGAAGACAAGATTTAACACCACCAGCATATATTAGAAATGGTTCAATATACGCAATGACTTGGAATCATTTAAGAATGAATGAAACAAGATATGATAAAAATACTGTACCATATATTATGCCAGAAGAAAGAACAATTAACATAGATGAACCAATTGATTTAGAATTGGCACGAATTATGTTAAAATGAAAAATGTAAATTTTTTAAATGCATCATTGGGTGATAGATATGAAGCGTTTTCTTTAATTCATACATTTTCATCATTATATCATAATGAAAATTGTAGTGCTGAAATTATAGTTACTGATAAAAAACAATATGTGGGCAAATATAAAAATTCTTTAGAATTATGTAAAAAACTTGGTGATGTGTATGTTAGAGAACCTACTTATAGTGTTAAAAATAAGGATTGGCAATACCATAGTGTTAGATATTTAACTTTACCTAAATTAGATAGTATTATTACATTTATTTCTGATATAGATATTCTTATACTTGATAGAGATATTTTTGAAAAAAGAATGAAACACATTAAAACATTAAAAAAACCATATTCTGCTACTATTAGATATGGTCCAGATAGACCAGATTGGCATCCGATTCATAAAAATGGATATTTTAGAGGATGGGGTGCTGTTTTAACTGATAAATGGTATACAGATGATATGAAAAGTTTGATAAAATATTATATAGATGAGAATCCTATACCAAAAGTTTGGCATTGGGATGAACATATATGGTATACCCTCGCCGAAAAAATTCATGGTTTACCTAATAGGCATGAAAATGTACAGGATGAAAATGCAGAAAAGGAAAATTATCATTCAGCTCATGGAATTCATTTAAGTCCTGGTTTGGTAAAATATGGTTCGGACAAGTTACGGAAATATGTAAAACCATATTCTATTAAGTTTCAAAATATGATTAACAGTAAAGAATGGATTGAATATGAAAAAACTCTCCCTGAAACTTGTAAAGCAGAAATAAATAGAGTAAAGGAATGTTTATAAAAATGAAAATAATTTGTATAACACCAATTAAAAATATTTTTGGAGTATTTGAGAGATTAGAATCTATGTCAGATAATCTCTATTATGAACCTGACATTGATAAAGATGCGTTAAAAACATTGTTAAAAGTAAGTGGGGCTGATTATATATTTACAAATCCAAATAAACAAAATTATATGTTGGATGGAGATTTATTACAGTTTGGTCAATTAAAGGCTATTTGTACTGCATCTACTGGAACGAATCACATAGATGTAAAATATTGTGAAGAAATGGAAATTGAGATAATATCTATTACAAAGGATTATCAAGTTATAAATGCAATTACATCTACTGCAGAACATACTTTGGCATTAATGTTATCATTAATTAGAAAAATACCAACAAGTTTCCATTCAGTACGAGATGGGAATTGGGATTGGGAGCCTTATGTTGGAAGACAAATGAATTCTTTAACCATTGGTATTATTGGATATGGTAGATTAGGTAAATTGATGGCAAAATATTGTGATGCATTAGGAATGGAAGTTTTACTTCATGATCCTTATGTTTTTTCATTTGGGGGGAATATAGAAAGAAATAAACAACCAGTAGAATTAGACGAATTGTTAGAAAGGTCAGATGTGATTTCACTTCACGTTCATGTTACAGATGAAACACGAGAAATGATAAATAAAAATACTATTAGTAAGATGGTAAAGAGACCATATTTGATTAATACTTCACGAGGTGAGATTGTAAATGAGGATGATATAATTGATGCGTTAAGAAGTGAAGATTTACAGGGATATGCAACTGATGTGATTAGAGATGAGTTTGGAGATATTAAAAATAGTAAGTTGGTAGATGAATCTATAACTCCACAAAATAAGATTATAATTACACCACATATTGCAGGTATGACTAAAGAAGCACAAGAAATTGCTTATCATTGGGCAATAGATAAATTGGAGAAAAAACATCATGACTAAAATAATTTCAGAAATAGGTTGGAATCACATGGGTGATATGGACTTGGATAAACGTATGATTTCAGAGAGTGTAAATAATGGTGCTGATATGGTTAAGTTACAAACTTGGTCAGTAGATAGATTAAAAGATGGACCGTGGGATACAGATGGTAGACGGGAGATTTATGAAAAGGCAGAATTGACAATGGATAAGCATTTTGAATTATTAAATTGGTGTGATGATTTAAGTGTACCATTTTTTACATCAGTATTTTCAGTAGAAGATGCAGAACTTTTATATGAGATACAAACTGAAAGAGTAAAAATTGCCAGTTTTGAATCTCGAAATAAAGAACTACTTAGTTATTGTGATAATAACTTTGATACAATTTATATTTCTACAGGAACTTCAACTGTAGATGAGATAAAAGAAAGTTTAAAATATATCAAAACATCCAATGTGGTATTATTACATTGTGTTTCTTCTTATCCATTAGAATATGCTAATGCAAATTTACCAAGAATTAATTCATTAAAAAAATTATGTGATAGAGTTGGTTATAGTGATCATACTTCTGGAATAGAAGGAAGTAAAGTTGCATTAGAATATGATATAGAGGTTATTGAAAAACATTTTACAACAGATAAACGATTACCAGGAAGAGATAATAAATTTTCAATTTTACCACATGAGTTAAGAGAGTTATCTGATTATATTAAGTTAAGAAGAGAAATGAATGTAAATCACGGTGATGGTTATTTAGAATGTGAAGAAGAAGCAAGAGAAGTAATGACAGGGAGATTTGATGGTTAGTGTTATATTAAGATGTAGAAATGAAGAAAAATATATTGGATTTGCTATTCAATCCATATATGATTTTTTAGGATATGCAGAAATAATTTTTATTGATAATGAATCAACAGATGATTCAGTTAGGATTGTAAATTCATTTGAATTTATGGACATAACAAAAGTAAAACTATCTAAAAATGATTATACGCCAGGAAGAGCAATAAATTTAGGATTGGAACATTGTACAAATAATTATGTGTTAGTAATGTCTTCACATTGTCAGATAACTAAGTTGGATTTTGACGATGTTAAAAATAATCTCGATAGTGGATTTGTTTCAGTATGGGGTGGACAAAATCCAATATGGAATGGTAAGAAAATATCACATAGATATATGTGGGCAAATTTTAAAGATAAACCAATGGTAAATTATTTTTCAGAATATGAAGATAGGTATTTTTTACATAATGGGTTTGCATTTTATAATAAATATACTTTGATTGATTATCCATTTGATGAACATTGGTCTGGAAAGGAAGATAGATATTGGGCAAATGATATGATAGAGAATGGAAAAGAAATTTATTATGATCCAGATGTATCTGTTAATCATTTTTATACACAAGAGGGTGCAACTTGGAAAGGTGTTGGATAATGAATACATTAATTACTGTAGAACCTAAATTAAAAGTTAAAGGATTTAATACTGAGAATTTAGGGATAGTTGCATTAACGAAGGAAGATTTGCAAATACGACATAGAATAAATCGTTTATTATCTACATCGTTTTATAAAGACTTATCAGAAAATCATAAGAAACTTGTTTCTAAGATTACTGATGGATATCAAATGAGGTTGGAAGGTAAAGAGTTAGAGGAAGACCAATATATTCTATCGGGACATGAATTGGTTGAGTTTGAAAATATACACGATTGGGAAGTATTTAGATACTTGGTTTACAGATACAAATACAATATGTATCCTGTTTTAAAAATTTTTGATGATTATCCACCTTGTGTTCAGATAGAACCAGCATCGGTATGTAATTTTAGATGTGTGTTTTGCTATCAGGTAGATAAATCATTTAGTAATAAGAACTCTGGTTATATGGGTTATATGAAATTGGATTTATTTAAAAAAGTTGTTGATGAGTTGGAAGGTAATGTAGAGTCTATAACTTTGGCATCACGAGGAGAACCAACACTACACAAACAACTTGGAGAAATGTTAGATTATATGAATGGTAAGTTTCTCGCCGTGAAGATTAATAGTAATGCTTCATTATTAAGTGATAAATTAATACATACAATTCTATCAAGTGATGTACAGACAATGGCATTCTCAATAGATGCAGCAGATAAGGATTTGTATGAAAAATTACGAGTTAATGGTAAATTTGAGAAGACGTTGAAAAATGTTGAACGATTTAAGGAAATCAAAGAAAAGGAATATCCAAACTCAAGATTGACTACAAGAATTTCAGGAGTTAAAGTTAATGAGATTCAAGATGTACAAGATATGGTAGATATGTGGGCACCTTATGCAGATATAGTTGCATTTACCAACTATACACCTTGGGAGAGTTCGTATGAGAATCCTGTTAATGATATTGTGTTACCCTGTACTGAATTGTGGAGAAGATTATTTGTTTGGTGGGATGGTAAAGTGAATCCTTGTGATTATGATTATAAATCATTATTAAGTAAATGGAATGCAAGTGATACATCTATATCAGAATTATGGAATTCAGATTATTATAAAATGTTAAGAACAAAACATTTGAATGAACAGAGAAGTGAATATGAACCTTGTAAGAGATGTATATCGGCATGAAGATTTCTATTATTGGTTATAAGAATCATGCGTTACGATTAAAGAGTATTTTAAATAAATTGGGATATGATAATGTAGTTAATTACAATTATCATACTGATAGTTTAGAAGATTCAGATGTATATTTTATTTCATCACCAAATGAAACTCATATGGAATGGATAGATAAATTAATTCCGTATGACAAGTATATTTTTTGTGAAAAACCACCAGCCACTAATTTGGAAGACATAGGTAGGTTAGAACTATTACTTAATAAGAAATTGTATTTTAATTTTAATTATAGATTTTCTTCATTGGTTAAATCGGCAAAACATTATATAGATACTAAAGAGTTAGGTAAGTTACTTAATATAAATTGTGTAAGTACTCATGGGTTGGCATTTAAAGAGTCGTTTCAAGATAATTGGAGATTTAAGAGTGATAATTTATTTTCAAGTATAATTGGTAATGTAGGAATTCATTATATGGATTTAGTTGGATATCTATGTGGAAATATATCTGATATTAATATCAGAACTGGCTCAGTAGTATCAGATAATTTACCAGATACTGCAACTTTAGATATAGTTAATGATTTATGTGATGTAAAAGTTTTTCTGTCTTATGCAGCACCATTCAGAAATCAAATAACAATGATATTTGATAATGGAATTTTGGAATTACTTGATGGGAAAGTAACATTACAAACACCAAGAGATATCGTTGATAAAGATGGTAGATTTAAACCACCTGATTATGTACATCTTGCAGAATTTAATAATTCTAAGGAATATTATGATGACTCATTAAAATCATCAATAGAATATTTTATGGAGTGTGTAGAAAATGATGAATCAATTTCAACAGAACACTATAATCAGTCAATAACCACAACTAAAAAGTTACTAAAGGGAGTTGAATGAGGAATTTAAAAGATTATATAAGTTTAATAAAATGACATACTATTTATAATTGATGATAATATACAAGAAGGGTAATATGAGACGTTGGCACGGAGAAAAGTGTAGGCGTTAATGACATATTATTTATTGCTTGAAGGTGATACTGAAGAAGACGCTTTATACGACACCAATATATTAGGAGAAGAAAGTTTTGGAACATTTTATCCTTCAGTTGGGTTTATGATGTTAAGTAGAATAATAAATGACAAACCAGAGTTATTAGAGACAATTCAAATACTAGATGAACATAAAAATTCATATACATTGACAAATTTTTTAGATAAGTTAGAGTTATGGAAAATAAAAAAAGCTTGACTTGTATAGCTTTTTATATGTAAGATCATAATGGAGAATAATCATGCCAAAGTTTGATTTTATAGAATATGAGGATTTGGAAGAAGAAGCATATGAAGAACAATCTAAATCAAAATTTAAAAGAAAAGTAAAAAAATCTTGGAATCAAATCAAAGAGAATACAGATAAGAAGGATTCCAAAAAGAAATGGCAAAAGAAAAGGAGAAAAGCCCATGTTTCTCACAAAAAGGGTATTAAACGTAATAATAGCTAGTCTATTTTTAATAGTTGGGTGTACAAACCCAGTTTCATCAGAAGATAGGGATGAATTCGCAACTATCAAATTTGATATGAGATTAAATGAAGATAGTAATGGTTATTATCATTTGACAGTAGATCGAGGTAGTTGGCAAACTCTACATAGAGTAT
>Ga0098035_1001236_pt1 | contig 12462 bp, 10 predicted proteins | sample 3_EtaG_FD_75046 | JGI IMG/M metagenome (GOLD analysis project Ga0098035, IMG submission 75046) | Marine viral communities from the Subarctic Pacific Ocean - 3_ETSP_OMZ_AT15126 metaG | ecosystem: Environmental > Aquatic > Marine > Oceanic | place: Pacific Ocean | collected 2015-01-07
CCGGTCGTGGCCCATCGCTTTGAAAAATTCAGTGCCGAGGCCGCCTTTGGCCTGATTGCCGAATATGGCGTGCGCAATACCTTCCTGCCGCCAACCGCGCTCAAGATGATGCGCGCCGCCGGCGATGATGTGGCGGCAAAGTTCAAATGCAATATCCGCTCAATCGCAAGCGGCGGTGAAACATTGGGTGCAGAACTTCTGGATTGGGGGCGTCGCGTGTTTGGCGTCACCATCAACGAGTTTTATGGCCAGACCGAATGCAACATGGTGGTCAGTTCCTGTCAGTCGATCATGGCCCCCAAACCCGGCGTGATGGGCCGTGCGGTGCCGGGGCACGACGTTGCGGTGATCGATATGGCCGGGAATGTCCTGCCTGCCGGTGAAATGGGCCGGATTGCGGTTCGGTCGCCTGATCCGGTGATGTTTCTGGAATATTGGCGCAACCCCGAAGCCACCCGCGAAAAATTCATCGGGGAATGGCTTCTGACCGGCGATATGGGGCAGCTTGACGAAGATGGCTATATCCGTTTTGTCGGCCGCGATGATGATCTGATCAGTTCGGCAGGGTATCGCATCGGCCCGGGCGAGATCGAGGATTGCCTGATCGGCCATCCCGCCGTGCGCATGGCCGGTGTGATCGGCAAACCCGACGACCAACGTGGTCAGATCGTCAAGGCCTTCGTGGTGCTGGCCGACGGGATCGCGCAAAGTCCGGAACTTGAAGCCGACATCCGTGATTTCGTCAAAACCCGGCTGGCCGCCCACGAATATCCGCGCGAAATCGCCTTCATGGAACAATTGCCAATGACGACAACCGGCAAGGTCGTCCGTCGTGCGCTTCGTGATCTGGCATGATTTCCGACGATACCCAATCGAAATGAAAAGGGCCGGTCTGTGATGGACCGGCCCTTTTTGGTGTTATGTACGGCGCGCTATTCGTTGCGCAAAAGCGGTGCCGCCGGGCTGCGCAATGCCTGCCATGTCCCGATGAAGCCCGCCGACAGGGTCGCCGCCAACCCAATCGCAATCGGGCCAAAGATCGTCATCGGCAGGAACGTCCAGCTCGCTTCCATGATCAGCACCAGAACCGACCAGGCCGCGAGGCTGCCAAACAGGGCGGCAATCACCCCGGTGGCAAGGCCCAAAATCCCGTATTCCAGCGCATAGGCATAAAGGATGTTGCCCCGCGTCGCCCCAAGGGTCTTGAGAACAACCGCATCATAAATCCGTTTGCGCCGCCCGGCGGCAACTGCGCCTGCAAGGACCAGAACCCCGGCGACAATCGCAATCGAACTGGTCGCGTTAAGCGCGGTGCCGATCCCGGCCAGAATGGCATTGGCGGCCTCAAGCGCCTCGCGCACCCGGATCGCCGACACATTGGGGAAATCCATGCCGATCATGCGATCAACCGGTTCTTCCATCTCGCGCGGCATATGCGCCGTCGCGATCAGGCTATAGGGGGCCTTGTCGATCAGGCCCGGCGAAAACACCATCGCGAAATTCATCCGAAGGCTCTGCCATTCGATTTCGCGCCAATTGGCAATCTCGGCGGTGATATCCCGGCCCAGCACATTGACGGTCAATGTATCGCCCGGCTCCAATGCGAATGCCTCGCCAATATCGCGCGAGATGGAAACAAGCGGTTTGGCCCCGTCGTCATAATCAGCCGGCCACCATTCCCCGCGCACGATCTGGGTTTCGGGCGGCGGACTTGCGGCAAAGGTCAGGCCGCGATCACCGCGCAGGAACCAGCGATCATCCCCCGGACCGACATCATTGGCATCGACCCCGTCAATCGCAACCACGCGCCCACGCAGCATCGGTGTTTGTTCGATATCCGAAACGTTATCTTTTTCAAGAAGTTGCGTTTTGAACTGATCCATCTGATCAGGTCGGATATCAAGGAAGAAGAAGGCCGGGGCCGAGTCCGGCAGATTTTCCGATATCTCGTGATCCAGATTTCCCTCGATCCCCGAAATCGTCACCAGCAGCGTCAGACCAAGCCCAAGCGACAGCGCAATCGGCACCGTGCTGGCACCCGGCCGATGCAGGTTTGCCAGCGCCAGTCGGCTAAAGGCATTGCGCCCGCCGGTCATCCGTTTTGAAAGCGATACAATTGCCTTGCCCGCCGCGGCAAAAACCGCAATCGCCAGAACCGATCCGGCGATAAAGCCAAGCGCGATCTCGCGATCCGTCGCGGTAAACACGGTCAGCAACAGCAACAGGATAAGCGGCACACCGACATAAGGCAGATCGCGTTTACGCAATGCACTGCCATTCATCAATCCCGCACTGGCCCGGAAAAGTCGTGCTGCCGGAATTTCACGTGCGCGCAAAAGCGACGGCATGGCAAAGACCAGTGTGGTCAGAACGCCAAATGCCGTGGCAATCATAAGCGACGGCAATGCCGGGCCCAATGTCACATCAATCGGCAAACGCCCCGCCAGAAGTGGTGCAATGATCGCCGGTGTCACCGCCCCGATCAGAAGCCCGATACCAATCCCGACAAGCGACAGCATCAGGATTTGCAGGAAGTAAATCCGCAACACCAAACCATGTGATGCCCCGATGGATTTAAGCGTCGCGATAACGGATGTTTTGCTTTCGATATGGCTGCGCACCGCATTGGCAACACCAATCCCGCCGACCAGCAATGCCGAAAGCCCCACCAGTGTCAGAAACAGCGTCAGCCGTTCAATAAACCGCCGCAGGCCCGGATTGGCATCCGATACGTCGCGCACGCGCCATCCGGCATCCTCGAACTGCGCGTCAAGCCGGTCGCGAAACACCTTTGGCGTTTCCGCATCATTCAAATCCAAAGCGTAATAATAATTGATCAGGCTGCCCGGCTGCACCAGTCCGGTCTCGGCAAGGGCATCCATCGACACCATCAAACGCGGGCCGAAATTGAAAAAGCCAACCGCCTTGTCGGGCTCGGTCGCGATCACGCCGCGCACCTGAATATTGACATCGCCAAGGCGAACCGTATCCCCGACAGTAATCTTCAGCCGTTCCAGAAGCCCGGCCTCGGCCACACCGCCCCAGACACCGTTCTGCTTGGCAAGCGCGCCGTCAAACGCAATACCGTCGGCAAGTTCCATCTCGCCAAACAGCGGATAGACATCATCAACCGCCTTAAGCTCGACCAGCCTGCGCTGCTCCGGCCCATAGGCGGTGGCGCGCATGGTCGCAAGCCTGCCCATGCGTTCGGTGTTTTCCGAAAGCCAGCTTTGCTGTTCCTCGCTTGCGGGCATATGGACAAGCCGAAGCTCGACATCGCCGCCCAGAAGGGCCCGGCCATCACGCTCCAGCGCATTTAAAACGGATTCCGAAACGTTTCCGACCGCGGCAATGGAACCAACGCCAAGCGCAAGGCACGCCAGAAAAATGCGAAAGCCGGAAAACCCGCCGCGTAGTTCGCGTCGGCAGACCCGCCACGCAATCGACCACAGCTTTTCCGCCCCGTCGGGGGATTGGGAAATACGGCTCATATGTCGGCATCCTGTTGCGTAACGATTTTCCCGTCGCGCAGCATGATCGACCGGTCGCATCGCGATGCCAGCCCCGGATCATGCGTAATCAGAAGCAATGTCGATCCCTTGCGTTTCGCCAGATCAAACAGCAATTCGATAATCGTTTCGCCGGTGGCCCCGTCAAGATTGCCGGTCGGCTCATCCGCCAGAAGCAGTTCCGGATCGGTCGCAAGCGCACGTGCGAGTGCCACGCGCTGCTGTTCCCCGCCGCTCAACTGGCCCGGATAATGCCCGATCCGATGACCAAGCCCGACGGCCTTAAGCTCCGCCTCGGCCCGCTCAAACGCATCCTTGCGCCCGGCAAACTCCATCGGAAGGGCGACGTTTTCAAGGGCGGTCATGGTCGGGACAAGGTGGAAATCCTGAAACACGATGCCGACATGATGGCGGCGATAAAGGGCCAGACCATCTTCATCAAGCTTGCGCAAATCCTCGCCACAGATATTGATCGTGCCCGCCTGCGCCTGTTCCAGCCCGGCAATAACCATCAAAAGTGACGTTTTGCCCGATCCCGACGGCCCGACAAGGCTGACACGTTCGCCGGCATCAATCTGGATATCGACCCCTTTGAGGATATCAACAATCCCCGCCGGTCCCTTCAGGCTCAGCTTAAGACCGGAAACATCGACGGTGCGCTGGCGCGCTGCCTCTGTCGTATTCGCTGTTTTTTCCGGCATAGAGGCAGTTTCGGTAACACTCATTACGGGTCCAATCGGGCTAAGGCATTGCAGGGGCGAATAAACGGGTTAAATAACTGTACGGAATTTGGTGTCACCAGTTCAAATTTGACTTCAGATTTGACGATCTCAGGGTAACCGATGGGTGACCAGCAGGTAACCAGAGGCTAACCGTCTGTGCAAGATGACAAAACATAAGGTGAGATTTGTGGCATACACGCTGTTCGGGCAAGACCCGGCTGTTAACCAGTTCACTTTCAAGCAAAAGCCCGGATTGTTCGAAGGGCTTTCCCGCCGCCTGTTTCGATGTGCCGGGATGGGTTTTGGTATTCTGATCGGCGCCATGAGCCTGTTTGGCATTCATGATGCCCAAGCCGCCGACAATGCGGCAAACAACACTGCCGACAATGCCCCGCAAACCCTGATGCTTTATGGTGACAGCCTGATGGCGGGCTACGGCCTCTCGCACGAGGATGGCTTTGCCCCCAGGCTTGAAGCCGCCCTTCGCGATGCCGGGCATAACGTCAAGGTCATCAACAGTTCGGTTTCCGGCGATACGACGGCGGCGGGTCTTTCGCGCCTTGAATGGGCGCTGGTCGATGATCCCGATATCGTGTTGCTGGAACTGGGTGCCAATGACGCGCTTCGCGGGGTGGAACCATCCCAGACCCGCGAAAATCTTGATGAAATCATCGGAAAACTGCGCGACCGCGATGTTGCGGTCCTGTTGGCCGGAATGATGGCACCGCCCAATATGGGCAAGGAATACGGCGCTGAATTCAATGAAATCTATCCCGAACTGGCGGCAGAATATCAACTCGCCTTCTATCCCTTCTTCCTTGATGGGGTCGCCGCCGATTCCAGCCTTAATCAGGATGACGGCATCCATCCCAATGCCGACGGGGTCAAGGTGATCGTGGAACGCATTTTGCCGCAGGTGATTGACGTTCTCGAAGCAGATTCCTGATTTTCCCTCTCCGCACCAACCGCATTCAGGTGACCGGATTTCTCAAAGGCTGTACCCGTTGGTGCAGCCTTTTCTTCTTGCGGTGGAATTCGATAATTCCTTTTATAACAAATAATTGCTGGGCGGCATTGGCATGAAAATACAGGATTTCCATCGCCCTCCAGGATCAGTTTCGACAGAAACCGCCCCGAAAAACTACATACGTAGATAGAATTAGAAAGCAAACCGAAACGATTTTGGTGGGTCAGGGCAGGACAAAGTTGATCTGCCCGTTTTTGCAGATTTATGTGTTTATTATCAATGATTTGGATGGTTTCAGGGTCGGCTGGAGAATGGAAAAAACCGGCCCGAAAATGGCCTAAAAGCCCTCAGAACACCTGATTGAGTGTGAAATTAACACATCATTTACTTTCGGTTATGTTTCGAATATCCCGATCCGCAACTACATTTGTAGTCATCTCTGGTTTGATCTGACAGAACAAATGCAAACGAGACGTTAATTCAGCCAAATTGACGCCGTTGCCGCCGGGGCGAGCCAAAGCATAAAAACCGAAAATAATTCAATAATAACAATATCTTATGGATTTTCCCCCGTTTATGGGGCCGCAAACATGGGGGATCCATTCTTGCGGGCGGGCTAAGGGGCTGAAACTCAGGCGAAGAATCGATAATGCGGGAAAAGATATTTTAATATCAAATACTTATATTGTCTCTACGGTATCGGGAACCCCTGCGAAATCGCCTGTTTTGCCTGTGGATGAATCGGAAGCGATTCAATTTTGCCTACAACCGCAGTTGCAGCCGGGTTCTCCCGCCGCTACACTTTAGCCAAATTGATCTTCTCAATCGGGATTGCGGTGGTTTTTCCGCCGTAAGGTATTGATTTAAATTGATATATCGGGCAAGGGTGATGGCGGTACAATCAGTCAAACAATCCTACACCATTCCGTGTTCTTCGATGTTCCGTGATGCTGTTCTCGCGCTGGCCGCCAAACGCGGGGTCAATGCCGCCGATCTGGCGCGCTCCGTCATGCTGATTGTCCCCGAAGGCGCGATTGAGGATTACGAGGACCCGGGCGACCCGCCGCCGGGTGATCGTGAAACCATTGTTTTGAAATCAGGCCCCGCCGAAGGCCGTCCCTGGCGGCGCAAACCAAGACTGCAACTGCGTTTGCCACCGGGGCATTCAATCATCGCCGTGCGCAAGGCGCTCAATATGGCGCTGCATTTCGACAAGGGCGAAGTCAAGATGCGCGTTGAAAAGGCCGATATCCTTGCGGCCGAACGCAAGGCACTGGAAGAAGCCCACGCCATCCGAAAACGCCAGGCCGAACCGCCCGTCGAACTTCTGCAATCGCGCGAGGAACTTGAACGTCTGCGCGCCATTGTCGATAATCTGGCGTTCGAGCCACTTGATCGCGGCGTCACCACCTTTAACGAAGCCCTGCATGTCATGGGCTTTGCGCCCAATGCCCGTCCCGACATGAAGTCCATCCGCACCAAATATCGCATTCTGGCCGCCATTCACCACCCCGATAGCAATTATGGCTCACATCAACGCATGACACAGCTTAATGCCGCGATGGATTTGCTGCGCCGACATATTGCCTGACGGGGCAGGGCTGAAATCTTTGTTCGCCCATTGTGAATGGCCCCCCCGAATGCTTAGATAATGCTTGGATAACCACAAGACCAAGAAAACGGACCGCCACATCATCAGGCAGGTTTTCAAAAAGCGGGAGAATGCATGACGGCTGAATTTCATGCGGCACATGCCAGCGGGGAAAATTGGGCAGCAGTCGCCACCGAACTGGCCGATCAATTGCAAACACAGCCATTGCCGCAACAGGCACTGGCTTTTTTATATGTGTCCGAGGCACTGGCCGCCGACCTCGGCAGCATCCTGACCTTCCTGCGTTCCCGCCTGTCGCTTGAACACTGGGTCGGCACTGTCGGGATTGGTGTGTGCGGGTCGGGACGGGCCTATTTCGGGGTTCCGGCCGCCTCCGTGATGGTGGCCCCGATTGATCCTAATGATTTTCATATTTTCGAACCGCTTAAAACCGACAACGATCTCGATGCACCGGAATTGCAGCGGGCGATTGATCGCCTGCAACCGATATTCGGTCTGGTTCACGGCGATCCGGGCGCACCTGACAGCCTGGCCACTCTTTCCGAACTGGCGCGTCTGGGGTCGACCTATCTGGTTGGCGGCATTGCATCGGGCGAACGCGGTGCGCCGCAAATCGCCGACAAGGTCGTCGAAGGCGGCCTTTCGGGGGTTTTGTTTGCCGACAAAACGATTGTGCAGGTCGGAATCAGTCAGGCCTGCACCCCGGTCGGGCCAGTGCATCGCGTGACCGAGGGACGCGATGGCATCATCGCAACCCTTGATGACCGTCCAGCCCTCGAAGTCTTCAAATCGGAAATGGAAGCCGACGGCAACGAAAATTCCATCGCCTCGGGCCGCTATCACGTTGCCCTGATGGTGCCGGGCTCGGATACCGGCGATTTTGTCGTCCGCAATCTGATGGGGGTTGATCCGCACAATAACCTAATGGCCATCAGCGGCGATGTGCAGGTCGGCGATACCATCCGTTTCGTCCGGCGCGACGGTGTTGCCGCCGAACAGGATTTGCGCCGCATGCTGGCTGATTTGCAAAAACGCCTGCCGGGTAAACCGCGCGGCGCGCTTTATTGCAGTTGTGTCGCCCGCGGGCCGCATCTGTTTGGCACCGAAAGCCGTGAAATGATGATCATCCGCGATGAAATCGGGGATCTGCCGCTCACCGGATTTTACGGCAGTGGCGAGGTCTGCAATGATCGCTTTTACAGCTATACCGGGGTTCTGACCCTGTTCATCTAGGATCAAATGCGTCGAAAATTCATTGCAATTCCATGATGTTGCAAGAAAATTTGCGCTAAAAGCTTTCATCACTCCGCGACCGGGATATATTCATACCATTGAAAATAAAATGCGCCCAATCAGGGCGCAAAAGGGGATTGATCTATGGAATATCGTCGATTGGGTCGGACTGACATCAATGTCAGTGTGATTTGCCTGGGTACCATGACCTGGGGCCAGCAGAATACGCAGGACGAAGCGTTCGAACAGCTCGATTACGCCACCGCCAATGAAATCAATTTCATCGATACTGCCGAAATGTATCCGGTCCCGGCGATGGAAGAAACCTTCACCAGAACCGAAACCATCATCGGCAACTGGCTGGAAAAACGCGGCCGTCGCGATGATCTGGTCATCGCGTCCAAAATTGTCGGCCCGGCAGAACGTTTTCCCTATGTCCGGGGTGGCCCGCGCCTGACCCGCGCACAGATCAACGAGGCGATTGACGGTTCGCTCACGCGCCTTAAAACCGACTATGTCGATATCTATCAGCTCCATTGGCCGGACCGGAATTCCAACTTCTTTGGCAAGCTCGGTTACGTTCATGACGCGAACGAGGAATTCACCCCGATCGAGGAAACCCTCGAAGCCCTGCATGACCTCGTGCAGGCAGGCAAAATCCGTCATATCGGCCTGTCGAACGAAACCCCTTGGGGCTTGATGAAGTTCCTTGAACTGGCCGAGAAAAAAGGCTGGCCGCGCGTGGTTTCGGTGCAGAACCCTTACGGGCTTTTGAACCGCACCTATGAAGTCGGTCTGGCCGAATGCTCGATCCGCGAAGATGCCGGTCTTCTGGCGTATTCGCCATTGGGCGGTGGCGCATTGTCGGGCAAATATATCGGTGGTGCGCGTCCCGAAGGCAGCCGGACAGCCCTGTGGCCGCAATATTTCGGTCGTTACCTGACGGAAAATGGCATCAAGGCGACCGAGGCCTATGTCAAACTCGCCAAGGATAACGGCCTTGATCCCGCGCAGATGGCACTGGCTTACGTCAATACCCGCCCGTTCCTGACCGCCAACATCATTGGCGCGACCAGCATGGAACAGCTCAAATCCAATATCGGCTCTGCCTATATTGAACTGTCCGACGACGTTCTGGCCGAGATCGAGAAAATCCAGACCACCTGGCCGAACCCTTGCCCGTAAGGCAGGTACGAACCAGATTAGTCTGAAGCAGACTTAAAAAGGAGGCGGCGCATGTCTATACTGATTTCCGGCAAGGAAGCCAATCTTGGTCCCCTGTCCGTGCGCCGCGTCCTGCCACATCGGGATGTCCGGTCTGTCGGTCCGTTCGTGTTTTTTGATCGCATGGGACCGGCATCGTTCGAGCCGGGGCAGGGGGTTGACGTTGCCCCGCATCCCCATATCGGCCTTGCCACTGTGACCTATCTTTTCGAAGGTGCGATCCGCCATCATGACAGCCTTGGAAGTTTGCTCGAAATCCAGCCGGGCGATCTCAACTGGATGAGTGCCGGGCGCGGCATCACCCATTCCGAACGCGAAACCGATGCGGTGCGCAACAGCCATCATAAACTCGATGGCCTGCAATTATGGGCGGCCCTGCCCGAAGACGAAGAAGAATCCGACCCGGAATTTTTCCATATCGCCAAGGACGACCTGCCGATTATCGAAGATGCCGGTTTGCATATGCGCCTGATCGCGGGCGAGGCCTTCGGCAAAACCGCCCCGGTTCCGGTCAAATCCAAGCTGTTCTATCTTGATGTCCGCATGGATGCCGGCGCGCAGCTTCTGCTGCCCGGCGAAAATCAGGAAGCCGCCCTGTATGTCGTTTCCGGCAGCCTGCGCCTTGACGGCGACCTGTATGAACCGGAAAACTTCATCTATATCGCGCCCGAAGAAATTCCCGATATCGTCGCCCAATCCGATTGTCGGGTGATGCTGCTCGGCGGATTGCCGGTCGGCTATCGCCATATCTGGTGGAACTTCGTTTCCAGTTCCAAGGAACGGATTGATAAGGCCAAGGCGGACTGGGCGGCGGGCCGCTTCCCGCAAATCAAGGGCGAGGATGACATCATCCCGCTTCCGGGTCGTTCGACCGGATAAATACCGGGCGGTCGCCCACTCAAATCCCCATCTGCCAGATTGTCGTGCGTGAGTTCCGAATATGCGTTTGTTTGTTGGCGTCGAAATTCCGGCTGATATTGCCGACGACCTTTACCCGTTGGCGCGCGGGATCAAGGGGCTCGATGCCCAGACCCCGGAAAACATGCACATCACGCTGAAATTCATCGGCAATGTCGATCCCGGTCTGGCCCGCGAAATCGATGCGGCCCTGTCCGAACTCCCGTTCGAGCCGTTCGATCTTCGCGTGCAGGGCCTTGGCATCTTTGCATCCGCCCGCAAGCTTCGCATTTTCTGGGCCGGTGTCGCCGATCAACCCGCCCTGCAAATCCTTGCAAACCGCGTGGAAAAGGCATTGCTTCGGCTCGAAGAATGCCCGGACATGGATATGCGCAAATTCACCCCGCACATCACCCTTGGCCGCAACCGCGACGCCGCCCGCGCGACCGTCGAACAGGCGGTGGCCGACAATATCGACCTGACATCCCGCAGCTTCACCGTCGACCGCTTCTGCCTCTACGAAAGCCACTCAACCGTCGATGGCCCTGAATTCCGGGTGGTCGCGGCCTATGACGGATCAAACGGGTAATGCGTCAATTGCCCAGGTCATTTTGGTGCGAGCTCATTGGTACTAATAACGTTTAACAGGAACACGCCTGACCTCATTGGCTTCCGGAATAATTGGCCGGGTGAGATATCAAATACTACGAATAGTACATTCGGCTTCTCTGCGAGTGGTAGCGGAACTCATTTGACGCGAACAACGTCGATTGATGGGACCGAGATTCGAATAAATAGCGGTCATGCATACAACAGAACACATTCTGGTGGAGATGTTTCGCAGATTGGCACTATGAATGAAATCGAAACGGCGGTCTTGAAGGACATTTCGTCAAACTCGCGATTGAATGGCCTTAGTGGAACAGGAAATCCGCATACCATACAAGTAAGTGGTCAAACTGTGATTTGCGAATTGTCCGATACACCGGTTGGTCCAGTGCTGAGCAATTATTATCCTCCAAACCTATGAGTATGAGCATGCTTGATCTTTGTATCAGTACATTTGCCGAGCTTGATAAAAACCATGTCACGAGCAAATTGTTATGGAATGATGCAATCAAAGATTTTTATGATGCGCTCAATGCTGAGAACAATAAGTCAAATATTGAAGCGGCAGTAGTGGACAAGAGAAGTTTGTATTTGCCAATTGAGTGTAAATTTAAGCTACTAGAAAAAGCTAAGCGTGCCGGCTGTGATTCATTCGAATTTTGGCAAGACTATTACAAATATAAAGCCACATATTTAGAACCAGATAATCCTGAACGTCCGTTTGCACTGGAAATGGCAAACGGCAAATATTTGTGACCCCAGCTGAAAAAGGAGATTGCCCCCCCCTTTTTTTTGGGGGGGGAGAATTGAGAACGGTTACCGACCGGATACTCACGACATCTAATGTTTTCAAGAAAAACAGCTAAAGGAGGTGATTTTCTCAACAATGTAAAAAAAATAACACCCCAGGCTGTCAAATACATCGGATTGTACAACCAGAATATGAACTTGAGTATTTTAGTCACAAATGTAGAATAACTATCACTTTCGGAAGCAATATTTACACTGCGGGAGCCAATTTCAGAAAATGAATGTCTATTCTCATAGAAGGTTGAAATTGATGGCCGAGGTACAGTGCTGGGCCATTTGGGACATGGATGAGCCTCGCAATATTGACCCGGCAAATCTTCCTATACCAGAATATTTAGTCACTAAGATCAACCATTGGTCTAATAGGTTTGATGCGATCTACAAACTTAAGGAACCCAATTTTCAATCTGATATTGGCTTCTCATCAGAGCAAGAAGAAAATGGCTTTTTTGATGACGGATGGGGCTTGCTCGACGAGCTAAAAAAAGCAATGCCTGATACCGAATGGCATTATAAAGACAGAACCGATCAACGGTAAACGCCCTGCTTGTCAGGTTGAGGTGATCGACGATGGTTTGTTCGACAGTGGCACGGGCGGCATTGCGGGAAGTCCGGTTTAGGGTGGGGGGCTCTGCTGTTGCATCCATCATCGGCTTGCTTAGGTAGCTGTCAGAATTCCGTGGTCATTGGCACGGACGAAACAGTGCAACCCGGTAGGGGTTCAGTGCCGAGGATAGCGTTTGCGAAAAGGGGACTGCCCCCCCTTTTTTGGGAAGAAATTATTCCAGAAGCAATTAGCGCAGAAGATATTTCAATTAAAACAATTGGAGAATTATTCAATGGAAAATAAACTTCCACTTGGATACTGGTTTAAAAAAA
>Ga0098035_1001241_pt1 | contig 12438 bp, 9 predicted proteins | sample 3_EtaG_FD_75046 | JGI IMG/M metagenome (GOLD analysis project Ga0098035, IMG submission 75046) | Marine viral communities from the Subarctic Pacific Ocean - 3_ETSP_OMZ_AT15126 metaG | ecosystem: Environmental > Aquatic > Marine > Oceanic | place: Pacific Ocean | collected 2015-01-07
AAAAAGCGGCGTATCGGTGTCATTCCACTCCCACCTCGAGCCCTTGCGGCCACGCGTATTAGAATTCGAATTTCTATCGGCTAAAGCCCTTCCTCCCATCGGTCAATCCAGTTCGAACACGACCGATGGGCGGAAGGAGGCCCGGCAGGAAGGCTCGTGCCCAAGGTGCCGCAGGCCCGCGCGACCTGATGAGCGGTCGCAATGCCGGGCCCTTATCGGCCTGGCTCAGGTGACGGATTGCCAGAGCTTCAGTCCGCTTCACTGGCCCAGCTTGAAGGCGTCGATTGTGAACTTGGCACCGAAAATCAGTGCGTCCTTCGTCGAACTGCCACGAAATGGATCGCCGGTCCGATCCGGGTTATGAATGTACTGGATATTGGGCGACAGGCGGATCGCCGGTCCGATCTGCGCGCTGTAGGACAGCTCCATCATTACCTGATGGCGAGAGACGTTTCCGCTGCCGTCGCCGGCCCGATCGGCGGCCCGCATGCGTTGCATCGCCAGGTTGCTGAAGCGCTGGTCGCTGATCATGAAGCCCACGCTGTCCTCGTCGCGCCCCGGGAAAGTGCCGGTCTGGACCAGGCCAAGATCGAAGAAGCGGCTTTCCTCCACGCGGCCGGAAAGGTTGGTCATGGCAACGCCGTAAATGCTCAGTCCGCGCTTCGATGCCGGATCGGGGCGGGTAAGTTTCTGCTCGAAACGGAAATAGAGGCCCGAGCGGCCATTGTGGACCTGAGCCGGTCGGCCGCTGAGGATGGCAATGCCGCCAGTGTCGTCGCGCAGCGGGTCGTCGTAGTCGGCCTTGTCGACCCAGCCGCCGAGAATGTAACGGAACGGCAACCGCGCCGCCTCGCCGCTTTCGTAGCTCAGTTCCCAGGGAACGATGACGCCGGTTGCGTTGCCGATGCCGAAATCGGTGCCGTGGTCGCTTGCCTGCTTGCGGTCGGGGTTCACTTCATAGGTCCCGATATGCGCGTAGACATGGTCCGTCAGCTGCGCCTTGGCATGGAACATCCAGCTCGACGCTGGGAAATAGGTGAAATTGCTGTTCTTGAAAACGAATGTCGGATTTCCGCAGCCCGAGTTTCCCTGGAATTGACAGTAAAGCGGCGAATTGAGGAAATGGATGTTCGCCTGGCTGCGGCCAGCCTCGACCACGAGGCGATCGCCGAACAGGTGCTGTTCCCAAGTCAGGATCGCGAGATGGGTGTTCTGGGTGCCCCAGATCTCCTGCACCGAAGTATTGTTTCCGATCGCAAGCGCCGACAGGCTTTTGCCATGACGATTGGTCACAGCAACATGGAGCGTGCCGCCGTCGATCCCGGCGATGCGGTCCATGTCCAAATCGACCCCGGCATAGACCTGCCCGGCGTACGCGGCATCCTTGCGCAGGCCCCCGCTGACGTTGGCCGCCGCTTCGCCGGTATAGTTGAGCGTCAGGGTGATGCCTTGATCGGCGAGAGGCTGGAAGGACTGCGGTTGCTGCGCAGGAGGGCGCGCGGAGAGCGCTGTGTTGTCCAGCTCCCCTTCGTCCTGCGATTGTGCCCGGGCGGCCAGCGGTGCGGTTGCGATGGACAAGGCGAGGGCGGCTGCGCCTGCCAGGGCAGCGCACTTGGTTGGTAGCGGAGGCATGGAGTGATCCCTTGCGGATGTTGCTTTCTTGTTGTTGTCGTAGGCCATTCAAGCCTTGGCCGTTGCCACCGGGGGGCGTTTGAACAGCCCCACGAGCACGGCGCTGATGAGCGTTCCGGCAACGATGGCGACCGCGTAAGTCGCAAGGTGGGTGACGGCGCCCGGAATGGGCAGCACGAAGATGCCGCCGTGGGGGACCTTGAGTTCCACGCCCGCTGCCATCGAGATCGCACCGGCCGTGGCCGAACCGGCCATCAATGAGGGGATAACCCGCAGCGGATCGCGCGCGGCGAAGGGAATGGCGCCCTCGGTGATATAGGCCAGGCCCAGCGCTGCGGCCGCGCCGCCCGCCTCGCGCTCTTCAAGGGTGAAGCGGCTGCGGAACAGACGCGTCGCCAGCGCAACGGCGAGAGGCGGGGTCATGCCGGCAGCCATCGTTGCGGCCATTGGGGTGTAGACGTTGCTGGCAATCAGGCCGACAGAGAAGGCATAGGCGGCCTTGTTGACCGGACCGCCCATGTCGAAGGCCGACATCGCGCCCAGGATCATGCCCAGCAGCAATGCACTGGATCCCTGCATCGAACGCAGCCATTCGGTGAGGAAGGCCAGCACCGCAGCCACGGGCGTGCCGATCGCATAGACCATCAGCAGGCCTGTCAGCAGCGTACCCAGCAGCGGCAGGATCAGGACCGGCTTGAGCCCCTGCAGGTTCTTGGGCAGGCGGATCAGGCGGTTGAGATATTCGACGCCGTAACCGGCGATGAAGCCCGCGGCGATGCCGCCCAGAAACCCGGCGCCGATCTGCGCGGCAAGCATCCCGCCCACCATGCCCGGGGCAATGCCCGGACGGTCGGCGATGGAAAAGGCGATGTAGCCGGCAAGTGCCGGAACGATGAGAGCGAAGGCACCCTGCGCGCCGATCTGGAACAGCGTGTGCGCTAGCGTGCCCGAGGCCGCATCGGCACTGGCCCCGATGCCGCCGAGGGCAAAGGCGATGGCAATCAGCAGGCCGCCTGCGACCACAAAGGGAAGCATGAAGGACACTCCGGTCATCAGGTGTTTGTACGGCCCGGCCCGCTCCTTCTGTCCCGCGAGCGCCTTATCGCCAGTACCAGTGATGGCATCGCCGCCCTGGACTTTCGCTTCGGCCAGTGCCCGCTCGATCAGCTTGGCGCCGCCGGAGATCGCGGGCTTGGTGCTCGACGCGAAGACGCGCTTGCCGGCGAACCGCGCCCGATCGACTTCGCGGTCGGCGGCAATCATCACGACATCCGCCGCAGCGATTTCCTCGGCAGTGAGCGGCGTGCCTGCACCCACCGAACCCTGCGTTTCGACGCGGATCGGGTAGCCGAGCTGGCGGGCGCCCTCGGTCAGCCCTTCGGCGGCCATGAAGGTATGGGCAATGCCGGTCGGGCAGGAGGTGATCGCGACGATGCGCGGGACGGTCGGATCGGCGCCTGCATCGTCGGCTTGCCCGGCATGGTCGAAGACCAGTGCGGAGGCCGGATCGGCCAACACGGCTTCCAGAGTCATGTGGCGGTCGGCTCGATGGGCAAGCGCTTCGTCGGCTACTTCGTCGGCGACCAGCAGCAGCCTCGTGCCCGAAATTGCCGTGTCGTCACCGAGTGGATTGAGCACGCCCTGTTCGGTGCGCACTTCAATTTCGATGTCGCGGCCTTCGGTGCGGGCCGCGAGGCGCAGCGCTTCGCCTGCCAGCACGCCCTGCACGGACGAGGGGCCCGCCTCTACGATTGCGAAGACCTTTTTCATCATGCCTCTCCTGCCGTCTTTTGCGCGGCTGTTGGAACTGGGGATACGCTCACTTCGTCGGCCAGTGCGGCGACACTGGCGAGTGCGGGCAGGTTCGGGCCGGCCATGCCGAGCTTGGCAACGGCGAACGCCGTGGCGAGGCGTGCAGTGCGTTCCAGCGACGCCTCTTCGAGCAGGGCTGCCGCGATCCCGGCCACCATGGCATCGCCGGCACCGACCGTGCTGGCCAACTCACCGATGGCGAGACGTGCGGTGAGCGCACCTTCGCCAGACACGAACAGCGCTCCCTCCTCGCCCATCGAGATGACGACCAGTTCGATGCCGCTGCTGCGCAACGTGCCTGCAGCCGCAACCAGATCCGGCAGATCAGGCAGGTCGCGGCCCAGCAATTGTGCGAGTTCGTCGCGATTGGGCTTGACCACATGGGGCGGCTGCGCGGCCTCGAGCGCACACTTGAGCGGCAGGCCGCTGGTGTCGAGAATCAAGCGGCATCCGCGTGCATGCAGGCGTTCCATGAGCGTGGCGTAAGTATCTGGCGGGCAGCCGGGGGGAAGGCTGCCCGCCAGCACGACGAGGTCGCCTTCGCGGGCCGCGTCGCAGATCGTGGCGGTGACCATCTCGGCCCGGCCGGCATCGACCGCCAGGCCGTCGAGATTGATGTCGGTGGTGCCTGCAGGATCCACCAGCTTGAGATTGACCCGGGTGGCGCCGGCAATGCGGATGAAGCGATCCTCGATGCCCTTGGCGGCAAACAGCGCGTCGAAGGGTGCCGCATTGTCGCTTCCCAGCAAACCGTAGGCGGAAACGCCGACGCCCCAGTCAGCTAGGCAACTGGCGACGTTGACCCCTTTGCCGCCGGCGTTCTGGCGCACGGCATGGGCGCGGTGGACGGCGCCCGGCTCCAGCCGGTCGAGCGTGACGGTCTGGTCGATGGCCGGGTTGAAGGTGACGGTAAGCGCGCGCATCACATGGCCTTTCCGTCGAGCGCGCGCACTTGCGCCGCGCCGTCCATTTCCAGGGCCCGGGCGGCCAGTCTGTTCAGTTCGCCGCGGTCGCAGCCCCGCAGCCTTGCCTTCACGGCCGGGATGTCGCGCGGGGTCATCGACAGCTCGTCGACGCCGAGACCGACCAGCAGCGCAGCACCGAACGGGTCGCCGGCGATGCCGCCGCATACGCCGACCCAGCGGTCATGGGTCCTGGCGCCCTCGACCGTCGCGGCGATCATGCGCAGCACCGCCGGGTGGAGGCTGTCGGCCTCGCCGGCGAGTTCCGGGTTCTGGCGGTCGATTGCGAGTGTGTACTGGGTCAGGTCGTTGGTGCCGATGGAGAAGAAATCGGCGTGGGCTGCGAGCTGGGCGGCCTGCACCGCCGCTGCCGGAACCTCGATCATGATGCCGATCGGCACTTGCGGCGCATCCAGCTCGGCGCGGACGGCTTCGCAGCGCTTGCGCAAGGCAAGCAGTTCGTGCGCCGATGTGATCATCGGAAACATGATCGAGAGATTTCCGCCTTCCCTGGCGGCCCGGTAAAGCGCGCGCAGTTGCGGCTCGAGCAGATCGGGGCGGCGCAGCAGCAGGCGGGCGCCGCGCACGCCGAGGAAGGGGTTCTCTTCAACCGGCAGCTCGAGGTGGGGCACCTGCTTGTCTCCGCCGATGTCGAGCGCGCGCACGATCAGCGGGCGCTCTTCGTTTCCGGCGGAAAGCGCATCGATCATCGCGCGGTAGACGGCAAATTGCTCGTCCTCGCCGGGAGTGTTGCCGCTTTCGAGGAAAAGGAACTCGGTTCGCATTAGCCCCACGCCTTCGCCGCCCTGTGCCAGTGCGAAGCCGACCTGATCCGGGCGGTTGACGTTGGCTGCGATTTCCACCCGGTGACCGTCGCGGGTCACGGCAGGCTGGCCTCGTTCTTCTTCCTCGGCGACGCGCTGGGCGGTGAGGTCGGCGATCCAGCCACGCGCGGAGGCAAGGTCTTTTTCGGATGGATCGAGCCAGACGCGGCCGCCGTCGCCATCGACGATGGCCGTCGTGCCGGACGCCGCTGCCAGCAGGTCGGCCCCGCCTGCCACGACCGAGGGCAGGCCCAGTGTACGTGCAAGGATCGCGCTGTGCGATGTCGGTCCGCCCAGTGCGGTGGCGATGCCGGCGACCCTTGCGGTATCGAGCGTGGCGGTATCGGATGGAGACAGATCGGGGGCCACAAGGATGCAAGGTTCTTCGGGCAGATCCGCAAGCGTACCGGTGACGAGACCGGGGTCGATCTCTGCAAGGACCCGGCGGCCAACGTCCGTGAGGTCAGCGGCGCGTGCAGCCAGAACCGGATTGCCGAGCGCCGACAGCTTGCCGGCGATGCGCTGTACGGCCTGATGCCAGGACCAGGCAACGCCGTGCCCTTCGACCATGAGCTGGCAGGTCAGGGTTATGATGTCGGTGTCTTCGAGCAGTTCGGTCTGCGCCTTGAAGATGGCGGCTTCCGAAGCACCCAGGCGGCGCGTGGTGTCGTCGATCAGCGCCTTCATCTGCGCACGGGTGCGCACCAGGGCCTCGTTCAGCATCGCGCCCCCGTTCACGAGATCAACCGGCACATCTGGGACGGACAGTTCGGCTGCCGACAGCACGTGGATCGGTCCGATCGCGAGGCCCGGGCTGGCGGCAACGCCGGCGATCATGCGCGGGCTGCCCACCGGCGTCCAGCACCGCACCGGGGTCTTGCGCTTCTCGGCGGCGCGGGCGGCGTCTTCCTTTTCGCGTGCGGAGAGGCTCCGGACAGTGGCGACGAACTTCTCGAGCGCGTCTTGCGCGGCGGGCCCCTCGGCCGAGAACGTGATCTCGTCACCGCAGCGCAGACCAAGCTGGAGCAGCGCCACGAGATTGCGCGGATCGGCGCTTTCCTCTCCGTGACGGACACGCAGGCGCACCGCGCTGGCGCGGGCGGCTTCCACCCATGTCGATGCAGGCCGGGCGTGGAGCCCGGTCGGATAGTCGACGATCCACGCTGCGGTATGGGCAAGGTCCTCGGCAGGGGTGGAAGGGGCGGCGGGGGCTCCATCCTCGAGCAGGGCGCGCGAGAACTCGGCGGGATCGTCGGTCGCGATCAGGACCTGCAGGCGTTCCTCGTCCTGGATGAGACGGGTGAGCCGGCGCAGGATGGTGATGTGGCTGTCAGAGTTGGCGGCGATGCCGACGACGATGTGGGCGCGCTGTCCCGGGTTCCAGTCGATGCCCTCGCGAAGCTGGAGGATGGCGATTCCGTCATTGCGCACCAGTCCCTTGTCTTCACCCAGTCCGTGGGGGATCGCGACACCGGAGCCGAGGAATGTGTTCGCCACGGCTTCGCGGCGCACCATGCTTTCCTCGTATCCGGGCGCAACACAGCCTGCAGCGACCAGAAGTTGGCCGACCTGGCGAATAGCATCGGACTTGTCGGTGGCGCTGGCATCGATCCGGACGAGATCGGCTGCGTGCGACGCGGGAATGGCGTCTGCGAGCATGATGGTTCCTCTCCTCTTGCTGCATTGAGAAAACGATTTCTCAGAGAATTTGTCAAGAGGGGTTGCGATTTTCAGCCAGAATGAGGCATAGTCTCACCAGTTGAGAGGGCGATTGCCGTAATTATAAGAGAACGATTTCTCATGGCGGTAGGTATCAAGGATGTGGCGAAAGTTGCCGGAGTTTCTCCGGCCACGGTATCCCGAGTCCTGGCAGGACGCACAGTCGATGCGGAGATGTCGGAGCGTGTGCTCGCCGCGGTCAAGTCCACGGGATATCGCCCTAACCTTGCTGCGCGGCGGCTGCGATCGCAGCATACCAATACGATCGGTCTGGTCGTGGCCGATATCCGCAACCCGTTCTTCACGGCCGTATCGCGCGCCGTCGAAAGCCTTGCCGCTGCGCGCGGCCTGCGGGTGATTCTCTGCAATACCGATGAGGATCCCGAAAAGGAGGCCGCTTATCTCGAACTCCTGCACGAGGAGCGCGTGTCGGGTGTGATTCTCGCCCCGACTCGCCAGCGGGTCGCCGCGGCGGGACAACTGGAACTGGACTATCCCGTCGTGCTCATAGACCGCTCGACGCCCGATGGTGAGTTCGACAGCGTCGTGCTCGACAATGCGCGTATGGCCGAAGTTCTTGTCGAACACGTGCATGCGCAGGGACACCGGCGCGTTACAGGTCTGTTCGGTGCATCCAGTTCCACCGGCATCGAGCGAAGGGAAGGTTTCCGCAAGGCGGCTGAGCGTCTGGGGCTGGATGCAGATGCCGTGGCCGTGCCGCATGCACCGCAAGCAGCGGCACAGGCGATTGCGGACTTGCTGGAGTCCAACAAGCGGCCCGATGCGCTGATTGCCAGCAACGGCGTCATGTTGCTGAATATCTTGCGGGCCCTGCGCGATCTTGGTCTGGAAGTACCCCGCGACATTGCCCTTGCCGGTTTCGACAACAACGACTGGATGGAGTTCGTCGGTGGCGGGATCAGCGTGATAGAGCAGCCGGTCGAGGAGATCGGACGCACAGCCATGACCATGCTGCTGGATCGCCTCGACCACCCGGATGCTCCCGCGCGCAAGGTCGTGCTGGGCGGGCGGTTGGTTGTCCGCGGGTCGAGCCTGCGCACCGGCGCCGAATGCCGCGTGGCCGGAGCATGAGCTTGCTGGAACGCAACAGCATCGGACGCGATACGCGCCTGTGCATGTCGCTGTCGGGGCGACCGGGCAATGCCGGGTCGCGCCTGCACAACTGGCTCTATGGCCATTACGGTCTGGATTGCGTCTACAAGTCTTTCTCCACGAGCGACATTGCTGCGGCGGTCGGCGGCATACGGGCACTGGGGATCCGGGGCTGCGCGGTTTCCATGCCGTTCAAGGAGGCCGTCATCCCGATGCTCGACGGGCTTGCGGCATCGGCCCGGGCCATCGGCAGCGTCAACACGATCGTCAACGATGACGGTGTGCTTACCGGCTACAATACCGACTACGTGGCCGTGCGCGACCTGCTCACTCGTCGCGGGATCGACCCGGCGATGCCGTTCCTGCTGCGCGGGAGCGGCGGCATGGCGAAGGCGGTGATCGCCGCCCTTCGCGACTCCGGTTTCTCGCGCGGTACGATCGTCGCGCGAAATCGCCAGAACGGACCGGCGCTCGCCGCCCGGTATGGATTCGATTGGCGAGAAGACATGCCCGCATCAGGCGCGCCGTTGCTCATCAACGTTACCCCGCTTGGAATGGAAGGGGCCGAGGCGGACCGCCTTGCCTTCCCCGCAGGGCAGGTCGAGGCCTGCGACATCGCCTTCGACGTGGTTGCCCAGCCCGCGGACACACCTTTCATGCGCGCCGCGCAGGCAGCAGGGAAAATGACGATCTCTGGCGCGGAAGTGATCGTGCTGCAGGCGATTGAGCAGTTCGTGCTTTATACAGGCGTGCGACCGGACGCGAAAGCAGTGGCGCGGGCCGCCGCTTTCGCCCATGGCGACGAAGTTGCGGAAAAGCTGCGAGAGGCCTAACCGCCCCCCAGTTTTTACTGGGCACCCAATGACTGGCGCCGATCCGGGGCGTGCAAGGCGAAGGACAACGATGCAACCGATCACACTGACCCGCTTCCTCATCGAGCAACAGCGCCGCGAGGACAGCGCCTGCCCTGCAGAACTGCGCCTTCTGATCGAAACGGTCGCGCGGGCTTGCAAGACGATCGCCCATGCCATTTCCAAGGGCGCGCTCGGCGATGTGCTGGGCAGCCTTGGCTCGGAAAACATCCAGGGCGAAGTGCAGAAGAAGCTCGATGTCATCGCCAACGAGATCCTGCTCGATGCCAATGAATGGGGCGGGCATCTGGCCGGCATGGCCTCGGAAGAGATGGAAACGATCCATCCCATCCCCAACCGCTTTCCCAAGGGCGAATACCTGCTGCTGTTCGATCCGATCGATGGCTCCAGCAACATCGACGTCGACCTGTCGGTAGGGACGATCTTTTCAGTCCTGCGTGCCCCGGAAAATTCTGCGGGCCGCGATGTGATCGAGGAAGATTTCCTGCAGCCCGGTCGGCACCAGGTCGCTGCCGGATATGCGATCTATGGGCCGCAGACGCTGCTGGTCCTCACCTTGGGTAATGGTGTCTACGAATTCACGCTGGACCGTGAAATGGGTGCCTGGCGCATGACCGACGGGCCGCTGCAGATCCCGTCAGGTACGAAGGAAGTGGCGATCAACATGGCCCGGCGCGAGCAGTGGTCGCCCGAAGTCCGCCGTTACATCGACGAACGCGTGGGCTGCGAGGCCGGACCTTTGGCTGGGCAGTACAACATGCGCTGGACGGCATCGATGGTCGCGGACATTCACCGTATTCTCAAGCGGGGCGGCGTGTTTCTCTACCCGGCCGATCATCGCCAGCCGGGCAAGGCCCGCTTGCGCCTGCTCTACGAGGCCAACCCGATGAGCATGCTGATCGAACAGGCCGGCGGCCGTTCGAGCGACGGCGCTGGCTCCATTCTCGATACGCAGCCGACCAGTCTGCACCAGCGCATCGGTGTAGCCCTTGGCGATCCGGAAGAAGTGGAAGCGCTCGTTTCGCAGGACGCCTGAAAAAGTCGGGGCCCGTCACGGGCCCCGGCAGCGATGCCAGTCGAGCCAGGTCAGTCCGGCTGTTCACCCAAGGATACGTATAACCGCGAAATTCGCGAGGTTTGGATGCGCCACTGGTCGTCCTGCTTGCGATAGGTTTCGTGATAGTGCCCGCAGCCGTGGAGGGTGAGCACAGTCCCGCTTTCGTCCCAGATCTGGTCTTCCATGGCGATGACGCCGCGGGCCGTGTCTGCCGAGAGTACCTCGATCTCGTGGCAATGCCCGTGGTGAACGGTGCGGCTCGTTTCCACCGCGCCCACGATGAACTGGGTAATCACGTCGCCGCCCTCATAGACCCAATCATTGCTCTCAGCAGCGCGGCCGGCTTCTCCCTTGCCGTCGACGTTTAGCGAAGCGCGCGCGTCAAACACTGCATCATCGGCAAAGACGGTGCGCAGGCCTGCCCAGTCCTTGGTGTCCATGCAGCGAAAGTAGCGGCCCTTGAGCTGCTTGATTTCCTCGATCGCGAGCAGGCGTTCGCTGGCATCCATCGGCATTCTCCCGGAAAATTCGTTCGTTCGGTTCATCTTCTGGGAAATGACAATTGCCCAAGTCGTAGCAAAGCGCACCTCGCCGACTGGCTAGGGTTCCGCCCCAAGGCGTGCCACTGCCAGGATGCGCTGGGCCGCGGCCCAAACCGCATCGACCGCTAGCGATCCCTGTTCCATCGCCTGGGCAAGCTTTGCACTTCAGGAGCGGGGAGGCCCGGTCATTTCGAAATGACACCGGGCACTCAAGTTGGCATTCACCGGTCGATCACATGACGCGACTGGCTCCCCGGGCGATGGCCTCGCCGAGTATCAAGCGATTTCCCGGTCAAGACTTGTGTCCAAGCAAGTTCAGCCGTGGCTGCGCAAGTGGGGCATTACATCGCTCGCGAGGAGGCGAAGTGTACGATTGCCCCATTCGAGGCGCTGCTGGGTGACGGGGCCGGTGGTGGTGCCGCACAGGATGTTGCCGATGCCCAGCTCCGCATAGGGTTCAAGGTGTTCGCGCACGGTTTTCGGGCTGCCATAAAGGCACCAGGTGGCGATCCAGTCCTCGGTTAGGGCCATGGGGGTCTCGTCGGTCTTGGTGTTGGCCGCGTCCTGCTCGGCCTTGTCGCCATAGAGCTTCTCGCGATCGACGGCGGCCTGGTAGGCCTTTAGGATCACTTCGAGTTCCTCGCGGGCCTGCTCGTCGCTTTCGGCCATGTGGACGCATTGATAGCTGTGGGTGGTCCAGGACAGGGCATCGGCGACGGTCTCGTCGCTATGGCCGGCGGCGAGCAGCATGTCACGGTAGGCGGTGAAATACTTGGTTACGTGCTTGAGCGGCTCGGTACCGCCGATCTTTGGCGGGGTGAAGGCCGGGATGAATGCGGGCCAGCCATGTTCGGCCGCGCGGCGCGCGCTGGCTTCCTTCATGGCGACGGGCATGAGCCGGGCATGGCCCTTGGAATAGGGCGCAGGGGCGATGCGCTGGAGGACCTTGCCGCGGTAGGTCCCGTTATCGAATTCGACCGGGGTATCGGTCATGGTCTTGGCCCAAAGCTGTTCGGCGATGGCAAGATTGGCGTCGGAGACCGGCGAGGCTTCCTTGTAGTTCACACCGAATCCGATCATTTCCTCGGGCGTGGTGCCCGAGCCGACGCCGACTAGCAACTTCCCCTTGGTCAGCTGATCGAGGATGTTGATGCGTTCCACGAAGCGCACGGGGCTGTGCAGCGGGACCGACGTGACCGAAAAGCCGAAGTGCAATTCGGGGAACTTCGCAGCCAGATAGGCGGCGAATATCATCGGGTCGCTGGCGACGGGCATGTAGCCGGTGAAATGATGATCGGGCAGGAATACCGCATCGAAGCCGAGTTCGGCGGCGAGGCCGGCATGGTCGATACTGTCCAGGATGAACTGGCGATCCTGCTCCGGCGCCGTCGTGCGACCGGCAAGGAATACAGAAAAACGCATCGAAACGGTGTCCTCTCATCACAATAGGCCGAAAGTCATGGCTTCCGGCATCTCGAATCAAGATTAGAACAATAATTCGTATTGTGCAAGTGGGGCGATCCGGGAGGAGGCGCACGAAGCGTACCCTGTTCAGATCATCTGCGTGCGATAGCTGCAATCATGCAGCACCGGTGCGATCGTCGGCGTGTTCAGTTGCAGGCCGGGATTCGGCGTCATGGCAATAAGGACGCAAAGTGGCTGCCCGTGCGGCAGGATCGCTAATCCCCCGCGAGGTTGTAATGCTGGGAAGTCGCCCAGTAATCAAGGCGTGAGATTACGCGGTCCTGGCAGATCACCCGAACCCGGCGTGTTCCGGAAGGTTTTCAGATTTTGGCGATAAGGTAAGCGAGGCACATGTTGCCGAGTTCGGTTTTGAGCTCGTTCCAGTCCTGCTGGTGCACGGCTTCGCCTGTGGATCCGAGGCTGAGTTGCCTTGCGAGTGTG
>Ga0098035_1001242_pt1 | contig 12421 bp, 14 predicted proteins | sample 3_EtaG_FD_75046 | JGI IMG/M metagenome (GOLD analysis project Ga0098035, IMG submission 75046) | Marine viral communities from the Subarctic Pacific Ocean - 3_ETSP_OMZ_AT15126 metaG | ecosystem: Environmental > Aquatic > Marine > Oceanic | place: Pacific Ocean | collected 2015-01-07
GAGGTAGCAGAAATTCAAGGTAGGGTTGATGCTATCATTGCAGCTAAAGGTCAGAATACATCTATATCCGCTAAAAGTTTACGTAAGGATGTATTACAGGTGTGGGGGTTCGTAGGGGATGAGTCGTTAGATGAAACTAACGATAAGCAATTAGCTATCAGGAGAATGTTCAAACCAAGACCAGACCATTACCTAGTCTCGTATGACTACTCGCAGATGGAAGTTCGTATGTTTATGAACTATATAGGTAATCCAGATATGCTTGATCTCATGAAACAGGAGGATGTGGACTTTCACGGAGAAGCTGCAAAGATCGCATTCAAAGTCGATAAAGATCATGCGGAATATAAGTTCTACCGACAGTTAGCTAAAACCATAACTTTTGGAGTTATATATGGTATCGGTAAGGATAAACTTGCGGGTCAGCTAAACACAAGTCCTAAAGAGGCAAGTAAGTATAAAGCTGAATATTTTAAAAATATTACAGGGTCTAAGAAGTTCTTTGATTCTGTGGTTCGTATGGTTGAGCAGCGGGGTTGGGTCAAGAGTAAATACAACCGGGTGTACAAAGTAGACCGAGATAAGGGATACAAAGCAGTAAACTATCTAATTCAAGGGACTAGTGCTGATCTTTTAAGTGAGCGAATGATAGAAGTTTCTAAGTTTCTAAGTGGCACGAAAAGTAGGATGTTGTTACAAGTTCACGATGAGATAATATGTGAGATACACAAGGATGATACATTGCTTATACATAAGATTCGTGATATACTACAAGAGAATAGTTTAAATATACCACTCATGGTAGACATGGAACTTTGCGAACCGTCGTGGGCCACCAAGCATGATTTTGAGATTGCGGATGGGAAGGTAGTATTTGAAAAGAAGTCCTCTCTCCCAGCGACGGTAGAAGAGTATTTAGAGTGGGGCGACTCACCCCCGATAACAGATAAAGAATTAGTTACTAGTTTAGATTGGAGTTAGTTATGGCAAAGGTTTCACAAGAAGTGTCCTTCACAGTGAATTTAGGCGATTACAATAATGCAAAAGTTGTTTTAGGTATCCATGACATAGATACGGAAGATGATGTAGATAAGCAATTACAGGACTCGAAGGTAGCTTTAGGTAAAGCTTTCGTAAAACTCTTTATGTTAGCAGATAAAGAACTTCATAAGATTAAATACCCTAGTGAGGGTTCTATAGATTAGGAGATAACCTTTGACTAAAGAAATTACACGAATGAAAGTATTAGAAGCGGTATTAGCTGAACGAGAACGGCAAGATGGAAAGTGGGGAGATCAGACTAACAACACAGATGAGCGTTGGACAGTAATATTGACTGAGGAGTTGGGAGAGGTTGCCCGTGAAGTTTACGAAGGGCGATCAGCAGGGATGTTTGAGGAAATTATACAATGTGCCGCAGTTTCATTTGCGTGGGCAGAGGCATATCTTAATAGAAATTCAGGGGTGGCACTAGATGAAGACTAACGCAGAAGATTTATTTGAAACACTACTAAAAGATAAAAATCTAGGTTTATCTATTGGTAATGACGAAGCCTTAGAATATGAGCGTATCTCATTTGGGATACCTCAGTTAGATAACATAACAAACGGGGGCATACCTAAGAAACGCTTCACACTAATTTATGGGGGGTGGTCGTCAGGTAAATCCTACCTGTGTACTAAACTCTGTGAGAGTGTACAAAAAGAAAATGGTACGGTGTTGTGGGTAGATACTGAGCAGTCTTGGGACAGTGAGTGGATGACTAAGTGTGGACTAGACACTAATAAAGTACTCCTCAAGGTGCCTGAGAATGCGGAAGATGCTTATAACACCATGGCTGCGGGTATGGAGAAGGGTGTAGATATAGTGGTGTTAGACAGTGTTGCAGGGCTTATTCCCAGTGAAATACTAAAGCAGAAAGATATGTTTAGTTATAGTCCTATGGCATGGCAATCTAGGTCTTGGAACCAAGCATTGATCCGACTTCTTCCACTGCTGAGAAACGGTTCTGCCCTTGTTGTTATAAACCAAGTAAGGGGGTCTATGGGGCCTGTAGCGGCTATAGAAACTATGCCGGGTGGAAAAGGACAACAGTTCTTTGCCCATGGTGTGTTAGAGACACGTAGAGGCGAATATATCAAAGATAACAAGAATAAACGACTAGGATTCAATATCATTACATCACTACAGAAAGATAAGTTCGGCGGTACTAGATGGGAACAGGTAGAAATACCTTTCCGTGTTGAGGGCGGTATAGATGTAACTGAGACTTACCTTAGAGAGGCTTTAGATTTAGGACTTATTACTAAGAGCGGTGCGTGGTATACAAGTGACTTCTTTGGTGATGAAACCATACAAGGGTTCGATAACCTTAGATTAGTAGCCGCAGCAAATCCTGAGAGTATGGAGAAAATAGTTAGTGCCATACAGATACGGGACTAAACAGGAGAAGCTCATAGAGCGATGTATCGAAGAATTAGGACTGCGTTATCTTGCTCAGGCTAAGTTTGGACAGTATGATGTAGACTTTCTGCTTACAGAGCTTGATGTGGTAGTGGAGGCAGATGGGCCTTTCGGTCATCTGGCTAAGAGAGATGCATGTAGAGATCAGGATTTGAAGGATATGGGGGTTGCAGAGGTGTGGCACCTAAAAGAGAAAACATTGCAGGATATAAAGGAAAGATTATGTCAGGAATTAAACAGATATCAAAATCAAATAGCATAGAAACTCCTGTTGTACGAACGGATTTAGCTTTTATCTCCCTGATAGAAGAAGGTTTAGAGGAGGACAACTCACCACCTAGGTCGGGAGTGTTCTATCCTTCCACTCTGGGAAATAAATGTGATCGTTACATGTATATGGCTTATAATGGTATGCTGCTAGGTAATACTATACCTCCTAGGATTAGAAGAATTTTTGATGTGGGCGGGGTGTTCGAAGAAAGGTTCGAGAAGTATCTAAATAATGTAAAACTTCTAGTAGATAGAGAACTCTCTATTAGAACAGAGAACCCTCCTATATCAGGTAGAATAGACTTCATAGTGTTCCCAGATGATCCAGTGCCAGTAGAGCTAAAAACTATTAAACAAGAAGACTACAAAAAGCTAAGAGCCCCTAAACCGGAACACGTAATCCAACTTCAACTGTATCTAAATATGGGGGGCTACAAACATGGATACATATTGTATGAAAATAAAAACACACAGGCTTGGAAATGTTTTAAGCTCACTAAGAATGAGCAGCTTTGGGAAGATATACAAACTAGGTGCGCTCGTGTAATGTCTCTACAAGCTCCCCCAGAAGAATGCACTGGTAATAGGTGGTGCGATTGCAGAAAGGTAGAAGTATGAAAAAACGTTGGAATTACAGCAATGCTACAGACCTAGCAGAGAACTATATAGATAATCTGAGTGTTCCTACATTTGGAATGTCTTTGGAATCACCTGATACAGACTTGAAATTTTCGGACGTTATACACGCTTCAATATCTAAATTAGAGGAGTACTTAGGTGTGTACGGCGGGTACAAAAGTTTGCTAGAACAACATGTTGCGGATATAGAAGCTCGCAAAGGAGCTATGGAAGCTCAGTTTGATGAAGCTTATAATATAGCTATGTATCAGGTTGCAGAAGAACATCTTGGAAAAGGATTACGTAAACCAACCAAAGAGCAATTACGTGGGGAGGTTATGCTGACTAGGGAATCTCTTGCTAACTTGAGGCGGGATATAATAGATGTATCAACTTTATATGCGAGGCTGCTAGGGCAACTAAAACTTTATACTTCAGCATTCGCAACAGTTTCTAGGATAGTGTCTCTTCGAACACAAGCCTATAAGGATTCAGAATGATAGCGGGGTTTGATTGTTCCTCTAAAGCTATACATCTCTCTCTTTTGGACGCAGATGAAAATTTAGTCGGAATGGAGAAATTTGCAAGTAGCGATAAGAACTATGAGGTTAGATTTTACGAGATACTCGACTCTTTTGAAGCGTACTTGGGTATAATAGATATAAGCACAGCAGCGATAGAGTCCGCTATATATATCCAAAATGCGAAAGCCACTATAGCTATTGCGTCGGTAGTAGCGGGAGTAAAACTACAATTACATAGGTCAGGTACTCCATTTGCTTCTGTGGATAATAAAGTATGGAAAAAAATAATTGTGGGTAAAGGTAACGCTAAGAAAAGTGATATAATGGCATTTGCTATCTCTAAGTGGGGGGAAGTATTTCCCGAACAGGATTATGCCGATGCTGCTTGTATAGCTCTATGGAGGAAAAGAGATGGAAGATAAGTTTAAGATGTATGTGTCTAGGGGTGGCCCCAAAGAGGATGCTCCCACAGTCTATGAAGATAGGTTTCCCGAAGGAGCCACTCTAGAAGATTTGAAAAATAAACACGGGGTGGTTATCTGGTGTAAATACTTTGCTTGTATCCAGAATAAACAGTTTGAAGATACACAAAGAACTACAGGAACAATACTGAAGAACAATAACTATACACCTATTGCTGAAAAATCTAATGTTTGGAAGGGTATGTGTACGAGAGACGAGATTGGGGTGGACTTCAAAAATTTCTTCTCTAATGGAGCCAAATTTAAAGTACCAGCTTGCTTTAACGCAGCCACTAATAAAACAGGATATATGGACTTTAGCAGGTTACTGCAATCAGATGGAAGTCCTTACGGGGGGAGTATAGATTCTCAAAATCCAGAACATGCAGCATATCATTACGGAACTGCGGAACAACCGGATATAGGAGAGATGCCTTACAAAGATAGAGAGATTGAGTTTGATGACTAACAGGAGGTATAATGCCTAAACATATACCGGTCGCAGTACGTCTAAAAGGGATGGAATTATATGTAGCTAATAGTATGAGTGCTAGGGAAATAGCTGAACATCTGTCTACTAACTATAACGTAAGTGTTCGCCCTCCAACTATCTATGCGTGGGCTAGAAAGTTTGATTGGGATAATAAAAGGACTCAGGTTGTATCGCAAACTAATGATAAAATAGTTCAGAGTGAGGTTAATAAAGCATTTCAAATACAGGATGAGCAACTTAAAATTTATACAGACATTAGAGAAAAAGCTTCTAACGAGTTAGGTAATCTAAACTTTACCAGAGCTTTAGATGCCGTTAGAGCTGCTGATGTAGGTATACAGGGGGAACGGCGAGTACTAGAAGGGCTGATTAACTTACAATTTGTCCAAGAGGTTATGAAAGTTTTGGTTGATACGATTGATGATGGAGAGTTGCTATCTAACATTGCAACTAAATTAAAAATACTAGTGTCCACAGAGGAACAGAATGCCAACCGAAGTAGTAACTCTTAAGGAAGCATTCGGCCTCCTTTCTACAGGGATAAAAAACAGCGACAAGGTTTCCGTAGGGTCATTTTGGGAGTTCGTTCGTGATATTTGGAGCTTAAGTTTTGAACGCCCAGAATTATTTAAGGCTTGGCACGTACAGTTTTTATGTGAAGAATTAGAAACTACAGTTAATGAGGGGAGCAACTACACTGCGGTGTTACCCCGTGCCCACTTCAAGAGCACTATCTTAGGACACGCTTTCGCTATTTGGTTATTATTGAAGGCAAAAACAGACACTAGAGTTTTATACTTATCTTACAGTGACACTATGGCTAAGTATCATATGAGTGAAATAAATAAAGAAGTATCTCGCAATCCTAAACTATCGAACTGGATACGGAACGAGACTCCCAAAGCAGATTACACATTTAGGTATAGGCACTCTAATGGAAGTGCTTTAGAAATAGAGCATGGCGGGTTATTCTCTTTCAAAAGAGGTATGCATGTTAACGGAGCTTTGATAGCAGATGATATTCTGAAAGACCCTGAGAACCCGTTGAACCTATCTCAAATAAATAAAATTGAAGAACACTTCATGACTGAATCTATGTTTATACCTAATCAAGGTGTGCCGGTTGTAGTGATGGGTACCCCGATGCTCCCCGGTGATATTTTAGCAAAACTTGAAACAGATTCCCGATTCAAATATAGGAAGCTTCCTGCGTTCGACCCAGTACCGGGGAGACGAGTATTGATGCCAGAACTATATAGCGAGGATTGGTTACTAGAACAACAGAAAGCAAAACCTAAATCTTTCGCATCAGAGTTTTTGTTAAAGCCATTTTTGAGCCAAGAGTCTTACTTCTCTGAGGAAGATATAGCTAAAGTATTAGACTATACTCTTAGGAGTTACCCAGCTAATCATAAGCATGAGTTCCCTGAGGCAGATCGTATCTATGCTGGCTTCGATGTTGGGAAAAAGAGACACCCCTCGCATCTTGTAATCTTTAGAAAGAGTGGGGACAAGATAGAACAAATACATCAGACATGGTTAGATGGTTGGGACTACACGGCGCAAATAGAATTTCTAAATGAGATTGCCCAGAATTTCAATCTCACTAAAGGATACATAGACAATACGAGAGGTGAACTAGAAGATAGAGGGTTAGATGCGAAATGGTGGCCTATGCACTTCACAGTAAAAAGTAAAATGACCATGGCGCAGATTTTCGAAACTTATGTACATGAAGGTAATACAAAATTATTAGCTGATGAACGACAAACTTCTCAAATACTATCAGTAAACAATGAACTCAAAGCCCCTGAGACCCCTATGGGACACGGAGATGCCTTCTTCTCTATTGCAATGGCACTACAGGCATGTTATGAATCTTCCCAATATCAAGTTCAAACTGTGGGTAATGTGCAAGATATTTTACAGGATTTAGAAACTGCTGTGAATGAGGCTGAAAAAAACCCTGCACAGGCTGTACATGATAGGCTTTTAAAGTATAATGATAGTATACCCGGCACCGATCCTGCCCCTAGACCGCTGAATCCTGAATGTGAGGATGCAAATTGTGGCCCAAATGTATGGATACCTGAGCGGGGTCTTTGTTTATATTGCGGTTTCCGAAAGTAATAATTAGGGGGTAGTCTATGGTCACGTTAGCACCACAAGCTGAACTGGTAGCACGAAAACGATATTATTTAAAAGACGATGAAAACAAACCTATTGAAAATGCAGAGAAGATGTTTAGACGAGTAGCTGATTCGATTAGTAGTATTGAAACAAATTATGGGAAGCTTGCAGTAGAAACACAACTTTCAGCTAATGATTTTTACGATATGATGGCCTCATTAGATTTCGTGCCCAACTCTCCCACTCTCATGAATGCCGGTACAGAACAAGGTACTTTATCAGCTTGTTTTGTGCTCCCGCTTGAGGACAGTATGGAAGGTATTATGAAGGCAGCGCATGATGCAGCTATGGTGCAGAAATTTGGGGGAGGCACTGGTTTTGCTTTGTCTAAAATCCGACCTAAGGGAGATAGAATAAAGACCACGCACGGGGTATCCTGTGGGCCAATAGAAGTGCTTAAGACTCTTTCACGAGTATCTTCAATGATCACACAAGGCGGTAAGCGTGACGGTGCAAACATGGCGGTCATGGACGTTCACCATCCTGATATTCTCGAATTCATTGACTGCAAAGAGGTTGAGGGCGATATCCACAACTTCAACATTTCAGTAGGAGTTACCGATGATTTTATGCTTGCGGTAAAAGCAGGAATTCATTACCCGTTGATAAATCCACGGACTAATGAAGTGGTAGGTGACCTTGACGCTATAGAAGTGTTTAATAAGATGGTTTATGGCGCATGGAGGAATGGAGAACCCGGACTAGTATTTTTAGATACTATAAATAAAGACAGTAGAGTAACTGCCCAATATGGTCGGATGATAGCTACAAATCCCTGCGGAGAACAACCTCTATTAGGTAATGAATCATGTAACCTAGGGTCTTTAAACCTAGCCAACTTCTTTGCACCGTCTGAGTTCTCTGATTCCTCAGAACCCTCACTAGATTGGAAAATTAATATAGATTGGTATAAATTAGATAAAAGTATACGGTTAGCTACTAGATTTTTAGATGATGTTATTGATGCTAACTATTATGCTACCCCCGAAATAGAGGAGATGACAAAAGCCACTCGTAAAATTGGATTAGGTATTATGGGCTTTGCCGATCTGCTAATTCAATTACGAGTGGGGTATAACACGGAAGCTGGGCGCATGATAGGGAATCATATAATGGGCTTCGTTCAAGATATCGCAGATAACGAATCCTTACGATTAGGGAAGGCTAGAGGAGTTTTTCCTGCTTGGGGGGAGAGTGAGTATTCGAAATCTGATAGGAAACTGAGAAACGCTTGCCGTCTTACAGTAGCACCTACAGGCACTATATCTATGTTAGCAGATACCTCTAGTGGTATAGAACCAACCTTTGCTTTGGTATGGAAGAAGACAAATATTCTAGAAGGTGAGACAGTTTATTATGTAAATAAATACTTTGAAAAAGATGCTAAGGAGCATAATTTTTATTCAGAAGATTTAATGGATTATATTTCTAATGGAGGGTCTATAAAAACCCGACACGATGTTCCGGAATGGGTAAAAGATGTATACGTAATAGCCGAAGATATCTCTCCTGAAGCACACGTACTTATGCAAGCTGCTTTCCAGCAGTTCTGTGATTCAGGAATTTCTAAAACTATTAATTTTTCTAACGAGGCAACCGTTGAAAATGTGTATACTGCTTATACACTTGCATGGGAAACCAAATGTAAAGGCATAACTGTATATAGATCGGGTAGTAGGGAGAAAGAAGTGTTAGTAAAAGCTAAGTCTACACAAACTACCAATGTTACTTCTAAATCTATACAATTAGATTTTTTGAAGGATATAGGTACTCCAGAACTAGTCCCGGTGCTTGCGGCAGGTGGGGAATGCTGTGCTACCCCGTATCATGTTGAAGAAAGTGGTTGCGTAACTTGTAAGTCTTGCGGGTGGTCTAAATGCCACATTGCATAAAACTGTAGATTAGTAGTATAATAAGAATAGATTAAAGTTAAGGAGTGTAGTATGGCTATAGGTAATATGTTAAGGGAGCGTGGCGAACAGTATGTGGCTAATCAAGATGAGACGGGGACTTGGCGCATATTAGATACTTGGCATGATGCATTAAAGGTTCTGGAACCTGATGAAGATGTGCCAGATGAAAGTTCAGCAGTAACAATTGTTAAGGAAGGAGCGTTCCTTTCTTTAGTAAAAGAGGCATCCCGTCTTGGAGTTTTAGCGAATGCGTCTTCAGCAGATAATGATGACTTAAATAATCAAATTATAGGACTTCAGGAACATATATTAAAACTACAATCTGAAAAAGAAGTCCTTACGGCACAAACTAGAAGAAGTGATACTTTTGAGCTAAAGTATGAAGCTCTAGGGGCGGTGTTAAAGCTAGCTGCTATGGGGGACATTGACGAAATACTCAAGGATTAATACATGAAATTAGAAGATTATTTACCGGAGGTTCCTGAACTTGTAAAAGGTTTGGGGCAGATTAATACCACTTTAGATTGGCTTAACCTGATGAAGGGCGGCTACAATGAGGTTGGTGGGTCTGAATCAGGTAGAACCCCTACCCTAGGAATTGAAACTGTAGTGAATGGTTGGATACGCAACCAGATGGCGTATCGGAAACAACTTGTTCAAGATATACAGACTATAGCAATGCAGGTAGAGGAGATTAGAGCACCCCTCCATCACATAACTAATGAAGTTTTCCGACGAGGCTTGAAACTTGTTCCTGATACGGAAAAGCCTGATCACGAGGAAGTCAAGAGGTTGAGTATATATATAGATGATTGTAATGTCTTTGATCAAAGTTTAGAACAAGTTCTTAGACAAGCTCACTTTGATTTGAACTCTACAGATGATGCTTTTATCTATATGGTAAAAGATTATTATGTAGATAAGAAAGATAAATCTATAGCATCTAAAGTTAGAGAAATACGCAGACTGAACCCGGCTCTTATAGAGTTTGATTTAGATAATAAAGGGCTCCCTAAGAACTCACACTGGGTTTGCCCCGTAGATAGAAATGATGTAGCTGAAGTAGAAGGTAAATGTGATAAGGGACACAAAAGAGTCCCTGTTATGTATAGATATCGTCACAGAGAAACTAATATATATCTTTTTGATGATGAAATTATTCATATTTCTAAATTCGCACCTTCAGAAACATATGGGTGGTCACCAATACTGACTATCTTTGAAAAGGCACTAACTCTTATAGGTATGGATAAAAACCTGTATAGATATTTCTTCGAGAGGAAGATGCCCTCTTCTATGTTGATGGTACACACAGATGACCCAGAAAGTCTCCGTCGTGAGAGAGCTAATCTCGTAGCAAATGTAAAAGCAGACCCTAACTTTATCCCGATGGTAGCGGTATCTAGCCGTAATCAAAGGGGTAGGGTTGATATGGTACGTTTGTTCCACACGCTTCAGGAGATGGATTACCTGCCTGTACGACAGGAAATCAGAGAACGTGTGGCAGCTATGTGGGGTGTAACTCCTGCATGGCAGGGTGCCCCAGAAGCTTTCGGTGGGCTATCTACCCAAACTCAGCAACTTGTAGTTATGAGTAGGGTTGTAGAAGGCGACCAAAGAATATTCCACGAAAAAGTTTTCCCCCATATCCTAAAAGCATTCAATGTGACGGATTGGAAGATGGAACTGCCTAACCCAGAAGAAAAGGCAGAAGCTACCCGCATAAGTTTTGCTTTGCAACGTACTCAGCTAGCGGCTCAGTTAGCACAACTAGGGTACACGATTAATCTGAAAGACCCAGATGTGGATGTGGAAGAAGCTCGTTTTGTGATTTCCGGTAAGCCTAAGATGATAGAGGCACAGACGGAGCAGATGGAACTGGGTGTTGAGCAAGCTAAACAGCAGATGGAGCAGATGGAGCAACAGGCAGAGATGGAACAACAGCAGCAAGAAGGCGCAGGTGGGGAAGAACAGATGGCCCCCGAATTAGCGCAACTACTTCAACAGCAAATATCGAAAACCATCCCTAGGCATAAGCGAAAGCATAAAGGTATCTTTGGTAGGATTACCCCAGATAATAGTATGGTAGCTGTTCAGAATGAAACCGATAAAACTTCAGAAAAGACAGAAGAGTTTTATGATTTGTTTGCTACCAAGTCTTGGATGCAAGACCTTATGGAGAAAGGTTACCCGTCCCCTCTAGTTAAAGAATTATCTGAGGACGGATCAAAGTTATGGTTCTCGCAGGATGACAGTAATTTCGTAGCCTTTTTGCATAGTGGTAGGTTAGCTAGAGTAGAGAAAGCTACTTTTGCTAAACCCCCAGAAGTTAAAACAAATACAGTAACACCAACTGATCCGATACTTGAGGATGTTATACAAGATGAGTAAATTAGATGATTTACGAATATTTCTTATTGAGAAGGAACGACGGAATCCCGATTTAGGCCCTGCAAAAAGAAAAGGGTCGTCTGATACCCGAACTTCGCAACAGGAATTGGAAGATATTGTTAGACGAAACAATCAGGCTCTAGCAGAAAATAGAGAGCAAAGTAGACAAGACTCTGCCAGAGAAGGTATGGCGAACACCTTAGAATCCGATTTGAAGAACCGCAATATAATCCCCAAAACTTCTGAAGATACTGAAGAAATTGCTATGATGAAAGAAGGTGGTGGAGATGGCGGGGGTGGTCTAGCCGGTGGGGGCACAGTAGCAGTCGCCTCAGACCCCGGAGTGTTCTCCTCAACTTATGGTGGTGACTCTAAACGACGCTTAGGAATGCAATCCCATAAGAAAAAGAAGAAAAAGAAGAAGAAAGAGAAGGATAAGTATCAAACTTCCGGAGTTACTAAGTTAGATAGATTCCTTAGAGACGAAAAAATTAATCAACTCACTAATAGTAAATCTGTATCAGTAGCTAAGTTTGCTGAGTGGTTAGTTGACGATGTTCGGAAGGCTTTAAGACCGGAGAATAGAGATAATACTGGTGGTGTAGGAGTAAATGAACCCCCTACCAACGAGACCCATAGGGGTAAAGTTCGAAATCCATGGGGTAGTAAGGGGAAATTCAAAGCTCTTAGAGGACAACAGGGGTACACAATGGATTTCAAGAAGATGGAAAACATTGCTAATACCTTAGATTCTGGAGGCACGGTAATAGACTTAATAAAAGCTATTGACATGGATGCACCTGTAGAAGTAGACTAATAGTAGAAATAGTATAAGCATAGTTGGGAGGGTGTATGATTCCAGAAATTGCAAAGCAAGAGTTAATACAGAAAAGACAAGCAGGGCAGACATGGACAGGATTAACTAGGTGGTTAGCTGAAGAATACGGGGTAGAACTCCACAGGTCTACTATACAACGCTGGTACGATAGGGAAGTTGTTGACCTTGACACTCTTTTAGATGAAGCTGCCGCTAACATGGCAGATGTAATTGCCCCCGAAGAAGAGGAAGATTTTATAAAAGACCGTATCCGCCTAGA
>Ga0098035_1001243_pt1 | contig 12405 bp, 11 predicted proteins | sample 3_EtaG_FD_75046 | JGI IMG/M metagenome (GOLD analysis project Ga0098035, IMG submission 75046) | Marine viral communities from the Subarctic Pacific Ocean - 3_ETSP_OMZ_AT15126 metaG | ecosystem: Environmental > Aquatic > Marine > Oceanic | place: Pacific Ocean | collected 2015-01-07
AGGATCAGCGGAAGATGCCCTTGCGCGGGGAATTATTACCATCGCCAATTCGGTTGCCGCACGTTGTGGGGTCGAAACCGGCATGCCTGCGGATAAGGCAGTATTGGCCCTTGCGAATGCGCCGCAGCCAGAGGGTCGTTTGCCTGAGGTTCAGGAAGCTCGATATGAGTTGCGGCTTGAGCGGAACGGACTGGACATACTATTGGTGGATTCGGCGTCACTTGTGAAGGCGGAAGACAAGAACAAGATCATTATCACCGGATCACATGGCGGGTTGATTGGGGGAAACCCTGAGCGTGCCTTAAAGGCCGTCGCCAAAGTAGCTGTCTTTAACGATGCCGGAGTGATATCCGATGAAGTAGGTATTTCGCGGTTACCTGCCCTTGATGATCGCGCTGTTACCGCCGTAACTGTCTCACACGAGACGGCGCGGATCGGCGACGCCCGGTCCGCTCTTGAAACAGGGGTAATATCGAAAGCAAATCTGCACGCGAGCCGGACCGGCGCTGCTGTTGGCATGAAACTCAAAGATTGGCTCAACAGTCTTTGAGACCATTTGCCTACCTGGATACTTGTTTGAATATCAATAAACTGTAGTCAGGCAATTGCTCTCATAACTCAACCACCCGGTTCTTAAAACTGATTTTCTTAACCTGGCGAATTTCAATAAACTCGTTTGCTAAAAGTCACACCTTCATATTATATGTGTGCAAAACAATAAGAACGGTACTTTAACAATGTCCAGCATACGGGCCTTACGCCCAGTTCTTCCTATCCTGATCGCCGGCGCTGTGATGTTGAGCCTGAGCTTCGGTCTTCGGCAAAGCCTTGGCCTTTTTATGCCATCGCTTACCCAGGATATTGCGGTCACGATTACCGATTTCACCTTCGCAATTGCCATGCAGAACCTGGTCTGGGGCCTATGCCAACCATTTGCCGGCATGTTTGCTGACAAATGGGGATATCGCCCGGTTATGGTTGGCGGTGCAGTGTTTTACGCCATTGGAATGACGTCTCTCGCAAACGCAAACGGGATTGCAATGGTCATTTTTGGTGCCGGTATTTGCGTTGGCATTGCCATGGCCTGTGCGTCCTTTGCCATGACAATGTCCCTCACCTCACGGTTGGTTCCGACATCTATCCGCAGCACGGCTCTTGGCATAATGTCTGCCGCAGGTTCGGTCGGGGCGATGTTTACTGCGCCGCTCGGGCAGCTTCTTGAATCACTCTATGATTGGCGTGTTGGCTTGATCGGCTTTACTGTCGTCGCCCTGGTTATCATTCCTGCGGCCTGGATTGCCGGGCGCGTCGACAAGGAAGCGCCACTGGAGCTTTCCGCAAACAATTCCGACCGCCTTCCCGCAGGAGCCGCTGTCGCAGTTGCCTTCCGGCACGCACCGTTTCTGGTCATGGCCATTGCTTATTTCGTCTGCGGGATGCAGCTCGTTTTCCTGACGACGCATCTGCCCTCATATCTCGTTATTTGCGGAATGGACCCGATGCTTGGGGCATCCGCTCTCGGTATCATTGGGGGCTTCAATGTCTTGGGTAGCCTGTTCTTTGGCTGGGCCGGCGGCCGCTGGTCAAAACAGGTCTTGCTGGGAATAATCTATATCTCACGATCATTTACCCTTGCCGTTTACTTTATTCTCCCCCCGACCCCGACGACAACGATCCTCTTTGCCGCCGTTATGGGTTTTCTCTGGCTCGGTGTATCGCCGCTGGTCGCCGGATCTGTCGTTGAAATGTTCGGCCTGCGGTGGCAAGCCATGATCCAGGGGCTCGCCTTTTTCAGCCACCAAATTGGGAGCTTTTTCGGTGCCTTCGGTGGCGGCTGGTTGTTTGATCTGCTGGGATCCTATGATCTGGCCCTGCAAATTGGCGTCGGATTGGGGCTTTTCGCCGGAATGGCACAGATCATGTTTGCCCTATACAAGCCGCCCGAGAGGCCAGTAGCTGCATGATTTGCAGTTTAGTTGCCACCTAATAGATAAACTCATATGCCATTCTTGCGTTCAATCTGATACTGGTTCCGCTTTACTTGCAATTGGCAGATCGCCAACAGATCCCAAGGCCTCCTCGTCACGCTGAAACAGCGGTTTACTTGTTACATATTGTACCAGTAGATCCGCAAGCGCCGTCAAAGAGTCGATATGGGTACGTTCATAGCCATGCGAGGAATCCAGCGAAAAGCATAGAAGCGCAGTGCGGATATCATTTCCCGCCTCGACAGCGGCCGCGGCATCGCTGCGATAAAACCTAAAGACATCGCGGCTATAAGTGATCTCATTTTGTTCACAGAGCTGAATGAGGCTTTGTGTCAACTGCCGGTCGAACGGTCCGCTCGAGTCCTGCATGGCCACCGTGACACCATACTCCGAAGTGTATTGCTGCGGGGCGATGGTTCCGTTATCTATCGACACAAGTTCGGCAACATCTCCATGCAATACGTGAGAGGCTCCGACACCTACCTCTTCCGAAATGGTGAAAAGCAGGTGACAGTCGATGGGAAGCTGAATGCGGTTCTCAACGATCGTCCTAGCCGCCGCCAACACTGCCGCAACTCCCGCCTTGTCATCTAGATGACGGGAGCAGATAAACCCCTTCTCGGTGAATTCGGGTGAAGGATCTATGGCGATAATATCACCGACATTGAGCCCGGCAGCGCGCGCCTCCGCCTCACTCGAGATTTTCTCATCCAACCTAAGCTCCAGATTCGTCCAGGCTATCGGCTGAGTATCAATCTCGTCATTATAGGTATGCCCAGAAGCCTTTAACGGCAGGATCGACCCGCGAAATTGCCGGTCATCCGCATATACACTCACCCTCGCGCCTTCTGCAAACCGGGCAGACCAACTCCCGATGGGAACAACCTGCAGGCGGCCATTGTCATAATATCCCTTCACCATGGCCCCGAGCGTATCAAGGTGAGAGACAATGGCCCGGTCGGGAGACGACCTGGCTCCCTTCAAGTCAGCACGGATTGCGCCACGACGGGTCAATTCAAAGGGAATTCCCAGTTCGGTCAGTTCGCCGCAGACATACCCAACGATGTCATCCGTCATGCCCGTTGGGCTCGGGATTGCCAGAAGGTCCTGCAATGTTTTGATAAGGTAGTTTCTGTTGCTTGCACTAATTTTGGTCATATGTCTCACTGGTTTATGTGGTGCTACGATTGGAATCCGCCTTCGTCTGGGGAAACAATAAGTCGATAAATTTTTCTACGGTCGGCTGTGGCTGGTGATTGGCAAGGCCGGGGCGCTCGTTCGCTTCGATTACGGCGTATCCCGGCTTGGCGGGATCTTCGACAATAAAATCCAAACCAACCACGGGAATACCGAGTGTCTGAGCTGCGGTAATGGCCGCCGTGCGCATTTCGCGATGCAATATATCGGTGACATCATGGATCGTCCCACCCGTGTGAAGATTGGCAGTTCGACGTACCGTAATACTCTCATCCTTTGGCAAGACATCCGACATTTCATGCCCGGCAGCTCTTACACACCGGAACGTTTCATCATCCATCGGAATACTGCTTTCCCCGATGGTTGCCGCCTCCCGGCGGCGAGAGAGTTTCTCAACCAATGCCTTGATAGAGGTTTCACCGTCGCCCTTGATGATCGGTGGACGACGGATTGCCGCCGCCACGACTTCCTCGTTAATCACAATTATTCGCAGATCCTGGCCGGTTACGTATTCTTCAAGAATCACGCTATCACATAGTTCTCTTGCGCGTTTGATCGCCGCTGTCACCTCTTCAACAGAATTGAGACCAACCGAGACGCCCCGTCCCTGCTCGCCGCTGGCCGGTTTCACGACGACCCGCTTATGACCTGTACAAAACTCAGTGACATCCTGATCCTTTGTAACGATGATCTGCTCGGGCTGTCGCAACCCGGCTTTTTCGAGCAGTCGATGAGTGAGCCGCTTGTCATCACATCGGCTGAGCGCCACGGCGGAAGTTAGGTCACTCAACGACTCACGGCAGGCAATCGATCGCCCTCCATGACTTAGTCGAAATAGCCCTGCCTCGGTGTCCTCTATCTCTACCTGGATACCCCGGCGGCGCGCCTCATCTACAATGATTTTGGCATAAACATTCAGCCTTGCATCCTCTGCCGGGCCGATAAAAAGCTTCTCATTGATCGGATTCTTATGCTTGATCGTGTAGACCGGTATCTGTTCAAAACCGAGTTTTTGATACAGCGCGATCGCCTCGTGATTGTCATGAACCACGGATAGGTCCATGAAGCTACGCCCCGCTTTCGCGCGCCTATCGGCAAGCGCTTCAACCAATGCTTCTCCAATTCCGGGAAAAGGTGCCTGCGGGTCGACAGCCAGGGCCCAGAGGCTGGACCCGTTGTCAGGATCCTGTAGAGCCTGCTGATGATCTACCGACATGACAACACCAATGATCTCACCAGCGCCCTCATTTTCCAAGGCAACCAGAACCTCTACCGCAGAATGCAATTTCTGCTGATCGATATAACCTTTACTGACCGGCACCATGTCCCGTCCGAGATAGAGGCGGTTAATACCTTTCTCGTCCCCTTTCTCGGCCGCACGTATCGTGAAATGTTTCGATTTCATCGCCCGTTCGGGCTGACGCGTAAGATCAAGACGGAAAGTATGAGAAGGGTCGAGGAAAAGTGACTGCGGGGCATAGGAAAGTACGACATGAGGCTCATGCACATAAATCGCGACGTCCCGCTGGCTTTCGACTTCCTGCGACAGGGTTTTCGCAAGAAATTTTGCATCATCGAAGGTCTGGCCAAAAATCAGGCGTCCCCAGCCGCAATCAATCGCCACATTCCGCCCAACAGCGCCTTCGCGTGCACTTTCAGGTGGATCGCCCCAATTTTTCAGGGACACCTGCGAGGCACGCAACGTATCGGTTTGGCTATTCTGTTTGACTGAGGTCATCATTTTACCTCGTGCTAAATACCGTTTGTCTGCAGCCACATTTCAAGGGTCGCTATCTGCCAGATCTTGGAGCCTTTCAGCGGTGTTATATGCGCCGTGGGATCACCAAGCAGCATATCGACGTAGTCGTCCTGAAAGAGGCCGCGCTCTTTGGCTGTCTGTGAATTCAGGATATCTGACACAAAATCAAGATATTCCCCATCGACATATTTCAACGCAGGGACCGGAAAATATCCCTTCGGCCTATCGATTACGGCTTCCGGAATCACCTCGCGGGCGATATCTTTCAATATGCCCTTGCCCCCGCTCGCCAGTTTGTGGCTTGCGGGCACCTTCGCCGCCAGTTCCACAAGTTCATGGTCAAGAAAAGGCACTCGCGCCTCCAGCCCCCAGGCCATTGTCATATTATCCACCCGTTTAACAGGGTCGTCGACGAGCATAACTGTCGTGTCCAACCCGAGTGCTTTCTCCAGCGGATGAGGGGTATTGTTCGAACTGAAATGTGCGTCAACAAAGGCACGACTATAATCGTCGGATACATGATCCGGCGAGATAGCCGACATGTATTCCTGGTGGTCGCGGTCGAAAAAGACCTTCGCGTAATCATGCAAGGGGTCGTTTGTCTTCTCAAGCGGTGGATACCAATGGTAGCCGGCGAAAATTTCGTCAGCCCCTTGTCCACTCTGCACAACCTTTACATGTTGAGAGACTTGTTCCGACAAAAGATAAAAGCCGACGTTATCATAACTGACCATGGGCTCTGACATCGACGCGAACACCTTGGGTAGCGAGCTTAAAAGCCTGTCGGACGAGACGACCGTCTTGTAGTGATCTGTTCCGAAATGCCTGGCGATCAAGTCTGAATACTGGAACTCGTCCCCTTTTTCACCATGGGCTTCTTCAAACCCAACCGAAAAAGTTTTAAGGCCAGTTTGCCCCGCTTCCGCAAGCAGGCCTACAATCAGGCTGGAATCGACCCCGCCTGATAACAACACACCAACCGGAACATCGGCAATCATACGCCGACTCACGGCGCGCTTTAAGGAGTCCATTATCTCGGACCGCCATTCCTCGACGGGGCGCCTCTCCTCTTCATCCGTACGGGCAAAATTGAGTTCCCAATATTGCTTGTCTCGAAAGCGCCCATCAGCCTCAATAATACGGACAGTTGCCGGCGGTAGCTTCTCCACGCCTTTAAGAATTGTGTGGGGTGGCGGGACTACTGCGTGAAATGTCATGTAATGATGCAGACCGATAGGGTTGATCGCGGTATCGACATCACCTGCGGACAACAGCGCCAACAAGGAAGAGGCAAATCTCAATCGCTTTCCGGATGCCCCATAGGAGAGGTACAACGGCTTGATGCCGAGGCGGTCGCGCGCCAGAATGAGCCGACCACTTTCGCGCTCCTGAATGGCGAAAGCAAACATCCCTTGAAAACGGCGCACACAATCGGGGCCCCATTCCGCAAAGGCTTTCAATATTACTTCCGTATCCCCATCAGAATGAAAGCCATATCCTTTTCCTTCCAGTTCGCGTCGTAACTCTGGATAGTTGTAGAGGCATCCGTTGAAAGCGATCGAGAGACCAAGCTCCAGATCGACCATGGGCTGATGAGACCGTTCGGACAGATCAATAATTTTAAGCCGTCGATGGCCGAAAACGACCTGATCGCGCAAATAGACACCCGCCGCATCCGGTCCACGTGGCACCATCGTGTCCATCATCTTTTCGATCGCCTCTAAAGAGACAGGCGCGCCATCAAAGGTTACTTCTCCGCAAATACCGCACATAGGACTACTCTTTACCTAAACCGTTCAAGTGGGTTAATGACGGAGGCTACCTGCTTTTCCCGCGTGATATCTAGTCCCCCGGACATGCCTTCCGGCGAGTTTTCGAGGTCTTTAAGGCGCGCTTCGACCTTTTTCTTTCGGCTCTTTAAGCGGCCAATATCCGCGAGGTAACGTGCACGCACCTCCGGGCGGGTTTCATCTGCCCGAGCCATTAGCCGGGCAATATCAGCATCCCACTCATTAATCTGGTTCCTGAGTTCCTTCTGGAAATCCTGATTTTCCATGCGGCGCTCCTTTCACTATCGAAACAATGGTCATTCGCCCTGTAGTCTGCAAAGACGGGGCGAGGCCGCATTAACATGGATTAATATAGAAGAGATTTTTTATCTATAATTGGAAAAACCCTATCTCTATTAGATAGTTAGAGAAGGTCTGAAATGTCAGCCTAGTCCGACCCAATTGCTTCTTGGGGGCTGCGAGACGGATCACCCAGTTGATCTAGGAAGCTCTGGTCATACCCCGTCCGCTCGCTCAGCGCCTCCTTATTCAGGATCCTCAACCTGCGAGTCTTGGGGTCAAGCTCGATCATCTTGTCATTGCGAAGTTTCCGCAGGGTGCGGTTTACATGCACGATGCTAAGACCAAGGGTATCCGCAAGGATCTCCTGGGTCAGAGGCAGATAATATTCACTGCTGCCCGCCTTGTCGACCAATTGCAGACGATGTAGTAGCTCCAACAAAAGATGCCCAAGCCGCTCATACGCATTTCGGCGTCCAAGGCGTACAATTTGTTCCGCAAGAATGGCATGCTCTCGCGCTCGCGCCCAGGTGAGCGCGAGGGATAGATTCGTAAAACTATCGCAAATTTCAGCAATTTTCTCCGCCGGCAGGCGATGTACAATGATCGGCGTTAATGCCTGCACCGAGTCATCGGAAAGATCGAAAAGGCTTTCACGAAACCCGAAAATGTCGCCTGGCAGCAAAAATGAAATAATCTGTCGACCGCCATCAGGGACGACCTTGTAGCGGATTGCCCATCCAGACTGCAACAAATAGGCGCTCGAACTTTTTTCACTTTCGAGGATGATATCCTGCCCCTCGTCAACGGTCATGCTGTTCTGCGTAAGCGCCTCGATGACCTCTTTCTCCTGCTCTGACAGATCAATGTAGGAAGAAAACTTTGCGATAAAGATATCTGCGCTGTTTGATCCCGTATTGTCCGCCATTTACGCCCGCTTTCTTGGATACACACTTCTGGAATGATTGCCCAATATACCACAGATCGGGTCATCCGAAATTTTATCAAGGATAACCTATGTAAATGCGCGAACTCACGCGTTTGAAGATAGTCAGGGCGGTCTTATTGAAAAAGGAGTAAAGTAATTGCGTTGACTGACAAAAGTGGCGCCGTGTTTGGTAAAGCGGCATTAAGTATATTTGAAAGTCTTATTCTGGCGATGCTGGAAGAGGAAATCCTTGACGAAGAAATGGTCAAGGAACTATTGGAAGACGCCTCCGAAGCTCATCGCCATGGGAAAGTGACGTCCTCTTTATTGAGAGACGAATACACCGTTGCATCGACGATTGACCGCTTTTCCCAAACCGTTCTTACCATTCATCAAGCGACGCCCAGAAATCAACAAGGGCAATCTTGGGCCAGAATTGGCCCTCACCGGATAAGAGAAGGAGTTCATATCATGTCCGATAATATCTATTCCGTAACCGAGCTTGTCGGCAGTTCCAGCAAATCCATAGAAGATGCCATAGAGCAGGCCATTAAAAGAGCGTCGAAGACAATTCGTAATCTCGACTGGTTCGAAACCAAGGAAATTCGGGGTCATGTAAAGGATGACAAGATCGTCCATTACCAGGTCGTGCTTAAACTCGGATTTCGCTACGAGGATTAAGGCATCAAGCCAGCCACATTTTATTTCCGAACTTCGATAAGGAGGTAACCATGAAAAACTCTCCAACCCTGATGGATAAAATACGTAAAAACCCGGCGGAATTTTTTGACACCCCCCATGACGTGACCCGGGACAATAACCTGACCCTGGATCAGCAGAATGATATTCTGAAAGCCTGGGAAGATGACGTTAAGGCCCTTCTCCGTGCCGAATCCGAAAATATGCCGGCATCGGAGAAGCAAGCCAAGCCCACCGAGCTTCTTTCAACGATATCGAAACTCAGGGCGGAACAGCAGGAAAGACAAAGGGACTAGCCGTCTTGAGGCTATCGTCCAGTAAACTTCGGGGGGCGCTTTTCAAGGAAGTGAGCAACGCCTTCCTTGAAATCCTCGCTGGCAAAGCTCTTGATCATTTCCTCATTACCCGTCGCGACGGCCTCACTCAGGCTTTGAAACTGGGCGTCGTACACCTGTCGCTTCATAACAGCCATGGAGCGCGGTGAAACATTCTGCGCAAGATCGGCCGCATAGGCCATGACCGCCGGCATCAAAGCTTCTGCATCATGGACCTGGTTTACCAAACCAAGCTGCAACGCTTCTTCTGCGGTCACCTTGCGTGAGGACAGCAGGAGATCCAGCGCTGCCGAATGGCCAATCAGGCGCGGCAGCATCCACGAAATACCATGCTCCGCGATCAGGCCGCGTTTAGCGAAGGCCGTCATGAAGATCGCGTCCCGGCTGGCAAAGCGCATATCACAGTAGAGGGAAATCACCATCCCAAGACCGGCGGCAGGACCATTGATGGCGCCAATGATGGGCTTCTTGATCGACGGAAAATAGGAATATTGCGTCTGAAAATCCGAGCGAACCGAGACATTATAGGCTTTCGTACCATAAACGGCGCCTGCCTCCCGCTTTTCCGATCCATCCTCAATCCCGCTCAAGAGGTCCATATCGGCGCCGGCGCAAAAACCCCGCCCCTCTCCGGTGAGAATAATTACCCGAACAGCATCGTCGCTATCTGCCGTTTCCATAGCGTCGCGGACTTCGCGCTCCATGGTGCGGGTCCAGGCATTCAGTTTATCAGGCCGGTTCAGGGTTACTGTCGCGACGCCATCTTCTGTTTCATATTTAATGTGCTCATAGGCCATGACTACATCCTTTTTTGTTTTTCTTGATTGGCGACAAAGCTTAGCTCAAATCACAGAAAACGTCTCGCTGTCTTTTAGTAGAGAACGTGCGGATGAAGGCAACAGCCCGGATACACCGCCTTGCATGGCTGGTTGAGGACAACAAAACCTTCCGACTAAGATCAGTATTTTTATTGCCTATATGGCACGCCAATTTACAGAATAGAATCATGAAAATAATACTTATTCAGCATTATAATAATTAGGTTTTTTATAGATAAATTTCTAAATTTTCATATTTTCTATACGTCATCTAACAGACTAATATTTGACACACCGAAATTTCCTATTTTTAAAATATTTCCACAGGTAGAATAAGTTTTCTCCCCAATTATATTATTTTATTCTATTATACCCTAGGGGCAATTGTATCGTTATAAGTGTATTCTCGTTTTGGTTCTTTGCCCTCCCGATATTTCGCAGTCACAACATACGCTTGGTAGGTGTTTGCAAATAGCGGCAATTTTAGAGGAGGGACAGTAAAGATGACAACTAAACTGGTAATTGGTCTTGACGGCCATGAGTCGGGGGAACGTGTTCTTGACTATGGCAAGCGAATGGCCGGCCTGATCAAGGATTGCGAGCTTCTGGTCGTCTATGTTGTTGAATGGTCACCCTATTCTTTTCAGACACCTGAAGAAAATGCGGAACGCCACAAGCGACGCGAAGAAGAGATATCCCTGGCAAAGGCGCGCGTCGTTGACCCGGCGTTAGCAAAATTGAGTGAGGCCGGCGTCAAGGCGCGGGGACTCGTTCGCCACGGTCATGTCGCGGATATTCTGAACGCTATCGCCAAGCAAGAAAATGCAGAACAAATCATTGTTGGCCGCGCCTCCAGTCAAGGGCTGGTTAACCGCCTGTTTGGGAGTTCAACATCTACTCTGGTGATGAGCGCACATGTACCCGTAACTGTGATTGGCTGAGGGGGGTCGTCATGAGAAACTTATTTATCGCATTGCTCGTTCAGATCGCGGCGATTGCCGTGGCCGGCACGTCATTTGCCCAAGAGGCGATGACCCTGGACCAACAAGTCAATCAAGCCTTCGCGGCAGCAACCGGTCCGTTTGTCAGCTTTATCTTCGCCCCCATTCCGGGCACGAGCTTTCCCTGGATCGTGATGTGGCTGGTTATCGCCGCATCAATTTTCACACTCTATTTCGGCTTTGTCCAGTTCCGCTTCTTCGGCCATGCGATCAGCTTGGTGAAAGGCGACTATTCGGATCCCGAAGATGCCGGTGAGGTCAGCCATTTTCAGGCGCTTGCAACGGCACTTTCTGGCACGGTCGGACTTGGGAACATTGCGGGTGTGGCGGTCGCTGTCGGCATAGGCGGACCGGGCGCCACATTCTGGATGATACTGGCCGGCCTGCTTGGTATGGCATCAAAATTTACGGAATGTACGCTCGGCGTAAAATTCCGGAATGAATATGACGATGGCACGGTCTCCGGCGGGCCAATGTACTATATTTCAAAAGGTTTCAAGCAACTTGGAATTCCGGGCGGCAAACCTCTCGCCATTCTCTTTTCCATCTTCTGTATCTTTGGTGCACTTGGTGGCGGCAATATGTTTCAAGCAAACCAGGCACATGCTCAGATTGCCGGGATTGTCGGCGACTACCCCGGATGGATCACCGGCATTGCATTCTCCGTCATTGTTTTTGCGGTAATTATCGGCGGCATGAAATCAATCGCACGGGTAACGGAAAAGGTCGTGCCATTTATGGGCATCCTGTATGTGGCGGCCGCGATAATAATTCTTCTGGTTAACTATGACAAAATTGGCTGGGCCTTTGGTCAGATTTTTGAAGGTGCCTTTACAGGTCTTGGCGTCGCTGGTGGATTGGTTGGCGCGCTCATTCAGGGATTCAAGCGGGCCGCCTTCTCCAACGAAGCGGGTGTTGGCTCGGCTGCAATCGCCCATTCGGCCGTACGAACGAAAGAACCGATAACGGAAGGAGTTGTCTCCCTACTGGAGCCGTTCATCGACACGGTCGTTATCTGTACGATGACAGCGCTGGTCATCATCATCACTGGCCAGCTCATTGTCGATCCGGCAACCGGAAAATACGTCCTGGATGGATCGATGATTGCCACCGTCGGCGGAACATCGGGAGTTGCCTTGACTTCCGCAGCCTTCGGCTCTGCAATAAGCTGGTTCCCCTATGTCCTGGCGATAGCAGTGGTCCTGTTTGCTTTCTCGACGATGATTTCCTGGTCTTATTACGGACTGAAAGCCTGGACGTATCTGTTCGGCGAAGGGAAAACGACGGAGTTGATTTTCAAGCTGATTTTCTGCGTCTTTGTGATCATCGGCGCCGCAGCAAGCCTGGGCCCGGTTATTGATTTTTCGGACGCCGCAATTTTCGCGATGGCCGTTGTCAATATTTTCGCGCTCTACTTCCTCATGAGGTTGGTGAAGCAGGAGTTCCATTCCTATCGTGAACGTCTTGCTTCCGGAGAAATCAAGAAGTTTAAAGGCTGATACCGGAGGGAGGCGCTTTTTGCGAGGCGCCTCCTTCATATTCCAAAGGCAGTTACTAACATTCCATCTAGAGCGTTCCCCCAAGAGTAACGACGAGGCTCGTCCGCCAGGA
>Ga0098035_1001246_pt1 | contig 12399 bp, 21 predicted proteins | sample 3_EtaG_FD_75046 | JGI IMG/M metagenome (GOLD analysis project Ga0098035, IMG submission 75046) | Marine viral communities from the Subarctic Pacific Ocean - 3_ETSP_OMZ_AT15126 metaG | ecosystem: Environmental > Aquatic > Marine > Oceanic | place: Pacific Ocean | collected 2015-01-07
GACCACGTCGATCTCAGGAAACTCACGTTCGAGCTGTTTCTCTCCGCCCGCCCAGGTGGTGGCACGGTAGCCATCCAGAAGTCCTGCGTGTGCGTACAGAAACGCCCCCGAACAGTTACTTCCTAACCATGCAGCGGTCTTCGCCTGGCTTCGTAGAAACGCGGTTAAGTCCTCATTCTCGAACAACCAATCCATATCGTAGGCGCTTGCAACGATTAACGCATCCAACTTGGGAGCGTCGTATATGGTTGCATCGACAGGCAAACGGATTCCTTCCTCGGTAGTAATCGCCGGCTTCCGTTCTACGCCAATAAATACAACTTCGTAATCAGAGAACCACGACTTTCGCGTCGCAACCCCGAAGACTTCCGCCGGCGCTATGACATCGCTGGTGAGAACCTTGTCGAAGACCAGTATGCCAATACGCTTGTCATCAGCGAACGCGGGCGCCGCGAATAGCGTGCTTGCCATGAAAACCACCACAATGGCGGTCATTTTATTAATCATCATCGTTGTCCTCCCTGTTACATACGCCTGGATCGTACCATTAGGTGGTCCAACCATGGGGGCGACAAATTCAATTTCTCGATATCGATTAGGCGGATCCGACCCAGACGCCCCCGACGTCCATTACCAGAGACCTAGGCATAAGAGGCGAATACCCGCGTGACTTTCCCGTTGCCGTCAAACAAGAACGTCTCCGCCACCTCGTTGCCTGTCGCGCCGAGGTAGTAGAGCGTGACCCAGGAGACGCCCCGCAGCACCTTTAGCAGCTCAAAGCGGAGGTCCGGGTAAGCGCGCAACGCGCCCTGCCAGTACTCACCGACCTCGGCCTTGCCTTTCAGCGTCCCTGACGGCACCGCGAGCCGCTTGGCGATCAACGGCGAATTCATCTCGAAATCATTGGTATAGTGAGAAAGAATGTGATCGATATCGTGGGTGTTCCACGCCTCGATCCACTCCGCCGCGAACGCATTCGCTTGCTTCTTATTCATGGTTTCATTCCGACAAGGTCGGTAACGCCCACATCGACGCCGAGCTGCGCAAGAAGGGTGGTGATCTGGCCGCGATGGTGTGTCTGATGATTGAAGAAATGAGACAACGCAAACCAGAGCGGGTAACGACGAGGCTCCGGGTTCACAATACTGGTGTACACCAGATCGCCCTCCATGTCTTCCGGCGAGCGTGACGCCACCCAGTCGATGATGCGACTGTCCTCCGTCGCCCGCTCCTCCCGCAGCACGCTGAAGTCCGCGTACAACTCCTGGTCGAGCGATCGGACCGGAAAAGGCTCACCGGTGAACCGTCCCATCCAAATCCGGTCCGCGAGCAAAATATGGTTGAGCGTGCCATGGATCGACTTGAAGAAAGCGCCCATATCACGCTTCCGGTCTTCATCCGCCAGGCCGGCGCAGCCGTCGTAGACCTTCTGGTTCATCCAGCGGTTGTACCGCGCCATGGTTTGAACATGGACCAGGCTCACATCCATACCCTCCTCGGGCAAAATCACAACTCACCCGGACCGCGCTATCGCCGGTAGACATGCCTACGGTGCGCCACCTTCACCACCGTCACGATCAGGCACTCATCGGTGATCTCGTAGACTACCCGATACCGGCCCTGGCGGATGCGATAACGCTCCAGCCCGGAAAGCTTCTCACAGCCCACCGGACGCGGCTCCTCCCGCAGCGTATCGATGCGGCGCAGCAAGCGGGCCGCGTCTTTCCTTGGGATCGGCCGGAAGTCCTTGGCGACGGACCGTTTGAAGACCAGCTTATAGCTTGCCATCGGCCTTCAGTTCGTTGAGAAAGGCCTCGTAGCTCATGGTCGGCTCGGCGATGCGCTCCTCGAACGCCGCCAGGTCTTCCTGGTCCTCGGCCAGCGCCTCGCGAACAGCGTCATTGACGATATCGGACACACTGCGATTAGTGTGCGCCGCCTTGAGACGCAGCGCCGCATGCAATTGGGAATCGAAGTAGATGGTTGAACGCTTGGACGTGCCGCTCATGGCCGCCTCCGTATAGCCCGATATGAAGTGACATTTTGACGTTATGACGTCATAGCGTCAAATACGGGCGTATCGCCGACGCAGCGCCTTAGGGCCCGCAGCGCCACTCACCCTGCCAATCGCGCTGAGCGCCGTCGGCCCGGTCATACGTCAACGTCGCCGGCCTGGACGGCGACTCCCCGCCTTCGGTGGGCTCACCGGTGACGTCGACATGCACCGTCTTGCCCTTACCGCTGAAGGTCGGCGACGCCTTCATGCCATCAAAGCCGCCAGGCGCCGACACGCGCTCCACATAACCGGCGACCTTGACCACACCCTGCGCCGCATCGGACGAAGCCACATTGCCCATGGCGATCAGCAACACCTTTCCGTCAGCCGTGGTGAACGAGCAACCCAGCTCGCCGGGAAGACTGGCCTCGCGCATGTCCGCCTCCGTCAGAGCATTCAACGTAATCTCCGAACCATCACCGCCCCGGGTCTGCCCGGAGGCAGTGGCACTTTCCTGCTCGCCGGAATCATTCGGCGCCTCGGCGGACGGAGAGGTCGACGGCGGTTGCGCCTCCGGCGCCTCAGCGTCCGAAGACGGATCCGAGCACCCGGTAATCAAGGTAATGGCCAGCAAACTTGCTGACAGGGTATCGGTGAGCGTCGCACCGCGTTTGGGAAAGGGCATGGTTCCTCCTCGAAGCCAGAAGCGTCACACATTTGGCGCCCGATTGACGTCCTGATCATGTGATTCATTTACCAGGGTTTCAGGGGTCGATGCCAATTAAGGAATCAATGCCTTCATCCCTAATGGTCGCTTTGGCCTCATCCAGAGCTGCCGCATCAGTGTCGAATTCGTCATCCCAGACAGTGGAGGTACCGAACTCATCCACCACTTCAAGAACCCAGCCGCCAGTGTCACCACGGTAGATATCCACTTTGACGGTCTTCCCGTCAGCCGTCAGTTCCTGGCAAAGGGGGCTCATCTCGAGTTCAAATTCATCTTGCATTGATTATCTCCTAGGCCGAATCTTTATACACATAACGCAGAGCTTTGCGGCTATTCCGGAGCCGCGAAGCGGTGGAGAAATTGTACGGAAAAGCGTCGAGAGAGCAGCACTAGATCATCTCGGATTGGCCAACATCAACTGATGATATAGCTTACGCGGCCTGTTGCCCCCCCCCCGCTTTTGAAGAGCCGCGATTTAAGAAGCGACTTGGAAACCCTAAAGGGCCGTAACGCACTGGAGCTAATTGTTAAACGCGCCCCGGCATACGCCTGGTGACCAATCCCAGCAAGATAATAACGACGGCGACAATAATTGCTACCGAGCCGACTTGAATCAGGGCGCTGACCACCAGCTCCTGTGTCTCTGACCCTTCGTACCCCGCTCCCGCAATAGGAGTAGACTTGCTAGTTCCCCAGACCGCCGCAAGCAGCAGCCCGAACCAGATTGCATACATACTAAAGATACTGAGCCAGCGAGCAAGTTTGCGCCATACCTCACCGACTTTCAGGTGATGCCACATGAGGCCGAATATCAAAAGGACCATTCCATTTTGCACGCCCGCCAGATGCGCTGAAAGTCCCATTCGAGAGTTGGTGAACATCGGTATAACGCCCGGCTCACGCGCCGGTTTGGAGCGGCGGAAAATCGGTCGCTGTGCAGCCGTTGGTTATGTTCCGTCATCACTGAGTTCAGACATCCGCAATAACTGGCTACTGCGACGCACGGTCAAAATATCAACGTGATCTTTGACGCTGTAAACGACCCGATACGTTCCAAATATCAGTTCCCTGATGCGAGGCGATCCTACCTCGGGAACCATACGTCCACTTTTAGGGAAATCAGCTAATCGCTCTACTGTGGCGAATAAATCATCAACCCACCCGACTGCAGCATCTGGGTTGTCTTCTGCAATATATCGAGCGGTATCCTCGACGCGCTCCAGCGCAAGCGGGGACCAAACAATCTTCATCTCGCCAGCCCGCTCAAAACCCGAGCCTTCGCGTCTTCATGCGCAATACCGTCCCCAGAGGCTATCTGCTCCTCCGCCTTATACACTTCCTCTAGAATTTCCAGACGTTCTTGCATCTTCTCGTACTCGTGAACATCCACCAGCACAGCAACGCCACGGCCTCTTTGCGTCAGGACCATAGGACGGCGGTTCTCATGGAGCTGTTTTACAAATGTGGCTACTCCTGCCCGAAATTCAGACAGAGGGCGGATATCTTCATCAACTCGGACCCTTGACATGGAAATCACCTTAGTACGTTTAAACGTACATCAAAGGGTACAGCATTGACTGACGTCGAGCAAGGTGCCCAAAGGAAGGAACATAACGCTGAAAGCAGCGGCGCGAGCTTGCGAGCGTCCGGCAGCCGAAGGCTGCGTAGTGCTGCGTTTTGTTAAATGCCTTACGCGGATAGGAATTCACGTACAAGGCCCCAATTATCTCTGTAACTTTCAAGATTAGTGATGTCTTTAAGAAGCACCTTGCTCCAACTCGTATCAGTCCGGCACACGGACTGAACAATGCCTACCGGAATAACAAAGTGCTCCGGCGGCAACACCTCCTTCCGGCCGCATTTAGAACCCCGATTTAACAAGACCACTACTACATAATCGCAATTGAAATTCTTTATCGGAAAGCCGCCAGCTTTAGTGGCCCAGCGACTTTTAACTTGGATCTTGGCAGAAGTATTATTTTCTGGGTTTGTGGCCACAAGGTCATAGCCCGGCATATTCGTGTACGTTTTGTATGCGGCAATTTTATGAATCAAAAACTGGCCGAGAACCAAAAATTCCGCTCCTTCTGATTCTAGCCTTGTATCTTGACGTGCCACGAAATTCTCCCGAGCATTTAACGCCTGCCATAAACGGCGCGAGGAACGAGCGTCCGGCGACCGTAGGGAGCGAATTTAATGGCTTTGTTAAACAGCGCTAGACTCTAATGAACGCCATCTTCATTATGAAGCCTACAGCTCATTTTCCCAGCCGACCCCTCGCGTCAAGACTGAAAACGCTTCAGTACATTAATTAGCCTTTAACGGGAAGGTGCCCCTTTGCCTTAAGTTTGTGGCCAACTTTAACGATCTCATCCAATGCTGGGATCAGTTCCTGACCAAGCTCGGTCAGTTCGTACTCAACTGAAGGCGGTGAAGTGTCCCGGACGTGACGCTGGACGACTCCGCGCTCTGTCAACTCTGCTAGGCGGGTTGAGAGCACTTTTGCTGAAACAGGCGGAATGTCAATTTTCAACTCATTGAACCGCCGCGGTCCAACCCGCAAGCACCAAATTACATTGGGTGCCCAAGCACCTGCTATCACCGCCATGCACTCAGTAAGCATGCAAGGCTCGGGTGGCGCTGGGCTTTTGTTAAGACGAACTTTCAGTGACATAGGAGTAACCAAGTTTCCTTGAGGTAACCCAATTCTACCTGCAAATGGCCAGTTACTTCTAGTAACTAACTACCCGTTGGATATCATGTGCGTGTCGACCACTAAACATGAGGAATAACTACGCATGAAGCTATACTACAAACCCGGCGCTTGCTCCTTGGCCTCGCACATAGTACTCAATGAACTGGATATTGCCTTCTCTCTCGAGCGAACGGATACCGCGCAAGGCGTCACGGAGACTGGGCGGAGCTATGCCGACATCAATCCGAACGGTTACGTGCCCGCCCTGGAACTGGAGCCCGGTCTGGTACTGACCGAGAATCCCGCGATTCTAGAATACCTAGCTGACCTCATGCCAGAAAAAGGCCTGGCACCGCAGGAAGGCACCTTCGAACGCACGCGACTACGGGAATTACTCGCATTCCTGTCCTCGGAGTTACACAAGGCGTTTAGCCCCTTTTTTTCTGGCGGTGAGCTGACAACAGAAGAGCAGCAGGAGGCGGAAACAAAAATTGCTAAACGGATCGATCCTATTGAAGCTCGACTGTCGCATACACGCGCTAATCTGCTGGGGGACCAACTCGGTGTAGCCGACTTCTATGCGTTCGTAATTCTCAACTGGACTCAGTTCATCGGCTTCTCGCTAAGCCCATGGCCATCCACTTATGCATTCTGGAAGAAACTTCGCTCACATCCGAGCGTCGTCAAGGCACTTGAGACTGAAGGGCTATTGCCGGTGGAGGATCCTCAATGAATGCTTTTTCCGAAGTTCACGAGTTGCTCGATCAGTACTTCGACACACTGTATTACTGCGACATTCAAAAGTTTGATGTGGTTTTTCATCCGCAGGCGATATATGCCACGGCTGACGAGGCACCATTGCTCTACCGGAGCATGCCCGCGTACCGCGAGGTAATTGCGCAGCGCCGCTCACCAGCCTCGCGCAATGAGCAGCGTCGAGATGTCGTGGATTCCATTGAATTTGCGGGAGACAACACGGCTTTTGCTCGTGTTCGTTGTTCCATCGGCGAGCGCGACTTCGTTGACATGCTGTCGCTCGTCCGTACCGAAGGTCGTTGGCACATTATCGCCAAAATATTTCAAATCATTGAAAAACAAGGAGAGAGCAATGCCTTACGTTAACATCAAGGTCACCCGTGAAGGGGTAACAGAATCGCAGAAAGCGGCATTGATTAAAGGAGTAACTAATCTGCTTGTTGATGTACTCCAAAAATCTCCGGCAACCACGATGGTTGTTATCGATGAGGTTGAAATGGAGAACTGGGGTATTGGCGGTCTACCCGTAGAGGAATACAGGCGCAACAGGGCTACCTCGAACGGTGATACTAACAACAAAGATCAATGAGCAATGAAACCTTCGGGATGAGTGTCGTCATGGTGGTCGCCGGAATAGGGATACCAATCATGGCGGCACTCAACAGTGGGCTAGGCGTCCGGCTGGGTAATCCCGTGGCAGCTTCCAGCATCCTGCTGGGCATGGCATTGATGGTGAGTCTGGCGTTCACCCTCAGCAGGCCGCTTCCCGAAACTAGTCTGTTTGAGGCGACGCCACTTCATTATTTCATGGGCGGCATTTTCGTCGCCTTCTACATTCTATCCATCACATGGATTGCACCAAAGATTGGCATCGGCAATGCGATATTTTTCGTGCTTCTCGGTCAGATTGCCGCCTCTGCTCTAATCGACCATTTTGGATGGTTCGGCACGCCAGTATCAACTCTCTCTGTCAGTCGTGGACTCGGTATCGCGCTCATGGCTGCAGGTGTCTATTTGGCGCGCAAGCCGCTGATACTATGATCGGCGGCTCGGGTTCTGTAGCTAAAAGAGCTGATAGCAGTGGAGCAGACATGCGCTGTTTAACGCCCGGCTCACGCGCCGGTTTGGAGCCGTGAAGCGGCGGAAAATCGGTCGCTGTGCAGCCGATTGTTATAAATTTACTACAAGCAGACCTAGAGGCTATATGAGCTGAATAAGGGCCGAAGTTTGTCGGCAATGTCTTCAGTTTCCTCTAGAGATAATTCGGGGACATCACCCCATTCCGTTCCTCCAGTTCCCAGGGTTCCTGCCACGTGAAAATGTACGTGAGCGATAGACTGACTGGACGGGACGCCATTGTTTTGCCAAATGGTAATGCCTTTTGGCTTAAACTCGCTCTCGATTGCTTTAGCAATATCTCTCACAGCAACAGCGAGTTTTCCTGCTTCTTCTTCAGTAACATCCAGTATGGTTTCAACATGCCGATTGGGTATTACCAGCATATGGGGACAGCCCCTCTGCTCCCTTGTCACTAGGATTGAAACCATATTCCCTTTATAGACAAATGAAAACGGTCTTTCACCTGACAAGTATGCACAAAATGCGCATGAATCATTATTAGGAAGCTGAATGCTTTTTTGACCTTTCATGATGGGCTCAGTGACGATAAGAAAGATTGGAGCTCTAGCCTGTCTAGTCGATCATAATCAGAAGGTTGGACCACTATTCGCAATTCATCCGAAATTTTTTGCTGCCGCGAAGCAAACATAAACGATAGTGCTATTAGGCGTATAGAATCTTGTGCTGGAAGAAGATTTGACATTCTTGCTTGGCCGCCTCCGATTACTGGTATGGAGATGGGGCCATGATTTCCGAGTTCATTCTGTTTATCCCACAATGAAACTAGACTTTTCCAAACACCATCGACAGTGCCAAAAGCCTCATTTCTCTGATTCATTTCACAGTACGAAAGAAAATATATGATTCGCGGCGAATGTCGAACCGGAACCACTGTACCAACGCCATATTTCTCTGTCTTACCTTCCTTGTCAATTACACCTACATGGCCGAGCGTAGATAAAGTGTGATGCAACTGCTCATCTAGCGCTTTTACATCGCCTCCAAAAATATTATTAATCGTCTGCCCTAAAAGGCTTCTCTGAGATATAATATTTGGCAACTCTGTATCAAACGTATCGCAAACGCCAACAACTAGGTGGCCATCTTGTTTCAAAAGGTCACCTTTAATTATTTTTATTGTAGTTTTCGGCGCAGAGTAGTCCATTTCAATTGGACGAGGCCAAGACACGATAAGCCCGAAAACAATGGAGATAAGCACTGTTCCGACTATTACGTCCAAGCCCTGAAGACTAGTGGCCTGTGACGGAAATGCTATTATCACGAACTGAAAAATCGCTGAGATAAACCCACCGCAGGCAAATGCGTTTACTAAAAAGCTTTTCCAAAACCTCCACGTTTTAATATCAGCAAGGATATTCATTTACAGTCCTAATTTTTTGTATATGTCTTCGGTGTAGTAATGTGGCCCCTTATTGGTCGAGCCACTATAAATTGGAGCATATTTGTCCAGAGCAAATTTTATAATTTTCGGCTGAAACGATACTGACAACGAATAGTAATCAGCGTCCAATAGCGGCTTTGGAATAAAACTCTTATTGATGAACCTTCCGCCATCCTTGTTGGCTACCACTATCGGAAGATCAAACTCCTGAATCACGTCAATTTCATGGGCTAAGAAGGAATAACCATCTCCGCCTTTTTTCTTAGCATCAGCACTACCTATTAGGACTACTTGTTTGGCGTTTTTAAGCCTCTCACGTAATCTGCGTTTTATCGTATCCCTAGTGCTGGTATCCCTAGCCGCGAACAGATCATGTGCATCGTAAAAGTTGAAGTCGATCTTATCGTTTTCTCGCCATGCCTCCATTAACCGATAAAGTCGAATGTCCTCGCTGGCGAATGCGACGTAGGTCTTGTTTCTGTAACTCATGACTCTGAAATCTCCTATTTATAACGCCTCAATAACCGGCGCAGCTTTGCTGCGTCCGGCGCCGTAGGCGCGTAGTTGATTGACTTGTTATGTTTTATCTCTCGAATTCACACAAGCAGAAATAAACAACTCACCAAGCGCAGAAGGAGTGGCATAGTATTTTTCGAATTTTGCCTGGTGCTTTTCTAATGCATTTAGCTGCTCCTCAATCTTCTTTACAGGAGGATCATTTAATATTCGATCATATACACCTTCCTTAACCAGATGCTTGTCTCGAGGGATATCAATTAAGCCTAAGCGTTCAAGGTTCTTTAAATATGTGCTCACCAAATCTCTATGCTCGCACCCAGAGTCATGACCAACCGTAGAAACATAAGAGCTCACAACTACTCCACCTTTTCCCTCAGTGCTCTCTCGCCGGATATCCACTAATGGAACGACCTGTACTTTTACTAGATGAGACAAAATTTTAGCCTCATCACCGCTTAGGTTTCTGATAATTTCTACGAAACCTGGATGGGCAGTTTTAGCGGTAGTACTATCCATGGACGTAGCAAGCAGGTTGGCATAAAGATCACTTAATGATTCTTTATGGCCCGTAAACCTTAAAGATTCTATTGCGGGACCTGCCACCGCCGGATCAGGTGTTTGGATATTTTCAGGCGGGACGTTTTCAAGCTTCTTAGTAACTTTAGTTTGAACAAATTCCTCGATCTGTTCCATTCCCCAGACGAGCCCTCTGATTGGCATTAGTGCCGCATTAACAGTTTTTCCTACGGTGCCCAGAGCTTTGCCTGTTTCCTTAGCCAAAGGTCGTATCGCGTCTTCATAAACTGGTACTTTTTCTACCAATCCAGAAACAGCGTTAATAGTTCCTTCTACTGTCGATTCCTTATCGTTTGACTCGCTCATGGTCTCTCAACACTCCACTTTTCTGGAAACATAACGCCTTAGCTCAGCGGCATTTGAGGCGACGCCTGATTTTGCGGCAGCAAAATTAGGTGGCGGGTCAAATGTCCGCTGCAGCGATTTGTTGGGCATCAACCACCCGACCCTTCTCGCTTCGACGCCTATCTGTCTCGGATGGTAACTTCAATTGGTGAGCCCGATTCCAAGATGCAGCGCCCGACATACTTAGCGACGGCCCCGAATGCGTTTGCAGCTTCAAAGTCAATTTCAACAACGTTGCGGCCAGTTCTTTCTATCACGCGGCTGGTTGTTCCCAATGCCAACGCGGGATCGTAAGTACTGGGATTGGTTGTTCGGGCCTTCAATTGAGCATTGCAGATTGAAATTGCGTCGCCGGTTGATACCCGAGTAGCCGCTTGTTTAAGGGAGCCACCTGCTAAGTCGTCCTCTGAAACCCAAAATCTCTTAGTGTTTGATTGCTTGTCGTTGCAGTCGATGTAGAACATTCCCTGCCGCGACGTTGATTTGGCAGCGTCCACCAACAAGTGGCATGCGTTGTTTTCCCGCATGAGCTTCGCAGTGTATTCACCCATGAGGTCTGCTTCTCTTGCGGTCATGCCGTGAGACTTGGGGTTCTTGGAGAACCTATCCGATAGCTCAGCAATCACCTCATCTCTGGATTTGGCCTTACTACTGCAGGATATGGGCTTCTTCATGATCCTATGGGTTATCGCTTTTCCGTCATAGGTCCAGTTGTTCGACACTGAACCGCCGGTATGAACAGTTCCATCCTCATGCACGATTTTGGTAATCGTGTTGCCGCTGAGCGTCACCTTTTTCAGTCCGCAGGTGAGCGTCTTTGCATCAGCGCCAGTTGACACCAAGAGCACGACCAAAAGCGCAATAAAGCTACCGCAGCCATTGAATTTCTGTTTCACCACCTTCTCCTCAAGATTGCCTGTCTCATCGAGCTCAATGCTGCCAAGGTGCTGCACTTGATGCCCAACAGGTATTAGGACGCCGGCTCGAATATCCAATGAACGCGTCGGCGTCATATCACTTTATAGTTTTTAACTTCATCGAATAAAACCAGAAAACTCAACAGGTTACAAACCTGCCGCGTTGTCTGCCCCTGTTCGCTTGACTTCGTCATTTCCCAATTGCCATGATACTGTCCATATGGACAGCCCAGGAGAATAGCCATGCACACGGATAGTGACAGGCGCCCAAAGCTCCGTGATCAGTTTCGCGAAGCCATTCGGGTGCGCCATTACAGCCCACGGACCGAGAAAACCCATTGGTACTGGATTCGCTATTTCATTAGGTTTCATAAGCTGCGCCACCCCGCTGAAATGTCGGAGCCAGAAGTTTCGGCCTTTTTGACTTGGCTTGCGACGAAGAGGGACGTAGCAGCCGCCACTCAGAATCAGGCATTGAACGCGCTAGTCTTTCTATATCGCCACGTGATCAAGGTGCCGCTGGGCGACATCGAGAATATTTCCCGGGTGAGGCGGCCTCCAAAACTACCCGTTGTTTTGAGTCATAACGAAGCCATGGCGGTTATAGGTCGCTTGTCGGCGCCACATAATCTCATCGTCTCTTTGATCTAGGGCGCCGGGTTGCGGGTTACGGAGTCGGCTCGCTTACGCGTGAAGGATATTGATTTTGGGCTGCGGACGATTACGGTGCGTGACGGTGAAGCGCGCGGTTGCGGAGGCTGGCATAGGGAAAGTCGCTACCAGCCACACGTTTCGCCATAGCTTTGCGACTCAGCTGCTGCTCAGTGGCGCGGATATTCGCACCGTTCAGGAACTACTGGGCCACAGTGATTTGAATACCACCCAAATTTACACACATGTTCTGGGGCAAGGTTTCGCAGGGGCGCGCAGCCCGCTGGGATAGCCGGCAGCCCTCGGCTGCTAGGGCGCTAGGCGCTGCCGTGCCCAGCGGTCGCCTTCTCGACGGTAGCGAAACCGGTCATGCAGCCGGCTAGGCCGCCCATGCCAGAACTGAATCTCCTCAGGAACGATGCGGTAGCCACCCCAGGTCTCAGGCATGGGTATGGTCTCCCCTTCCGGATACTGCTCGGCCAGCTCGGCCATATCCGCTTCCAGCTGCTCCCGGCTGGCGGGCCGGCTCTGATGGGAGACGGCGGCGCTGAGCTGGCTGCCTCGGGGGCGGCTGGCGAAGTAGTCGCGGGATTGCTGGGCGGGGATTTTTTCGGCGCGGCCGTTGACGATCAGTTGGCGGTCGAAGGGGCCCCAGAACATGACGAAGGAGACGTTGGGGTTGGCGGCGATGTCGTC
>Ga0098035_1001251_pt1 | contig 12373 bp, 11 predicted proteins | sample 3_EtaG_FD_75046 | JGI IMG/M metagenome (GOLD analysis project Ga0098035, IMG submission 75046) | Marine viral communities from the Subarctic Pacific Ocean - 3_ETSP_OMZ_AT15126 metaG | ecosystem: Environmental > Aquatic > Marine > Oceanic | place: Pacific Ocean | collected 2015-01-07
CACAGAACAACACCGCATCAATCCGCCCGGCACCGAATTCCAGAACCCCTTCGATCCAGATTGTCAGGCTTTCGGCACTGATAACCCGGCGATCCTCGACCGCGTATTCGACACCGTGCGAATAGGTATAGGCACCGACAGGGAATGACGGGCTAAGCCATGTCATCAACCGCATCAGGCCACCCGGCGTCAGGCTGGCGGGGGAACGGGGATCAAGATCAGTGGTCATGCGGCTCCCCGATGGCATGGGCGTGCGCATGAGAATGGGAATGAGGATGAGAATCCCCGTGAGAGTGCGCATGGCTATGATCATGGCCGTGATCATGATCATGCGGTTCTTCGAAATGATCATTGCCGTGGCTGTGACCATGGCCACCGCCGCCCAGCCCGTGATAGGCCCCATTCAGCGGATCAAACGGCGCGACTTCGGCGAAAACAACACCGCCCAATCCCTGCACCATGTCGCGCATGACATGATCATCAATGATGCGAATCCGCCCGTCTTTCAGGACCTGAAGCGGGGTATGACGGTTGCCGATATGCCATGCCATTTTGGCAGTCGCAATCGGGCCGGAACAGGTAATCGTCAGGACATCCTCGGCAGCCGCCCGCACCACGATCACCCCGCCATCGACCAGACGCAACTTATCCCCATCCCCCAACCGCACCGCATGCGGAAGATCAAGCAGGAACGCCTCCCCGGCATCATCCATCAGCCGGATACGCCGCCGGTGCCGGTCGGCAAAGGCAAGTGTTACCGTACCGCGCACTTCGGATGTGTCGGACTGGCTGACCGGGATATGTTCAATGGCGCGACGCATGATCCGGGCTCCTAGAACAGGAAGTAACGCTGTGCCATCGGCACGCGATCAACCGGCTGGCAGGTCAGAAGTTCGCCATCGGCACGGACCTGATAGGTTTCCGGATCGACTTCCATTTTCGGCAGGGCATCGTTCAGTTTCATGTCCTTTTTGCCGATATTGCGCGTATTCGAAACCGCCAGAAGCTGCTTTGCCAGACCAAACTCGGCGGCAATCCCGGCATCGATCCCGGCCTGGGATACGAACGAGAAGCTCGATTTCGACAATGCCGAACCATAGGCCCCAAACATCGGACGATAATGAACCGGCTGCGGTGTGGGGATCGAGGCATTCGGATCCCCCATCGCCGCCCCGATGATCATGCCCGCCTTGATGATCATGTCGGGTTTGACGCCAAAGAACATCGGTTTCCAGACCACGATATCGGCGATCTTGCCGACCTCGATTGATCCAACATGGGACGCAATCCCCTGTGCGATTGCCGGGTTGATCGTGTATTTCGCCACATAACGCTTGGCGCGGAAATTATCATTCCCCGGCCCGTCTTCCGACAGGTTGCCACGCTGCTTTTTCATCTTGTCCGCCGTCTGCCAGGTGCGCGAAATGACTTCGCCCACACGGCCCATGGCCTGACTGTCCGACGAAATGATCGAAAACGCGCCAAGATCATGCAGGATATCCTCGGCCGCAATGGTTTCGCGGCGGATGCGGCTTTCGGCAAAGGCGACGTCTTCGGGGATTTTCGGATCAAGGTGATGGCACACCATCAGCATATCAAGATGCTCGTCGATGGTATTGACCGTAAAGGGTCGCGTCGGGTTGGTCGAACTTGGCAGAACGTTGGCCTCGCCGCACAGCTTGATGATATCGGGTGCATGGCCGCCACCGGCCCCTTCGGTGTGGAAGGTATGAATAGTGCGGCCCTTGAACGACGCGCGGGTATGCTCGACAAAGCCACTTTCATTCAGCGTATCGGTATGGATCATCACCTGCACGTCAAGGTCATCGGCCACCGACAGGCAGGTATCAATCGCCGCCGGGGTCGTGCCCCAGTCTTCATGCAGTTTAAGCCCGCAAACACCGGCTTTGACCTGTTCGATCAATGATCCCGGCAGGGTCGCATTGCCCTTGCCAAAGAAACCGATATTCATCGGCAATCCGTCGGCGGCCTGCAACATGCGGGCAATGTGCCACGGGCCGGGTGTGCAGGTGGTGGCGTTCGTGCCCGCCGCCGGGCCGGTCCCGCCGCCCAGCATCGTGGTCACACCGGAATACAGCGCATCTTCGACCTGTTGTGGGCAAATCCAGTGAATATGGGCGTCAATCCCGCCTGCGGTGATGATGTTGCCTTCACCGGCAATCACCTCGGTTCCCGGACCGATGATGATATCGACACCGGGCTGCACATCGGGGTTCCCGGCCTTGCCGATCCCGGCAATGCGGCCATCGCGAATGCCGATATCGGCCTTGATGATACCGGTATAATCAAGGATCAGCGCGTTGGTGATCACGGTATCGACCGATCCCTCGGCCCGCGATGCCTGCGACTGGCCCATGCCGTCGCGGATGACCTTGCCACCGCCGAATTTGACTTCTTCGCCAAGGATCGTGAAATCCTGTTCGACCTCGATCAAAAGCTCGGTATCAGCCAGTCGGACCTTGTCGCCCACGGTCGGGCCAAACATGGCGGCATAGGATGCGCGATCAATTTCATAAGCCATTTTTACGCTCCCAGCTTGCCGTTGATTTTGGCATTAAAGCCATAGACCACACCCGACCCGGCATATTTCACCAGATTGACCTCCCGCGTCTGGCCCGGCTCGAACCGCACGGCGGTGCCAGCCGGGATATCAAGACGGAAACCACGTGCCGCTTCGCGATCAAAATCAAGGCCCGGATTGGTTTCATAAAAATGATAATGCGATCCGACCTGCACCGGGCGATCCCCGGTATTGGCGACGGTCAGTGTTTTGGTTTCGCGATCCTGATTAAGGATCAGGCTGCCTTCTTTGGTAATAATTTCACCTGGAATCATGGCCTGTTTCCTTTGCCTAGCGGATCGGTTCGTGAACGGTCACAAGCTTCGTCCCATCGGGAAATGTCGCTTCGACCTGAATTTCGTGGATCATTTCGGCAATGCCATCCATCACCTGATCGCGGGTAATAACGGTCGCCCCGTCGCGCATCAGATCGGCAACCGATTTGCCGTCGCGCGCGCCTTCGACCACAAAATCCGTGATCAGGGCAATGGCTTCGGGATGGTTCAGTTTCACACCGCGTTCAAGGCGGCGTCGCGCCACCATGGCGGCCATTGAAACCAGCAATTTGTCCTTTTCGCGTGGCGTCAGATTCATGCCGTTCTCCTAAATTTCCCAAAGACGCGGCAGGCGCGCCGGAAGTCCCCGTGTTTCATGGCGGAACTGTTTCCACCACGCGCCGTAAACCCGGCGCAATTTCATCGGATCGCGCGCCATGAAACGCGTGATCACAATCCCCTTCATCGCCGTTGCCGCACACAACACATCCGTATCCGTCAAACCCTCGGATGCGCGCACAAGACAATCGCGGGCAATATCAAGCTTATCTTCGGCACCCTGCCCGACCAGAATGGCGGTCGCCGCCGCCCGCGCACCATCAAACGATGCGGGATGATCCAACATGCGCAAAACATCACCTTCCAGATGCAGCGCATCGCGCCAGACCGGCCGCCCGTCAATCGACACATCCCATGCATCACGTGCCAGCCCGGTCGTGAAAACCTCACCGCGGGCAAGGCGGCCAAACACCATGATTTCCCCGGCCATCACCTGCCCGGAACCGACAACGGAAACCGTCGTCTTGCGGCGCAGACGCGCCTGATCAAACAGGATGGTTTCATGGGGCAACCATTCCAGCCAGCCGCTATCTTCAGCCACCAGATCAACCGACATCACGCAATCAGGTCCGGCGGAACGGTAAATCTTTTCGGCGGCCTGGGCGGTAAATAGCGCAGATGCCCCTGCCTTGACCCGGCCTTCAAATGCCAGATGATCGCCCCCCACCATGCCACCCGACGTCGTCACCAGAACGGCAGTCACCAGATCCCCGGCAACCGGCCGCGGGAACAGGATTTTCATCGGGTCGCGGTAATAAAGATGATCAAGGGTCGCAAACCCCGCACCCGGCGCGCCCGGCTTGAACGCAACCTCGGCCCGGCCATCGGTGACGATCGGGTTGGAAGCATCTGACATTTGCGGTTCCGCCTTCAAATCGCTGCGAACCGGGTTTTCGAATTTGCGAAGCTGCACAAAGCCACCTGAATATTTCAGTCGCACAACCGGTTAACCCATGGTCAGACCGGTTGGCCCATCGGCAAGCACAGCAAGATACGGGCCAAACCGCGCCGCCCGCAATCGCGCCACTTGCAGGGCCGTGTCCAATTTCCCCATGCGCAAAATTTTGGCAAATGCTGATCAAACAGTCAGATGGGACCGGACCTTTTCGCGGTCCAAAGTATCCTTTGCCCCCGCCAGCACCACCTCGCCACGTTCGAGCACGACAATCTCGTCGGCCAGTTCATGGGCGAAATCGAAATACTGTTCGACCAGAAGGATCGCCATATCGCCTCGATCCGCCAGCTGTTTGATCACGCGCTGGATATCCTTGATGATCGATGGCTGAATGCCTTCCGTCGGTTCGTCCAGCACAAGAAGCCGCGGGCGTGTCACCAATGCCCGCCCAATGGCAAGCTGCTGCTGCTGCCCGCCCGAAAGATCGCCGCCACGACGGCCCAGCATGTCGCGCAGGACCGGGAACAGTTCAAAAATCTCGTCGGGGATATGACGAAGGGCGCGCGGAAGGGCGGCAAACCCGGTTTCAAGGTTTTCCTTCACGGTCAGAAGCGGAAAAATCTCGCGCCCCTGGGGCACAATCGCGATCCCCGAGGCGGATCGTTTCCAGGCCGGATCACGCGATATGTTTTTGCCTTCCCAGGTGATGTTGCCATCGGCAATCGGATGCTGTCCGACAACGGCGCGCATCAGCGATGTTTTACCGACACCGTTACGACCCAAAACCGCCGTGACCTTGCCGGTTTCGGCACTAAGCGACACCTTGCGAAGCGCATGCGACGCCCCATAAAACAGATCGATATTGGCAACTTCCAGCATGATCAGCGCCCCAAATATACTTCAATGACCCGCGGGTCTTTCTGAACATGGTCAAGGCGGCCTTCGGCCAGAACCGATCCTTCGTGCAGGACCGTCACCTTGCAATCAAGGTCGCGGACAAATTCCATGTCATGTTCGACAACCACAACCGACCGGTCCGTTGCAATGGATCGCAGCAATTTCGCGGTCTGTTCGGTTTCGGAATCCGTCATCCCAGCAACCGGTTCATCCACCAGAAGCAATTCCGGCTCCTGCATTAGCAACATGCCAATCTCAAGCCACTGTTTTTGCCCGTGCGACAGGTTGGCTGCCGTCTCGCCCCGCTTGTCGGTCAGCATGATGGTTTCAAGCGTCTGTTCGATGCGGCGTTTTTCGTCATTGCCCAAGCGATGGAAAAGCGCCTGAAACACCCCCCGCCCGCCCGAACAGGCCAGCAGCAGATTGTCAAACACCGTATGGCTTTCAAACACGGTCGGTTTCTGGAACTTGCGCCCGATGCCAAGATTCGCGATCTCGGCCTCGTCAAGTTTGGTCAGATCGACTTCGCTTCGGAACATCACATCACCCGTATCGGGCCGGGTTTTACCGGTGATGATGTCCATCATCGTCGTCTTGCCCGCCCCGTTCGGCCCGATAATCGCGCGAAGTTCACCCGGCTCGACATAAAATGACAGGCTGTTGAGCGCCCGGAACCCGTCAAAGGTAACGGAAACACCATCGACATAAAGGATGGTGTTGGCTTGGGCGGCCTTGCGTTCGGCCTGCTCGATCCTGATTTCGGCTGCCTCGCTCATGCCTTGCCTCCTTCGTTTGCGCGCCCGTTCAGGAAACGCTTGCGCAGGGCGCTAAACGCCGATTGCCGGTCGGGTGATCCAAATGCCGGGACCGCACCGATCACGCCCTTTGGCAGGAACAGGGTCACGGCAATGAACAGCCCGCCCAGGAAGAACAGCCAGAAATCAGGCATCACACCGGTAAAGAAGGTTTTGGCATAGTTCACGATGAAGGCACCCAATACCGCACCATACAGCGTGCCACGACCGCCAACCGCCACCCAGATGACGATTTCAATCGACAATGCCGGGGCAAATTCACCCGGATTGATGATGCCGACCTGCGGCACATAAAGCGATCCGGCAATCCCGGCCATCACAGCCGATACGGTAAAGACGAAAAGTTTGTAATATTCGACCCGGTAACCGGTAAACCGCACACGCGCCTCGGCATCGCGGATCGCAATCAGAACCTTGCCCAGACGCGAATTGGTAATACACCGCGCCACGACATAACAGATGCCCAGCATCACGCAGGATGCAATGAACAGGGCCGCCCGCGTTCCATCGGCCTGCAACGAGAAACCAAGCACATCCTTGAAATCGGTCAGGCCGTTATTGCCGCCAAATCCCATATCGTTGCGGAAGAATGCCAGCAACAGCGCATAGGTCATCGCCTGGGTGATGATCGAAAGATACACCCCCGTCACCCGCGACCGGAAGGCAAGGAAACCAAACACAAAGGCCAGAAGCCCCGGCACGAACATCGCCATCACAATGGCGAACCAGAACATGTCAAAGCCGTACCAGTACCACGGCAATTCGGTCCAGTTCAGGAACACCATGAAGTCCGGCAGTTCCGGGTTGCCGTAAACCCCGCGATCCCCGATCTGGCGCATCAGATACATGCCCATGGCATAGCCGCCAAGCGCAAAGAACGCCCCGTGACCAAGGCTTAGAATCCCGCAGAACCCCCAGATCAGATCAACCGAAAGGGCCAGCAAAGCGTAGCAAAGGTACTTGCCAAGCAGGCTCATCATCCAGGTTGGAACATGAAAGGCCGATCCTTCGGGCACGATCAGATTGCCAACCGGGATCAGAACCGATGCCGCAATCAGGATCGCAAGCAGGATCATTCCGCCGCGATCACGCAACAGCCAGCCGATCACCGGCGTCATTTGGTATTTCGTGCGATAGTCGGTCATATATCAGGCCTCCACCGCGCGACCCTTAAGGGCAAACAGCCCCTTGGGTCGTTTCTGGATGAACAGGATCAGCGCAATCAGAACAAAGATTTTCGCCAGCACCGCACCGGCCACCGGTTCAAGGAACTTGTTCACAATGCCAAGACTGAATGCGCCAAGGACCGTGCCCCAAAGGTTGCCAACCCCGCCAAACACCACGACCAAGAAACTGTCGATGATGTAGGTCTGGCCAAGGTTCGGACTGACGTTTGAAATCTGGCTAAGCGCGACACCGGCTATCCCGGCAATGCCGGAACCAAGCCCGAATGTCAGCGCATCGACATAACCGGTGCGGATGCCAACCGATCCCGCCATGCGGCGGTTCTGGGTGACAGCACGCATTTGCAGGCCAAAGGCGGTATAGCGCAGCACAATCGCGATCCCGCCGACTACAATCAGACTGAACAGAATGATCCAAAGCCGGTTGTAGGTCAGGACCAGACCGCTTGACAGCTCAAGCGCGCCACTCATGAAATCGGGTGCCATGACCTGCTGGTTGGTGGCACCAAAGATGCTGCGAATTGCCTGCTGCAAGACAAGGCTCACCCCCCATGTCGCCAGAAGCGTTTCAAGCGGACGCCCATACAGGAAGCGGATGACACAGCGTTCGATCACAATGCCAACCAGCCCCGCGACAACAAATGCCGCAGGCACCGCAATCGCCAACGACCAGGGCGAACCCGACGGGAAGACAGATGAAAAAATCTGCTGCACAACAAAGGTGGTATAGGCACCGATCATGATCATTTCGCCGTGCGCCATATTGATCACACCCATCACACCAAAGGTGATGGCAAGGCCAACCGCGGCAAGTAACAGGACAGAACCAAGGCTGATGCCGCGATATACATCGCCCAGCGTCTGCCACATCGAAAGCCGCCCCTCGACATCGGCAAGGGCGTCTTTGGCCGCTGCAACGACTTCGGGCTGATAGCCTTCGACTTCGGCACTGGCAACGAATTGCGACAATACCGCACGGATTTGCGGTGTGGTTTCGCTTGCCAGCACTTCGATGGCCGTCAGGCGTTCCTCGGTGGTTTCACCAGCCGCCAGCGCCATGGTTGCCCGTGCAAGCTCCATCCGCGCCAAAAGTGTCGCATCTTCTTCACGTTCGATCGCGCGGATCAGCAATGGCAACATCGACGGATCGCGGGCATCCATGACCTGTTCAACGGCAGCGGTACGGATACCGATATCCTGACTAAACAGGTTAAGGGCCGCCAACGCATCGCGCAGCGCACCGCGCAAACGGTTGTTGATCTTGATCTTGTCGAGTTCCCCGGAACCGCTTTCGCCCACCACCTCGCCGCTGACGACATCGATATGGCTCCAGACCTTGCCCTTTTTTTCGCCAATCACGACATGCTCGTCGCTGGCACGCACAAACAGATTTCCTTCAAGCATCGCATTCAGGATCGGCGCCACACGGGGGTCACCATCGGCCGCCATGGCCTCGATTGCGGCAAGCTTTTTGGTCGAACTTTTATCGTTCAGCTGTTGCGTTACATTGCGCAGTTCTTCGTCGCTAAATGCGTGTGCCGGTCGCGGCGATGCCAGCACCATCACCGCAAAAATTGCGGCCAGGGCAAACAGGACAGGCAGGGAATTATTCGCGCAAGAACGGAAACGGCACAGGACAGCGGTCATGACAGTACGCATGGTCACCAAGCCTTTAAAAATCGGATGTCAGAAAATTACAAAAGAATAGTCGCCCGATGATCAGGGCAACGAAAAACAGGCTGGCTGCATCAACAGCCAGCCTGTCCAATCCCGATCAGTACATCGGTTTTTCACAGTTGCCGCAGACCCACGGATAGGTCCAATCGGCGGTCAGCTTCGCGCTTTCGGGCAGGAAGTCCGACCATGCATCGCCAACGACGGTGCCTTCGGTTTCCCAAACGATGTCAAACTGGCCATCATCCTGCACTTCGCCGATCAGAACCGGCTTGGACAGATGATGGTTGGTGTTCATGACAGCGATGCCACCGGTCAGGTTTGCAACTTTCTGGCCATACATGGCCTGACGGACGGCATCAACATCGGTGGTGCCAGCCTGCTCAACAGCCTGTTTCCACATGTTGAAACCGATATAGGTTGCTTCCATCGGATCGTTGGTCACGCGTTTTTCGTCACCGATAAAGGCATGCCATTTTTCGATGAAGGCCGAGTTCGCATCGGACTCAACCGACTGGAAATAGTTCCACGCCGCCAGATGACCAACCAGCGGCGCGGTATCGATACCAGCCAGCTCTTCTTCACCGACCGAGAAGGCAACAACCGGAATGTCTTCGGCCTTAATACCCTGGTTGGCGAGTTCCTTGTAGAACGGCACGTTGGCATCACCGTTAATGGTCGAAACCACGGCGGTTTTCTTGCCGGTGGATGCGAATGCCTTCACATCGGCAACAATCGACTGCCAATCGGAATGACCGAACGGGGTGTAGTTCTCCATGATATCTTCATCGGAGATACCCTTGCCATTCAGGTAGGAACGCAGAATTTTGTTGGTCGTGCGCGGATAGACATAGTCCGTCCCCAGAAGAACGATACGCTCGGCACCGCCGCCATCTTCGCTCATCAGGTAGTCAACAGCCGGGATTGCCTGCTGGTTCGGCGCGGCACCGGTATAGAACACGTTGCGCGAGCTTTCCTCGCCCTCATACTGAACCGGATAGAACAGCATGCTGTTCAGTTCCTCGAACACCGGCAGAACCGACTTGCGCGAGACCGAGGTCCAGCAGCCGAACACGACATCGACCTTGTCTTTTTCAATCAGTTCACGTGCTTTTTCGGCAAAAAGCGGCCAATCCGAAGCCGGATCGACAACAACTGCCTCAACCTGTTTCCCCAACAGGCCGCCATTTTTATTCAGATCGTCCACCAGCATCAGGACCGTATCCTTCAGCGTGGTCTCCGAAATAGCCATCGTCCCAGAGAGAGAGTGCAGAACGCCGACTTTAATCGTGTCAGCGGCCTGGGCATTTGACATGGTCATTGCAGACCAAGCCAAGGCCCCTGCGCCCATAAGCGCCTGAAGCTTCTTATTCATTCTATTGCCTCCACTGCGAGTTTATTGCACCGCAGTGTTGCTTGCTAAAATCGTGCCAGATTCCGAATAATATGCTGCAACGCCAGAAATCGCGGCGACTCAACGCAATATCCAACTATTTAACAGGCAGAAAATGGAAAATATTTGCGCTACGCGCGATTTAAATGATCACTTTTCGATCATTAATTAAAATTTGATTATTTTTTAATCACGTTGACCTTGGGCTTCTTCCCCCTTATCTGAGGGGCGGAAGTTTCGCCTTTCTGCGGTTATTGCACCACAATGCCCACAGGCCGAAGCATCCCGCCCCGTCGGCTCGCCGGCGGGGTTGTTTATATATGGCAATGCGGAACAATCATTGCGCCGCGATGGCAGGCAGATCCGTTGAAATGCCACCGATCACCGATCTAATTTGATTACGCAACCAGACCAACCCGACATCTTTATCCGCCCAGATCGGCCAGTTCATGGTTACCGGCGGGAAATTCAGTGGAATGGGCATTTCACAGAATACCAGCCCGAATAACGGCGCATATTGTGCCGCAATCCTGCGCGGTACAGTCGCGACAATCGGGGCATTCCGGGCAGCGGCAAGCAACGGCATGAAATCTGGTGCGGCCAGAACAACATCAAGATCGATGCCAATCGCACGTAATGCATCCCCAACGCAGCCTTCGACATTTCCGGTCTGAGACAGAACCGCGTGGCGCGCGCCAAGGTATGTTTCGCGAGATAAAGGCAGTGTCAGCTTGCAGATATCGGGGTTAAAGCAACAGGCCACACTGGACTCAAACAGCACTTCGCCGATCTGGCGAGACTCCTTGCATCCGATTGCCAGATCGATTTCACCTGCATTCAACATCAGATCGACCGTTTCAACCGTAATCGAACGACTTACCAGACGCACACCGGGTGCGGTTGATTGCAAATGGTGCACCAATGCTGGCAACAGGACCATTTCCATTTCGCCAGTGATACCAATGCGAAATATGCGATCTGCCGTGTCCGGATCAAAACTGTCGGTCGCCTGAAGCGCACTTTGCGCCTGCGTCAAAGCCGCCCGAATAGGTCCGGCAAGGGCCCGCGCCTTTGCGGTTGGCTGCATTTTCTGTCCGACACGGACAAAAAGATCATCCTGCAACAGCATCCGGAGCGTTGATAAATTGTGGCTCATGGCGGACTGACCAATCCGCAATTTTTCCGCAGATTTTGTGACGCTCAGCTCTTGCATCATTGCGTCAAATGCAATCATTAGGTTGAGGTCAAATGACCTTAAATTGAAATGATCAATAGTATCCATGATCCGCATCGATTTGATTACTGACTGATTGGAATATAGCCTTTCTCTATCGCGTTACAAGCTGCCGGTTAAATCCCGGCATTTGATTGAGGGAGAATATTCTAATGCTGTCACGCAGAGACATGCTTAAAGGTTCGCTTGCTGCCGCTGCCATCGGGGCGACGGCCAGCACCGTTTTTGTACCGTTGCGCGCTAGCGCCAAGGCACCATTGGTTGGCACACAGGCCCCCGGATATTACCGCCTGATGGTGGGCGAGGTCGAAGTTACCGCACTTTCGGATGGTACCGGGCAGTTTCCACTTGCCGATCTGTATCTCAATACCAGCCCCGAACACGCACGCACGGCCCTTGCCAATGCATTCCAGGGCACACCAACAACGACATCCGTGAACGCCTATCTTCTAAACTTCGGTGATCGTCTTGTGCTGCTGGATGCCGGGACCAGCGACCTGTTGGGACCTGCCCTTGGCAAATTACCGGCCAATATCATCGCATCGGGCTATCACCCCGATCAGATCGACGATGTGGTGATCACCCACATTCATACAGATCATACCGGCGGACTGACCTTGAACGGCAGCAAAGTCTTCCGCAACGCTACGGTGCATGTACCGAAACTTGATGCCGAATACTGGCTAAGCACGGAAAATCGCAACAAGGCCCCGGAAAGTGCCAAGCAATATTTTGATCAGGCCGTCCTATCGACCAAGCCCTATATCGACAGCGGCACACTTTCGACTTTCGAAACCAATGGCTCGCCGGTGCCGGGCCTGATCAATTCAACACATCGTCCGGGGCACACACCGGGCCACAGCGCCCTTTGGTTCGAAAGCAATGGCGAAAAATTCGTTTATTGGGGCGACATCACCCACGGCGATGTCATCCAGTTTGACGAACCGGGCGTCTCGATTGCGTTTGATGTCGATCCAGATCAAGCCATAACCACCCGCGAGGCTGCCTTTGCCGAAGCCGTATCAGAAAAATATCTGGTTGCCGGGTGCCATATCGCCTTCCCGGGCATTGGGCATGTCATCGAAG
>Ga0098035_1001255_pt1 | contig 12356 bp, 12 predicted proteins | sample 3_EtaG_FD_75046 | JGI IMG/M metagenome (GOLD analysis project Ga0098035, IMG submission 75046) | Marine viral communities from the Subarctic Pacific Ocean - 3_ETSP_OMZ_AT15126 metaG | ecosystem: Environmental > Aquatic > Marine > Oceanic | place: Pacific Ocean | collected 2015-01-07
ATGACCGGACGGAATTTGTTGTCACAAAAAGTTCATGGGAAAGTTTGTGATGCTTATCACTAACTAATCCGGGTTCGCTTGACGAGATATGCGTCAATCCTCATTACTGCGCAAGACCGCTGGAGTACGTCGGTCATTTTCTTTTATTTTCAATCTACTATGCAGCCGGTCACGAGCTGCCAGGAGTCAAAATGAAAAATGCAGTTTTGGGTACGACAGCTCTCGTCGCTGTTGGTGCACTAGCCGCCGCACCAGCCTCTGCCGCTGAGAAAATTCAGCTCGGAGTTGGTGGTTACATGCAGTCCACATACTTCTATCAGGACAGTGATGAACCCGCAGGCACTCCGTCCCGTATTTCCGATAAGGTGACGCAGGAAGGCGAAATCTTTTTCACCGGTACCACGACTTTGGACAACGGTCTGAAATTCGGCGTCAACGTTCAGCTTGAAGCCTATACTTCTACAGACCAGATCGACGAAACCTATATCTTCGTTGAAGGTTCTTTCGGTCGTGTGCTTCTCGGGTCCGAAAACAGCGCCTCATACCTGATGCACTTTACCAGCCCGTCACCTGTTCCAATGTTCTCTGCGGATTCGAACAACGTTGCTCCGACAGGACAGGCGAATACGACTTATAACAATATGTTCTCTGATGCGGACAAGATCACCTACTTCACGCCGCGTTTCGCCGGCTTCCAGTTGGGTGCGTCCTATGTTCCGGACGGGAATGCGGAAACAGGTTCAAACGGCAATGCGTTTAGTGCGCCACTCTATGAAGCTGGTCTTGACCGCGGTTACTCTGTCGCCGTCAACTATGTCAACAAGTTCGGCGAAGTCGATCTTGGCCTGTCTGCAGGTTATGAGCAGGCGGAAGTCGCGGCCGCATCTGAAGACCAGAAAGCCTACAGCCTTGGTGCAACGGTCGGATTTGCCGGCTTTACTGTTGGTGCCGGTTACGCAATGGATAAGGATCTCGCAGGCGTTTCCGACAGCGACAGGAAGGCCTGGTCCGCTGGTGTTAAATACGGCATGGGCCCTTGGGCAGTCGGTGTACAGTACTCAAAAACGACCGTTGAACCTGCTGCCGGAGCAGACCAAGATGCAACGACATGGGTAATCGGCGGCCAGTATGCCCTCGGCCCGGGAATCACGGCGTTTGGTGGTCTTGAAATCGACGACAACGACCTGACAGCCAGCACGGCGACCCGCATGGCCGGAAAAACGAACACTTTCTTCGTTGGTACAGCGGTCAATTTCTAATTCTCCAGCGCCTTGGAGAGACTGGGAAGAGGGCAGAGATTCTGCCCTCTTTTTTGTTGGTCACAGATTCTGGTGCGCCGTCCGTTGATTTACCCGTTATGCCAGTGCGGGCCGTTTGACCTCGAAAACAAGGTAATAATATGGCCACAGGGTTCAACGCTGCATTCAGGCGCTAAAAACTTATGAAAACAATATTGTTATACCGTTTTCCTAATACGCCATCACGGATACCCATCGCGAACCATGGCCCAAATGTGACTTTTTAAGCACAGTCGGGCAAATTTGGTAAAATCGCCATCGTCTTGCGCTTGACCGGATAGCCATTAACCTTCTTTACTCCCTCTTGACTAACGGGCCAATCGGCCTTGCGTCTGTATTTTAATCTTAGTTCTCTGGCTTTCTGAGCAGAGGGGAGACAAAATGAAAAAAGCAATCTTGGGTACAACAGCGCTTGTTGCCGTTGGTGCACTAGCTGCAGCACCGGCATCCGCTGCTGAAAAAATCGCCTTGGGTGTTGGCGGCTACATGCAGTCCACCTATTTCTATCAGAGCGCTGACGAGCCAGCTGGTACAGCTTCTCGTATCGACGACAAAGTAACGCAGGAAGGTGAAATCTTCTTCACCGGTTCAACAACTTTGGACAACGGCCTGAAATTCGGCGTCAACGTTCAGCTCGAAGCTTATCAGGCTACTGACCAGATCGACGAAACCTACATCTTCGTAGAAGGTTCATTCGGTCGCGTTCTGCTCGGTTCAGAAGACTCAGCTGCTTACCTGATGCATTACACGAGCCCGTCACCGGTTCCAATGTATTCCGCTGACTCAGCTAACATCTATCCGACAGGCCAGGGCAACACGACTCGCCCGAACATGTTTGCTGATACCGACAAGATCACCTACTTCTCGCCGCGTTTCGCTGGCTTCCAGTTGGGTGCTTCTTATGTTCCAGACGGAAACTCTGAAACAGGTTCAAACGGTTCTCAGTATGCAGCTCCGCTTTTCAAAGCTGGTCTTGACCGCGGTTGGTCAGCAGCTGCCAACTATGTCAACAAGTTTGGCATGGTAGACGTTGCTGTTTCTGCTGCTTACCAGGAAGCTGATGTAGCTGCTGCTAGCGAAGACCAGAGCGAATACAGCTTCGGTGCTTCTGTTGGTATCGCTGGCTTCACCGTTGGTGCTGGCTACGGTGTTGACCGTGACATCGGCGGCGTAAAAGACACAGACAACAAAGCATGGTCTGCTGGCGTAACTTACGGCATGGGCCCATGGTCAGTTGGTGTTCAGTACTCCAAGTCTACAGCTGAAGCATCTGGTGCAGCTGATGTTGACCAGACAACTTGGCTCGTCGGCGGTCAGTACACACTCGGACCGGGAATCACCGCATTCGGTGGTTGGCAGTATGACGAAAACGACCTGACTGCAAGTACAGCTTCTCGCATGGCAGGCGACACCAATACATTCTTCATTGGTACAGCTCTCTCCTTCTAATCTGAAGGAACTTCGAGATCGAGGAGGGCAGGTTTTCCTGCCCTCCTTTTTTGTTGTCCGCAAGTAGCGGTTTGACTATTTTACTATCGAAAACCTTCTTTTTCGGGATGCGTTATGGGCGGAATAATCTGGTTGGCTTCCTACCCCAAGTCGGGAAATACATGGACAAGAACTTTTATTAATAATCTGCTGCTTGATCCTGAGAAGCCGGTTGATATCAATGTGCTTTCCGACCTGACTCCGGGCGATGCCCGAAAGTCCTGGTACGAAAAGGCGGGCGGGATGCCCTATCACCGATATTCGATGGGACAGGTTGTCAGCTTGCGACCCAAGGTTCATCAGCTGATTGCTGACCTGCAGGAAGACAAGGTCTTTGTAAAGACGCACTCGATCTATGGCCAGTTGCATGGCGTTCCGCAAATCACCATGGAGTGCACCGCCGGCGCGATCTATGTTATCCGCAACCCGCTGGACGTGGCAATTTCGGTATCTTCTCATTTCGGATTGACGATCGATGGCGCCATCCAGTTGATGAATGATCCGAACGCTTTCCTGGATGAAGCGCCGACACTTGGAAACATTCGCCAGTATTTCGGGTCGTGGTCAGGCCATGCAAATTCCTGGACGCATTTTGACCGCGAAAGAATGCATGTCGTGCGGTATGAGGATATGCAGGAAAAACCTGAAGAAACCTTCAAGGCGATGGTCAAGTTCCTCGACCTCGACTTGCCGCAGGAACGCATCAAAAAGGCGATCGAGTTTTCCTCCTTCGATGTGGCCCGCAAGCAGGAAGATGAAAAGGGCTTTAAGGAGCAGTCGGCGATGAATGAGAAATTCTTCCGCGTCGGAAAATCCGGGCAGTGGAAGGACATCCTGACCGACACACAGGTTGACCAGATTATCAACAACCATCGGGTGACCATGAAGTATTTTGGTTATCTGCCGGACTAACCCAGTAAGTTTATACTAAAACCGGAAAGCTGTACCTATGGGCGGAATTATCTGGCTGGCCTCTTATCCGAAATCCGGAAATACCTGGGTGCGGACTTTTCTGCATAACCTGCTGCTCAATGCCAACCGGCCGGCGGATATCAATGAGTTGACCAAGTTCACAATCGGGGATGGCAACAAGGTCTGGTATGAACAGGTCACGGGAAAGCCTTATAGCGATCTGTCGGACGAAGAGAATGCGGCCATGATCCCGAAAGTTCACCAGGCCTACGCCCGGACACGCCCTGATTCCGTATTTGTCAAAACCCATAACTGGCTCGGTAAGAAGCATGGGATCCCTTTGGTGACGCCTGAATTTACCGCCGGGGCCATCTATATTGTCCGAAATCCGCTGGATGTGGTGATTTCCCTGTCCGATCATTACGGCATGACGATAGATCAGGGCGTTGATATGATGAATGATGAGGCGGCCTATAGTGGGGAAACGGATCGTAAAGTGCCCGATTTCCTGAGTTCCTGGTCAAACCATGTTACTTCCTGGCAGGCGATGGATAAGTCCGCGCGCCATATCCTGCGTTATGAGGATATGCTTTATAAGCCGGAAAAGACGTTCAGCGAGCTTGCAAAATTTCTCGGTCTAAAGCCACCCAAGGAACGGCTGAAACGGGCGATCAAGTTTTCGTCTTTTGAGACGTCGCGGAAACTGGAAGCGACAACCGGCTTTAACGAGCGATCGGACAAGGCGGAGAAATTCTTCCGTGTGGGCAAGGCCGGGCAGTGGAAAACGGTGCTCACACCGGAGCAGATTGAGAAAATTGTCACCGCACATCGCGATGTAATGAAGGAATTCAAGTATCTGCCGCCGGGATATAAGTGACGAAGTTTACATATTTTTAACCATAAACGGCGGTTTTTGCAAAAAAGTGGCTTTTATTTTTGGAAAATCACGCAAATTACACCTTAAGATTGGGGCTGGCTAAATGGCATCCGGAACTTCAAATTCAAAGGGCGATATCGCCGCAAATTTCGATGCCATCACGGGGCGGATCCAGGAGACAGCGCAAAAATGGGAGCGGCAAGCGGCCGCTGTTGACCTGATTGCGGTCAGTAAACGTCAGCCTGTGTCGGCAATTGAGGCAGCGCTTGCCCATGGGCATCGCCATTTCGGGGAAAACCGGGTCCAGGAAGCGCAGGAAAAATGGCCGGACCTGAAATCGCAGTACACAGATATCGAGCTGCACCTGATCGGACCACTGCAGACCAACAAGGCAAAGGACGCCGTGGCGCTCTTCGATGTCATTCAAACGATTGACCGCCCGAAACTTGCCCGCATTCTCGCAAAGGAAATGACGGCAGCCGGGCGAAACTTGCCTGTTTATATTCAGGTTAATACGGGCAAGGAGCCGCAGAAAGCCGGCATTTTTCCCGAGGATGCGGATGCATTTATCACCGAATGCCGGGAGGGCCTTGGGCTCAACGTTATTGGATTGATGTGTATCCCGCCGGTGGAGGAACAGCCCGCACCGCATTTTGCGCTGCTTGGGAAAATTGCGGCGCGCAATGGTCTTACCCGTCTCAGCATGGGGATGAGCGCTGATTTCGAGACGGCAGTCCAGTTCGGTGCAACCGCGGTCCGCGTCGGGACGGCTCTCTTCGGGACGCGTAGCGACCCGTAATCAGGGCTCCGGAATATGAATAGCAGTGCGCTCTTCAAGTGCGGCAAGCAACAATAGCAGGTCGTCTTTTTGAAGTGCGACGCAGCCTTCTGTCGGGACGTAGCCCTCGCGCGCCACATGCATGAAGATGCAGCTTCCTGCCCCCGGTATGACCGGATCGTCATTATAGCCCAGTACGACCAGCAGGTCATAGACATCGTCCGTGCGCCAGAGCTGTTCATGACTGGCGCTGAAAGGCAGGCGGACATACTGGTTATAGAGGGTATGATCAGGCGCGTCGCACCAGCCATCGAGAGGATCCATTTCCTCTACCGGAAGCCGGCATTCGGGCGGGCTGTTGAATTTATCCGGCCGATAATAGAGTTTTCGTAACGGAAAACGCCCGGCGGGCGTGGCATGATCTCCTTCACGCTTTGCTGCCGTGATTCCGGCCTTGCCGAGGGCGCAGCCAAACTCATGCCCGCCATAGCGAAGGCGGGCCCGGGACCCATCTATATTGATGATTTCGATATCCATTGAGGAAGTTTACGGCGTCAAGACGTCAAAGTCATCCAAGGAAATAGGTTACGGAGCGGGACGTTCCTGGGGCCAGTTGGTGAGATTATCGGGTCGTACAAGCTGTTCGGTCGCAGACGCGGCCTTCTGATAGGCCGCGCTGGCGGCCTTCGCATCCACCGGCGGAATTTCCAGTGCGGATGGCGCGGTGTTAAAGCTTCTGAAGACAGCGTGAAGCTGCTCTTCCGACAAATTCTGTGTTTTCGCATTTTCTAGCTGCTGCAAAAGTGCCGGTTTTTCACCCTTCCATTCCAGCCCGATGGGGGAAGCTAAGGGGAGTTTCTCGCTGACAGGCATTTCCGGAATATCCTGTGCGGGCGCGATCGGCGCCTCCAGCGGCGCGCTGACAACCGGCGCCGCAGCAACAGGCGCTGCGGCAACAGGGGACGTTCTGGCCGCGGCAACTGCGGCATCGGATGACTCTTCGATCGCGGGCGGCGCGGTGGAGGCGATCATTTCGTCGGGTGCTGCTTCGTCCTCCTCGTTGGAAAACAAACTGATCACATGTTCGCCGACATCCTTGCCAGTTGCCTCCTCAACTGCGGAATTAACCAGGGAAACGGCCAATCCTATCGCGCCGCCATAAATGGTTCCGCCAATACTGCGGGCGCCGGGGCTGATTTCATCGCCGGTAATTTCCCGATAGAGGGATGAAATGCCGGGAATATGCTGTAACGGGTTGATGATATCGAGGAAATCGTCGAACCCGAAGCCATCATCCCCAAAGCTGTCTTCATCGGTAACCTTGTTGCCGTTTTCATCGAGGCGTTCCTTTGGTACATACAACGCGACCCGATCGTTCGGCAGGGCCCGATCGAGATAGGCGTAGGGATCATGAGTAACAGCGTTGATCGACATAAATTTCTCCTTGCCCGGTATATGAGCAAGGAGCGTGCCAAAACGACCCGCAAAAATCGGGGTACTATCGGGCAATAACACGGAAATGGCGGCAAAAATTGCCGACTAGGGGTGACATTCCCTATAGATAATGCCCACTGCGCTTTTTCTTGGTGGCAAGATAAAGCTCGTTATGGGTGTTGGAGGGGAATTTGTGGGACACCCGCTCAGTGATCGCGATGCCATGCCGTTCCAGACCCTCGACCTTTTCCGGATTGTTGGTCATCAGCCGGATTTTCTTGAACCCGAGCAATCTCAACATCTCCGCGGCAGGACGGAAAACCCGTTCATCCGCATCGAACCCGAGCCGTTCATTGGCATCAATTGTATCAAAGCCCTGTTCCTGCAGCTTGTAGGCACGCAGTTTGTTGATCAAGCCGATGCCGCGTCCTTCCTGCGCGAGGTATAGGAGAACGCCGCCGCCTTCCTCAGCAATAGCTTTCAACGCCCCGCGAAGCTGTTCCCCGCAGTCACATTTGAGGGACCCGATCAGGTCTCCTGTAAAGCATTCCGAATGCAGCCGCGCCAATACGGGTTCGCGCCGGTTGGGATCACCAACAACGATTGCCAGATGCTCGATCCCGCCGTCTTTCGGACGAAAGGCGTGAAAGGTTGAGTTCTCCGCCGCCTGAAGAGGCACACGCGCGGAAGCAACCGGCGTTAACTGGAGCGCAGCGGTATCTTCAAAGGCGAGAATGTCGTCAATAGTGACAATCGACAGATCATGTTCCGTCGCTACATCCGCCACCCTGTCAAGTGGAAGCGCCGCCGCCAGGACCGAGGGGAGGAGGCGACCGAGTTTGGCCAGCTTGATCGCCGCGGACACCGTCGGCGGTAATCCCTCTTTCAGCCGGGTAAAGGGGCCGCGAAAGGGCTGGTCGAGATCGTGGACCGCATCGGCAAGCGCGCGCATCAGCGGCGCATCCATCCAATCCTCGATCACCAGGCGGATAGTGTCGTCCCCTGTCGGCTGGATGTGGAGCACATTGGCGCGATGGGCCGTGAGCGCCAGGACCGGCTTCGCGCCGCTTCGCGTGGCAAGGGTTTCCAGTTCCGGGTCGAAGGCCATTTCTGTGGCGAGCACGAGTGACGCCTCACCATCACCTTTCACAACGACGCTCAGCCCGCGGCGTAAGTCCGCGATGGCGCGATCAACAGCACGCAGCCGTTTGAGTTCGGTCTTGTCTTTGTTATTGTTACTCATATTGTTCTGGTTTCCGGTGCGCGAGTTCAGCGATGCATCAGGATTATTAGCAGGCGATGGTGGCGGGCCGCAATTGTTATATTATCACAATCGCCCATGACCAGCATTTTTCCGCCGCGTCTCACTTAAAACGGCGGGTTGTCGCGGTTAGTGCCTCACAGACCTTCACTTTAACGTGAATAGTTGCGGCTAACTGTCCTACTTGCCCTTGAATACCGCCATATGATACCAACTTTTAAGGCTGGAGAGCCATACAGGATGGTCGACCGGACAACAGCAGTGGGGAAATACGCAAATGACGGGCGGTAAAAAGATTCTTCTGGTCGATGACGATAATGCGTTGCGGGAAACACTGGCTGAGCAACTCGACCTGCATGAGGAATTCCTGACCCATCAGGCGGCAACGGCATGCGAGGCACTGGACAAGATCAAGAAGAGCCATTTCGACCTGATCCTGCTAGATGTCGGCCTGCCGGATATGGATGGACGCGAGGCTTGCAAACTCATCCGCAAGACCGGTAACAAGGCGCCAATCATTATGCTGACGGCCCAGGACAGCGACAGCGACCAGATTCTCGGCCTTGAGTCCGGGGCCAATGACTATGTCTCGAAACCCTTCCGCATCGGCGTACTCCTTGCCCGTATCCGGTCCCAACTCCGCCAGCATGAACAGAGCGAGGACGCTGTCTTCACCATCGGACCCTACAGCTTCCGACCGGCGGGTAAGCTGATGCTGCACAAGGAAACGGCACAAAAGGTCCGGTTGACCGAGAAGGAAACAGCCATACTGAAATATCTCTACCGTGCTGGAAAAAAGGTCGTGACCCGCGATATCCTGCTCAATGAGGTTTGGGGCTATAATGCCGGGGTGACGACGCATACGCTGGAAACGCATATTTACCGGCTGCGCCAGAAAATCGAGACAGAGCCATCGGATGCCAAAATCCTGATTACTGAACCGGGTGGCTATCGCCTGGTTCCCTGACCCGCCTTACCCATTCTCCCTGAGAACCTGACCGGCGAGGTAAAGACTCCCCGCTATCAGCAGACGACAGGGTTTTTCCCGCATGGTGGGCCTTAATGCTTCAACGGCCGCCATCAGGGACGGCATTTCTGACATATCCAGCCCGACCGCGCGGGCCATATTGGCGAGATCCGCGGCGGGTGTGGCCGCCGCTTCCTCGGGGATAGTAATGCAATGCCCTTTCTCCATCACCGGGGCAAGCCAGGAGAAGAAGGATTTCTGGTCCTTGGTGTTCAGCATTCCAGCGATGAGATAGCTGGGTTTCGGGTTCTGCCGGTTCCAGCTTGCGAAACTTTTCGCGATCTGCTCCCCGGCTGCCGGATTATGCCCGCCGTCGAGCCAGACTTCCACATGGGAGGGCAGCGCCGCCACGATTGGGCCTTTTGACAGGCGCTGCATCCGTGCCGGCCACTCCACGCGTCGCAGGCCCTCACTGATCGCTGCGTCGGAGACGGCAAATCCACCAATATGGTGGAGGCAGGCAACTGCCGTTGCCGCATTGTCGATCTGGTGAGTGCCGTGTAGCGCCGGTTCGGGAAAGTGACGGGGACCCTCCGGTCCCTTATACTCCCAGCCATCCGTTGTTTTCCGGCAGGACCAGTCTTCCCCATGTATAAAGGTTGCGGATCCCAGCTTTTCTGAGGTTTCGCGCAAGACATCCAGTGCCACTTTTTCCTGTGGGCCGATCACAACCGGCACGCCGGCTTTAATGATCCCGGCCTTTTCCCTGGCAATCCCGGCAAGATCGGTACCTAAAAACTCTGCATGATCATGGGAAATGGGCGTAATCGCCGTGAGGGCCGGACGTGCCACCACGTTGGTGGCGTCATAGCGCCCACCAAGCCCTGTTTCGAGCAGGAGAATATCCGCCGGTGTCTCGGCAAAGGCCTTGAACGCCGCGATAGTAGTAATCTCGAAATAGGTAATCGGGGTATCGCCATTGGCGGTTTCGCAGGACAGGAGAAACTCGCTCAACGTCTCCTCATCAATGATTTTCCCGGCCAGACGGATACGCTCGGCAAAGCGCACCAGATGCGGCGAGGTGTAGACATGCACCCGGTAGCCTGCGGCCTCCAGCATCGCGCGAAGATAGGCGAGCAGGGAGCCCTTGCCGTTGGTTCCCGCCACATGAACAACAGGGGGCAGGCGCCGTTCCGGATGATCGAGCTTGGCAAGGAGCGGCAGCATGCGATCAAGGGTGAGGTCGATGATCTTCGGGTGCAGCGTCATCAGCCGCGCAAGAATCCGATCGCTGTTGGTCCCGGTCACAATGGGATCAGTCTATTTTTTGCCGGCGCTGGTGGCTTTTTCGTCCGGCGCCTTATTCGAGTCAGAAGATTTGCCAGTTTTCTTGCCGTTACTCTTCGTCACCGCGGGCGGCAGATTCAGCTTTGTGCCTAGCAAATCGATCACACGGCAAAGGGTTTCGCGCATGTCCTGGCGATGCACGACCATGTCGAGCATGCCATGCTCCAGCAGGAATTCCGCGCGCTGGAACCCGTCGGGCAGGGTTTCACGGATCGTTTCCTCAATCACGCGGGGACCGGCAAAGCAGATAAGCGCGCCCGGCTCCGCAATCTGGATATCCCCCAGCATGGCGTAGGATGCCGTGACCCCACCTGTTGTCGGGTCAGTGAGGACTACGATAAACGGCAGGCGGCTCTCTTTTAGCCGCTGGATCGCGACTGTCGTGCGTGGCATCTGCATGAGGGAGAGTATCCCCTCCTGCATCCGGGCGCCCCCGGCAGCCGAAAAGAGGATCAGCGGGGCTTTCTGCAAAATTGCGAGTTTGGAGGCGGCGACAATGGCCTCTCCCACGGCCAATCCCAGGGATCCTCCCATGAAATCGAAATTCTGCACAGAGATAACCGCCGGGTTGCCCCCCATCTTGCCATGGGCGACCTTCATCGCGTCGACATCACCGGTCTTGTTGCGGGCATCCTTCAACCGCTCGGTATAGCGTTTGGAATCGCGGAACTTTAACGGGTCAACCGGGACTTCCGGCAGTTCGATAAGATCGTATTTCGCGTCATCGAACAGCGCCTCGAACCGTTCTTTCGGCGAGATACGCATATGGTAGTCGCAATGGGTGCAGACATTCTGGTTGGCTTGCAGGTCGTTATGGAACAGCATCTGGCCGCAATCGGGGCATTTAACCCAGAGATTGTCAGGGGTATCCTGTTTCGTTGTCAGTTGCCGGAATTTCGGCAGGACCTTGTTCGTCAACCAGTTCATGTTTGTGTCCTGTTACGTCTTTTTTACGCTGCGGATACCCGCTGAAATCTCGCGCGCCAGTTCAAGCACCCGATTTACTGAATCCTTATCATTGCTGCCGAGGGCAACTTGCTCAACAAGAGCAGTGCCGACAACCGCACCGTCGGCTATTTTCGCGATTTCCGCAGCCTGCGCCCCGGTGCGAAGACCAAAACCCACGGCTATCGGCAGATCCGTCGTCTTGCGGATCCGGGTGAGGGCGGTTGCAACATCGCTCGCTTTTGGCGCCGCGGCGCCCGTGGTTCCGGCAATAGAGACATAATAAAGGAAGCCGGATGAATTGGCGAGAACCTTCGGCAGGCGTTTATCGTCGGTGGTCGGTGTTGCAAGGCGAATGAAGTTAAGCCCGGCCTCGCGCGCGGGAAGACAAAGTTCCTTGTCCTCCTCGGACGGAAGGTCAACGACAATCAGCCCATCGACTCCGGCACTCGTTGCATCCGTGAGAAACTGATCGACCCCATAGTTATAAATGGGATTATAATAGCCCATCAGCACGATCGGCGTGTCGTTATCGTCCTGTCGAAACTCGGAAATCAGTTTCAACGTCTTCTTCAAGGTCATTCCGCCGGCGAGCGCACGAAGCCCCGCCTGCTGGATCGCCGGGCCATCGGCCATTGGGTCGGTGAAGGGCAGCCCGACCTCGATAATATCCGCCCCGGCGCCGGGTAGCCCCTTTACGATCTCAAGTGCGGCATCATAATTCGGGTCGCCCGCCATGACATAGGTGACAAAGGCAGCGCGCCCCTCGGCTTTCAGGGCCTTGAAACGGCGGTCAATACGGGTATCACTCACAACTCAACTCCCAGCGCATCGGCAACGGTGAAAATGTCCTTATCGCCCCGACCGGAGAGATTGATGACGATGATATGATCCTTCGGGAGGTCCGGCGCGAGCTTTTCAAGATAGGCAAGTGCATGGGCGCTCTCGAGTGCGGGGATAATCCCCTCAAGCTTGCAGCAAAGCTGGAAGGCGTCCAGTGCCTCCGCGTCCGTTGCATTCACATATTTGACCCGCCCGATGTCATTGAG
>Ga0098035_1001256_pt1 | contig 12354 bp, 14 predicted proteins | sample 3_EtaG_FD_75046 | JGI IMG/M metagenome (GOLD analysis project Ga0098035, IMG submission 75046) | Marine viral communities from the Subarctic Pacific Ocean - 3_ETSP_OMZ_AT15126 metaG | ecosystem: Environmental > Aquatic > Marine > Oceanic | place: Pacific Ocean | collected 2015-01-07
CTCGTACCCCAGTTCCCTGATAGCCTTTGCAACCTCATCAGTCATCACAATCCCGTCCCCGTCATTAAACCCCCATTTGCTGAAGGCTTCTTCCCAACTCCACTCAATAATTATTCTAGGCATCAGAACTCTCCTCTTTCATGGTTCTCTATATATAACTGGGTTCCACGGGGAGAGTAGGCTCTCCCGTTCCGGTAGTTATCTACCGTCTTGTCTATAGCCTCTGCGAGACCTTCCAGAAAGGTCTCGTTGGCTTTGGGATAGGCTCCCACTACATCCAACTCTATTGTTAGAGTGGCAGTGGTGGCAGTCTGTTTTATGTTCGGCATTGCATCTCCTTTATATATGCTTATTTGTTGCCCCTGACGCCTCAGAGAGAGGCGTTTCGACCATTTAGGTCTCATCAGAGGGACTGAATCCACTCTGATGCTTTTTGCCCCTGAGAGGCTGACACTACGACAAGCTTTTTATCCTTCTTGATCTTCTTGGCCCATCCAGTGATATAGGCTTCTGAATTATCGATAGTGTTGGTAATCCCAGAATCATGACAAAGGAAGGTGGCGGAGAACTCTGCAACGAGTTCTTCCTTGGAATAGGTAGCACTACCAAAGGGAGCAATACCGGTCTCCAGTTCATGGCGGTTTAATCGCTTCTTGTGACCCGTGCTATGGCTTAGTTCATGGAACAGGGTGCTGTAGTACTCCTCTGGGCTATCAAACGTCTCTTTGAGAGGCATATGGATTGAATCCTTAGCAGGGACATAGAAGGCACTATTTCCGCCATGAGCGATAGTGGGTTGATCTGGCATTCCCCTGATGATTCTTTCAGCTTCCAGAATAGGGCTGAACTTGTTACCTTCTAGGTCTGGGACGTTGAATGGCTCAATGTCGAGATCGTCACACTGCTCAACATTAAATACCGTGTAGTAGCGGAGAAGGAAGAACATTTCATCCAGATAAACTTTCTTCCCGTCCTCGCCTTTGGCATATTTCTGCATTGGCTTCCAGAAGACTACCGGCATTCCCTTCTCCCCTTTCCGAACTTTCCCGTTGAGGGATTTGGCTTTATTGAACGTGACCCATCTGGGGTCTGAGAATTCAGTCATTCCCAGAAGAATTACATTGATTCCCCGATAGGGTCTCCCGTCCACGTTCTGGGGAGCTGTACCCCCCAGAGTCGTCCAAGGCTTATGCCAAGGAACTGTACCGTTCTCCAGAGCCGTTAAGACTCTACTGGTGATTACTTCGTATGGTGTATCTTTATTCATTTTTGCACTCCAGGATTTTTTGCAATTTTGTTTCCGCAAGCAAGGCATTCACTGTTTAAAAAGATGTAGTGGTCAAAGCAGACCACGGCGTCTAAGGCTTCCCCAGTAGGGTTATCCACAATGACGGCCTCACCATCTAATAGGTCTCGTAAATCGTCCCAAGTCATATCAATTCTCCTTATACCCTAGGGTCGACTTCATCCCAGAGAGAGATGACAGTTTCAACCCTTTTTAAAGCTTGTTCTAGCGTGGCGACTGGAGCGTTGTAACCGCATTCCACCCATTCCCCAACACCTTTGAGTAATGCGGCTATGTCCTCATCTTCCATAGTTTCAATGACAAAATCCCAACCACCTTCCTCGTTGTAATGCCGGTAAGCATGGCTTTTAACCGCTTCCACCAGAGACTGGATATCCACTTCCTTCCTCTCAGGCTTATTAAAGAGATATTCCTTAGTCCATTTGTTCTTGAAAGCATCCCCTTTGGTCTCGTCTGTATACATATACATGTAGTCCTCAACATTGGCTCTGGTGAGTACCCCAGACGCTACAGCATCTTCAAATACTGTATTTAGCTTCTTATCCATATCGGTTCTCCTTGTGATTTCGCTGAGTTACTGACTCAGACTCATCAGTACAGATTAGTTTCTGTAGATCACGCCCCCCAGAAGAGGGCGTGATTACTAATAGTCCGGCTCTATTGTTTCCCCCATGGCAATGAGTTGACCGTACCCGTCCCCACCATTTTTAGACCATCCACAATAGCAACGTGCCAGTCCTTTATGATCGCTACAACTCAGGCAAACCTTACTCCCACAATAGTTAGACCACTCATAACTATGGGAACAACCCTTTTGTACAGGCTTTTTATTAAGTTCATTCTCAAATGCTGAACATTTGGAATGGTAGTTAACCCCTTCCATAGTGTGGACAATGGATTCTCCCTGACGAATGCCCCCACAATTGGTTACTTTTTGTAATCTGCAATATCCATCAAACATTGCTTGCATATCCGCTCTCCTTGTTTTTAGTTGCTTGTGTACAGTACCGGTACAGTACTGGTATTACCCCCCCCTCTCTCCTAAAGGAGAGGGGGGGGTAAATGCTAGTTAATAAAGACTATTTATAAGCGTTCCGATTTGCTTGGTATGGTGCAAGATAGAAAGCGTTCCCAGCCTTGTCGTCCGATAGTGTTGTAAGGAGTCTTTGCCCTATCGTCTGAATCCCTTACTCTTGTGACCTTTAGACTACCGGCATTCCTTATCTTGTTGGCTTTATCCATGACCCTGTTCAAAACCTTCATACGCCTTTGCCCATATGTTCCCTTGGTAGCTGTTGGAACCCCCCAGTCTAACCACGCCTTGGTTAACTGGAATTTATGGTTACCAAGGGCTAATGAGACCCCATCATCCCCAACCTTGCTACCGTGTACTAAATACAGGGCTGTACTTAGTGCCTCGTACTCACTCTCAAAATACTTTTGTTCCATCCTGATTCACTCCTTGTGAACTTGTTTCTTGACCCCCCTTGTTGGGAGCCAAGTGGCAAAGCCAAGTCAATCTTATCAAATGGTAGTACCCAGTACAAGTAAAGCTAATCCCATTACATGTAATACTTGTAAATTACATGTAATAAACATGTAAATTACGCCCGTTACATGTAATACCGGTTAAGATGTTGTTATGAGAAAGAGCAAGTTAACAGAAAAACAGAAAGCCTTTGTTGATGCCTATTTAAACTCCAACCGGAACGCCTCACTGGCGTACAGAACAGTCTACGGGGACAAAGGGGACAACGTGGTCAATGCGTCCGCCAGTAGGCTTCTCAAGAATGTTAATGTGATGGACGAGATTGTTAAGATTCAGCAAGAAAATGCACTTATAACCCAACGAAAACAGGACATAAACAGGGACTTCCTTATTGATAAGTACCTTCAGGTGATTGACCTTGCACTGGAAGAACGCCAGTTATCAGCCTGTAGGCAGGCTCTGGATAGCCTGAGCCATTTGGCAGGCGTCTGGACGTCCAAGACTGAGGTACATGTCTCTGGGACGGTAGACCACCAGCTCCAGAGCCTCTCCAGTGAAGAGCTGATGCAGGCTCTACAGCAAACCAGACGACCTGCAATCGAGGCTGAATACCGGAATCTGGAGCAGTAATCTGTGCTGGGACGGTACTGGGATAGTCAGCCGTCACTAGTCCTTACTAATCACCTCTGACGCCACCCTCAGACCCATTTTGGCGATAAGAGGCCGTCAACAGTCCTTACTATATATAGTCAGCACTCTGCTGTCGTCAAAGATCAGCCGTCACAAGTGCCAGGGCGATTTTTGTTAAGGTTTTTGTTAAGTTCCGGTTAATGGTTAACATTCAAGCAGAAATTCAAGGCATAAAAAAAGGCCCTGTACCAAAAGATACAGGGCCAGTAGCCTACTACTCTATTTATTGAAACTCTAACCAGTAGTTTTCTTCTTCTATGCTATTCATAGACTCTTCTGGCAGATGATCAACTGTATTCACGTAGCCTGTACCGCCATTGGCATCTGGATAAGCTTTGTACGCTTCTTTTTCGCTATCAAAGCTATCCACAAACGACTTTTTTTGTTGACCAGCTAAAAGGCTATCTTTTTCCCATATAGACCACTCAAACACTGACCAGCTATATTCCTCAAACTTATTAGCTTCAATTGTGTGAAAAGTATCTTGTTCCATTTCTATTTCCTTTAGCTCCTCGGCGATTACACCGAGGAGCTGCTTGTTTAATGTTTTATGTAGCTTACGTTCTGGACTACTGGTGACCAGCAAGCGTGACAGTCTATACCGCCATTTTGAGCGCCCCAGCAAGTATTTCCTTGACTGTTAGCGGGGCAGATATGACTGTTAGCCATTAGCCATTGGTGGTCTAGTGTGTGAACTGTGCTGGTAGGTAAACCTATCTCACTAGGAGCAGGTCCATTGACCATATGGGCAGATAATCGAATGACTAGATTTTCTGGTTGTGTAGCTCCTGCCCAATGCATATATTCTATGGCTATCTTATATTCCCTGGTTGGCAACCAGTGTTTAGTATCTGGTGTTAGTGTTGCTACCTTGTGAACGTTTATTAGAAATTCAACATTCGGAACGTCACCAGCAGACAACCAACGAAAATATTCATGTGAATATCTATTAATAAGGAATGCCATAGCCTGACACCATTTCGGATGGTCTAGCGATTCTAGGCGCCTATATTGTGCTGGTTGCACTGTCTTATGAAATACTGCGAATAATCCTTTCTCAGCATAGCAGTCAGAACAAACAGAATTTTCAATTTCTTTCAGTTTGTTACCTGTAAAGCATTCGGCAGGAGGTAGGTTATAGGTTTTAGCCTTATCCATTTTACTAACAGTCTGGATACCTCCTCCTGTAATTTCTTTGGCTTGTTTTACTGTAAATCTTTTCATTTTATTTCCTTTAACACTGGGCAGGTATCCAGCCCGCCCAGTGTAGCCTGTGTTTATTAAATGCTTATATCGATATCTAGTACTTCTACCTCTTCCAATGCAGTATCCAAAGCTTCAAGTTTATTGCTAACGTTTATCAATAAACCTATTGCATCTTCTGCGGCACTAAAATCGCTATCAATTTGATCTTTTACACTTTCGATCATACGTACCTTATCTTCTAGCTGTGCGCCTATATCATCGACAAGGCTACGCACGTTCTCCAGTTCACTTTCCAGATCGCTAGCTGGAGGTAAATTGTTAAATATTTCAGTGTTGTTATCTAATATGCTCATATTATTTTCCTTGTTCTGTATCTTGTTTGTTGCGCTATGAATTCTCATAGCCATAAATGGTGTAGTGCCTTGACTGGTAACACCAACCAGATCGGGCAGTACACCAATCGATCCGGCTGGTTGGCTATGTAGCGTTGATTCGTTCATCTCTTATCCTTATAGTGACTAAGTCAAGCCCTAACCCCTAGGGCTTCTTATTTCTACCATATAGATAATGAGAAAGTAAAGGTATTACTGGTCTATTTCGGGCAGGTAGCTAATAAAGGTAGAAGGTGGCTGGTGGGTTGAGGAGTCCCGAAACCAATAGGAAAGCGAGCGAACCGGTGCCGACCCGACCGCCTAATATAAGTCCTCTGAAGCAACCAACCAAAATTTTGCAATCCTGCAGTTTTGCGCTCTGGTTACGGTACTGGTATTACACAACCCCCTCTCCTTTAGGAGAGAGGGGGTTTGTGTATAGGGCAGTTGATAAAAGATGTTAAGTCGGGTATTTTAATATAGAGTGCGGGGTTCATATCTCCTTTAAAACGCTTACTACTATAGTTATCCCGCACTCCCACACAGGAGGAAGTTATGCCTAAAGGGTATGGATATGGTAAAAAGAAGCCTATGAAGCGACCTAAATAGTGAAGTCCCTTATATGTGTATATGGGGGCCATGGTGACTGTGGTCTGGGTACATGCAATTGTGAGTGTCATGGAGAGGATTAATGGTCTCTGCTACAGAGGATGTAAAGAAAGAGGCGGCCCGAAGACTGGAAAGGGAACTCGCAAGTAGGAACTTTATAGCTCCTTATACTGACGATCCTGGTGACAGGGAGGTTGATTTCCTTGATTACGTGAAGATTCTTGAGAGGGCGCAGATACATTCAGGGGTGTCAGGAGGGGCGGTACCCTTTCAGAAGTGGGATTATATAGAGGGACTCGCAAGGTCCATTGTAGATAACCGTCTTGTAGCTGTGCTGAAGGCAAGGCAGTTGGGATTTTCGTGGACGAGTGCTGCGTATGCTGCGTGGTTACTTACGTTTAAGCACGGTACTAATGTTCTTATGATTTCCAAGGGACAGACGGAAGCTTTTTCTTTGCTGGATAAGGTTCGGTTTATATTAAAGAATCTGCCAGATGACTGGCAGGCTCCTTTATCTCCTGATTCAAGGAGTGAGATAGGGATACCGGACCGTGACTCCAAGGTAATCGCCCTACCCTCTACGGAGGATGCGGGGCGATCAGAGACAGCGTCTGTGGTTATACAGGACGAGGCTGACTTTCACGAGTACCATATGCAGAACTATGCTGCTGTAAAGCCTACTGTGGATGCTGGTGGGCAGATGATTATGGGTTCCACCTCTAATAAGAGGCATATGAGTACGTTATTTAAGGAGCTTTACAGGAACGCTCCTGACAATGGGTGGCACAAGTTATTCATACCCTGGGGTGCCAGACCCGGAAGGGATGATAAGTGGTATGAGGGTGTTAAGGATACCGTTCCCTCTATAGATTTACATGGAATGAGTCCTGAACAGTTTATGGAACAGGAGTATCCCGGTGATGAGACTGAGGCGCTTGCACCTCCACGAGCGCAGAGTATTTTTGACCGGGATATTATCGCTGGCATGGCTGACGATTGTATTAAACCACTTAGAGAGGTTGGCCCTGCCAGTATCTATCAGGACTATCGTGCTGGTAAAAGGTATGTTGCCGGAACTGATGTTGCCTCCGGGGTGGGTATGGACTACTCAGTTACTGTAATAGTTGATGCTATTACAGGCTACGTAGTAGCCGATCTGGTAACGAATACCTTGCAGCCGGAGGATTTTTCCGTGGCTTCAATGAGGTTACTTGAGGAATACTATAAGCCTGACTGGGGAATCGAGAATAACTTCTCTGACACGGTATTGACTATAGCCAGGGATCAGAATTACCCTAAGATATATAAGAGGCGTGTTGGAAGGGGTAGAAACATGCGTAGGGAACATGGGTGGAAGACGGACAGGATGAGCCGTATGACACTATTCGATGAACTACGGGCCACTTTTAATGCGGGACAGTTAACTATTCCCAATAAGTACGGCCTTGATGAGTTTACAACTATCATTGCCGCACCGGGGGAAAAACCGCAGGCTATGGGTGGCGCCCATGACGACTATGTCATGGCACTTGGTGTTGCCCTTATGGTTAGAAGTGAGAAAGGAATCATAAATAATCACAATATAGTACCGCTACCGGCACTGGGATAGGGATATAACATGGCTGACCTTAGAGAAAGACCTGATGAAGAACAGATTGTTCGCTTTCGCTCCAAGATGGGCGAATTGTGGGGGAAGGCACACGCAGAATTCCGTGATAACGATGCGTATTACCAGAGAAGGTTTAATGTATGGAGTCAGAACTATCAGGGAAGGCCCGTATTTTATGACTCTACCCCTACTCATCTTGTTGATCATGCCGTATCTACACTGATGAATTTCGATCCCCGTATACACAGGGAACCTGTAGGGGATACAGAGCAGCACAAGATTGATGCTACTGACCTTGAGAATGGACTAAAAGCAGTACTGGATGGTGCCGGAAGGCAGGAAACAGTAATGCCCTGGAAGATGATGGCACAATACCTTGTCGCTCATGGTTATGCTGTTATTGAAGGGCCACTCCTTTCTGGCCTTCAAGACAGGCCACCGGAACCTACAAGGTCCGATTATGAAGACGATGAAGGGTACGATGCTGCAACTACTACATATAAGGCACAGAGAAAATCATTTAACCCTATACGTATAAGGGTTCCGCATCCGTCTACTGTTTTAATGAACCCAAGAGAAAAGACGCCTACTATGGCTATCAAGGCATCTAAAATGTCTGCACAGGAACTTCATGAGCAGTCTGTTATGAAAAAAAAGAGGCAGAGACGTAAGTATTCTGAAATATTTGATATGGGTTCGCTTGATCCGTGGGATGAGGTTGAATGCTGGGATTACTGGACACCTTACTGGCATGTAAAGCTTGTGGCTAACCCGCAGGCAAATTTTGGTTCTCCTACCTCCAGGGCGGCTACTCCTATATGGATGGAAAGAAACACATGGGGATTTGTTCCTTTTGTACACACATTCTCTGGTTGGGGAATGGATATGAGTGATACCGGAGGAGACCCTGCCAACCTTGCACAGGGTATATTGACTCCTAACAAGGAAACAATCAGGAAAAGAACACAGGAACTGTCTGCTTTTCACCAGATGCTTTTAAGACAGGCATTTGCTCCTATGGGAACCTCACGAGACCCATTGACACTGGCAGCAGCCATATCAAATGAGGGGATACTGGAGGGAGACCCACAGGATTACTGGGTTATGCAGACTCCTGATATTCCTTCGTGGGCGCAAAATATCAGGGCTGGTACTGATACGACACTTGAGATGGGAACCTATACATCTGCACTGGCAGGTATGAAACAGCCGGGGGTAGGTACCGTAGGACAGCAGGCAATACTTAACACTGCCGGAATGAAGATATTTGGTCCCCTTGAGGCCCAGCGAGAACATGTATCATCTCTTATTGGTGGAAGAGTATTGCAGCTTGTTGATACTGTTTCTGAACTTAGAAATGGTATTGGTGCTGATGGTAAAACACTTAGACGCTCCCAGATACACAATATATACGATGTGAAGGTACAGTTTCCTCATTCCGATCCTGTTATGGAGATGCAGAGAAGGCAAATGGCATTATCTGAATTTCAGGCTGGTCTTATAGATTCAATGACATATTATGATCAGGCTGGATACGAAGGTGGTACCGAAATCAAACAAAGACTTATTGAAGACGCAATAAGACAGCTTCCTTCAGTAAGGGAGAAGATTGAACAGACTGTGGCACAACAGATGGGACTGGTTGATCAGGAAAACCAGCAGCAAGTTGGTCAGGAAATAAATCAGCGACAGCAAAACATGCAGCCCCAGATACCGGGAATGGGTAGCTTACCTACAGAGAATCCGCAGCAGGAACAACAGGCACAGACAATTCCTGGTGGTGGAGAGGCAGATATAAATTCAATGCTTACACCTAATACATTTACACCAGATAGGATTAACCTTGGCTAATAAATCGAAGAATGCATATACAGACGGAATTCTTGCTGTTATTCAGGAATACAATCTGCTTAAACAAAATGCGGATAAGAATAAAATTCCTCCGATTATGAGTGAAAGGCAAACTGACGCCTTCTCACCAGTAAATCAGGTTTATAAAAAACATGGAATTAATCCTTCTGATTTTAACGAGTTTAGGCAATGACAACTCCATACGAAGAAAATATAGCTCGTATTGCATCGTTAATTAATGTAATTCGCAGGCAGAATTTACAGGATATTGATTCTGTCACATCAGAAAGTGGGGAAGTATATTACCCTGACCCAAAGATGTTAAGTGAATTAGACGAAATAGAAGATGAAATACAAGCGTCTCTGCGAGAAGAAGGATATGCAAATTTTATGCGTCCAGGTAAAGGCTATAAAGCATTACCTGAATTCACTATGAAAGATGCTGAAACGATTATCCATGAAACTACAATAAGATGGCTTAACAATGATCCTCACGGACAAGATGTACTTAGAACTTTAAATAACGATAGTGTTTTTATTGAACAAGATGGCACATATACAATATTAGGATCAGCTTCTTTAAATCAAGGCAATGGACTTACTTTAAAGCAAGAATTTGCAGAGATGATGCTTTCTAATTTTGAGTTTGATTTGGGTAAAGTCAACTTTGTAGAACCTGATTATGCTGATATAAATGACCGTTCTCCACAACAAATTAAAAATGCACAGGACGGGAAACGATTAATTGTTGATGAGATGGATAAACAAATTTGGAACGATTCCAGTGTTATACGAAATATTGATGTTATTTACCGTTCCGCTGAAGCAGCACTAGCTAATGGATATTTAGGACAAGACCCTGACTTTGAATTGGCTATGTTTAATTTGATAACAGGGGTTGAAGCAGATTTTCCAAGTGAATTAATTGGAGATGGGAAAACAACTGGTCCAACTATTGGTGAAATTAATCAATGGGCAGCAAATTGGGAAAATACCGTTATAGAAAACGATCATAAACTACGAAAATTTCTTATTAGTGGTGAAGTTGAAGATGAGGCAGGGAATATTGTAAGTAAAGTTGCCAATCATACGGAAAATGATGCTAAAAATTCTCTAATACTTTTGGCTAAACACGAAAAGTACAGTGACAGGGTATTAGATGGAACGGCTTTAATTCCCCAGGCCGGAAATACTATTACAGAACAACGACAAAGAAGAATGGCAGAACTGATGGGATCATGGGGATGGGATGATAACAAAAGCACTGCAAATAATTTAGATAGAATACTTTCTACGCAGGGAAGAGACCCCGGCAATAAGCTTACATTTCCTGATGGAGATGAAAGATATGCACTTCGTCAGGAACGTGACGAAATGGCAGCCAGAATTGATGCAAAAATGCTTGCAAGTGCATTTAACGAGGGTTCAGATTTATATAATGATCTTTTATTTAGTTTAGTTGATAAGGAATTCGGGGAAGAATATTCAGGATATGATGCCCGTGTTGCTCAAACACTCACAGGTTTAAACGCATTAGAGTGGAAGTTAGATACCAGAACTGGAATGGATAACGCAGCAGAAACTGTATTAGACCATCACGGGTTATTAAAATCTGAAATTTCAGAAGAGTCATTTAATGCTTTATCAAAAGCAATGAGTAATAGAGATGAAGAAGGTAATCTTCTTTATGGTTCTTTGGGTGAGGCAATGAGTGATCCTACCATGTGGGCAACCATTAATTCTGCCAGAGATCAAAAAGAACTGGAAGATGCGGAAGAAGAAGCTACCAAAGATAGAACAGCTATAAATAAACCCGGCGTACTTCAGGCAGGTATTTTAGCTGCTGCCAGAAGTATCGGTATTATTGGGGCTACAACGTCTAGTCGGTTTCTAACACATTTTGAAAAAAATGTGTTACCTGAAATTCAAAGAAGAATTACTATTGCTGGTGGGATACAAAATATATCAGATATAGAAAGATATGTAGCCAATGCTGTTAGGCCGGGTGACGTATTTAAAACATATGATCTTGATGAGGAATCATATACCCAGCACTTTGACCCTGGTTCACCTCCTCCTATACCTAGTATGTATATGCCGGGGCTTCCGGGATTTGGAGACCCGAATACAGCAGGCACTATGAAGTACATTCCTCCAGTATTTGATATTTCTTCATTAACACCGGAATTACAGTGGCTTGCGTATGAACGTCCTGAATTTGCTAAATTTTTAGCAGACGAAATGCAAACCCAGGAATATAAAGATGCTTTTCAAAAAGCAGCGGCACCACAGTTTGATGAAGAAGAATATACCAAACAAATTTCAGGATTATGGGAACAGCAAATTCCTAAATATGAAGAGTATCAAGACTCACTAGGAAAAGCAGCAACAGCAAAACAGGCACAGGAAGATTATGCTGCTCAACAACATGAAGGGGTAATAGCAGGGGAAGAAGGGGAGGGGCAAGTTCCTGATATAGAAATGCAAGGGCAAGTAGAACAGCAAGCTTATCTTGATCAAGCTGCCGCTGATGCTGCTGCAAAGGTAGAAGGTTTCTTTGGCCCCCCTCCTCCTGCTGTAACAGACGAAGGAGAAGCGATTACTATGCCCGGATTAAAGGGCGCTCCATTCTTTGCCCTTGACCCATCTTTTAGAGCAGGAGAAAGAGAAAGGTTAACTACAGCGGGACAAACATCTGAAGAATTTTTTAGGTCTAAAATGCCGGGATTTGAAAAAAGGTTTAAGCAGACTCCTTTCTTCCAGCAACAAGAAGAAAGGATTAAGCGTGAAGGTGAACGAGAACAAGAACAGGCTTTAAGTGAAGAGCGTAGGGTAGAATCAGAAAGAAGACGCAGACTTCGTACTGGAACAAGCGGAAGAGGTTTAACAGTATTTAGGAGAAGGCAATAATGGCAAACGGAAAAAAACGCCAACGACCTTTTTTGGGTGCTGGAGACCCTTATGCTGGTACTGATCCTTTATCAATACCCGGATTTGATAAATGGACTCAAAAAAGAGTGCAAACTGATTCTGGTTCTAAAGTTGTTAATAATTTTAGACCTCCCGGACATGATTACAGAGAAGCAGAATTACAGGCTATTTCTCAACAGGAAGCCGGTAGTTCGTTTTTGCCAGGATTTGAACATCTAATTACAGGTAAAATGCCCAGCGTTTTTAATCGCAGGGGCGGTTTACCTATATGGGCTGCTGGAGGAGGTTTAGA